>Ga0210003_1000675_pt1 | contig 30811 bp, 38 predicted proteins | sample LantaG_FD_182804 | JGI IMG/M metagenome (GOLD analysis project Ga0210003, IMG submission 182804) | Deep subsurface microbial communities from Baltic Sea to uncover new lineages of life (NeLLi) - Landsort_02402 metaG (SPAdes) (version 2) | ecosystem: Environmental > Aquatic > Marine > Oceanic >... | reverse complement strand
GGTCAGCAAGGGCGCGCAAAGAGAGATTTTTTTGGTGGAAAAATGATGTCCTGTCCTGCGGAAAACGGGGTTTTTATGATTGTTACTTTGTTAACGCGAGAAGCAGATTAACTGTGCGGGAGTTTTTGGTCGGTTTTGTCAACTGGTAAGAGTGAAAAATGGGTAAAAGCGAGAAGCATATAGAATTACAGAATATGGTTGTTCGATGGATAAGAAACCGCTCATACAAAATATGCGGGCTGCCGGAGAGTAATGTTGTTGGTTATATTGCAGATTTTGTGGCTATTGCTGGTATGCACGATGCGTACCATACACGTTACGCCAGGCATTCAGGGTTGACGAAAAAATATATGGCTCCTGATTTTGACCCCGGTGGTGAAAATATCTACCGAGTACACGGCGATATTGACAGGTGGTATGTTTGTGTATTTGAAGTCAAAGTTTCACGCTCCGATTTCCTAAATACTTTTGGTGGTAAAAATACACCTCACGCAAAAGCGAGAATGGAACCTGCCGGAACGGCTCATTGGGTAGTTGCTGCAAAAGGCGTTTGCAAACCAGGGGAACTGCCTGATTTTTGGGGGCTATTGACACCTTACGGTATGGGATTAACTGAATTGAAAATACCAAAGCTACATATATTACCAGAGAGTAAATTACACGCAATGGCCTTTGAAATGCTTTGGCTGCAAATGAATTATCGAACGAGTTATTATGACCAACTTAATGAAATGTCTAAGACTATAAAATCTGTTCACGAAGCGATAATCAAAGGCAGGTCAAGGGGAGAATTGCTTCGCCGATCTAATAAAGCAATAGAAGCTTGTCGAGGATTTGTGCATTAAAAAAATATCAGGAAGAATTGAGTCAAAAAATCAGTAACACTGAAAAGCGATTATGAAGATTGCGAGGGTTTTTGCCAGAAAGACAAAGATGTCACCGAAAGATAGCGATGCTTATTTCGGGTTGCCGAGTCTATATACACCTAAATATGATGAGATTCATATTTCGGTGAGTTTTACCTGGGACCTGCCGAAGGTGGATATTCTCAAAGAGGAATGGTCCAGATATGGCAGGGTCAAAGTCGGCGGGCCAGCCCTCGAGGACCCGGGCGATGAGTTTGTCGCCGGCAGGTATCTCAAAGAAGAAGTTACGATTACTTCGCGGGGCTGTCCGTATAATTCAGAGCGCTGTTCGTTTTGCTTTGTACCGAAACGAGAGGGCAAAATCAGAGAGTTACCGATCGTCCCGGGCAATATCGTTCAGGACAATAATCTTCTGGCCTGTTCAAAAGCGCACCGTGATAAGGTATTTGCGATGCTTCGAACGCAGAAAAAAATTGATTTTTCCGGTGGTCTGGAAGCGGGTCGAATTACAGATTCAATAGTCGAAGAATTGCGCTCGTTGAAAATCAATCAGCTGTGGCTTTCCTATGATCTGCCGGAACGAAAGCCCGACTTAATCAGGGCGGTTGAGAAGCTCAAACGTTACTTTCCGAGGTACAAAATTCGCTGCTATGTCCTTATTGGTTATTTGGGGGACACGCTTTACAAGGCAGAAGAACGATTACAAGAAGCCTGGGACATCGGAACGCTGCCTTTTGCGATGAGATATAGAACAGCAGCGGAACAATGGGAAGGGACATATTTATTTACTGAGCGGCAGTGGAACTTGCTGACGAGGAAGTGGACAAGGCCGGCGGCGATTAAGGCCGGTATGAAAGGTTAGGAAATGAAGGATGTGTCGGTAAATATAACTATTAAAATCGTCCACTGTGAGCGTTGCGGAGCCCGTTGCAAAGTAGCTGAGCTGCGAGACCCAGAGGCGAAAATGCTGCGTTGGTCTAAAGAGCCCAAAGGCCTGTGCATCAACTGCGCTGTCCACGATTTCCTAAGAAACACCTACCCAATAAATATGCTTTTGGCGGAGTTTGGCCCGAAAGGTCTGCTCCTTCCGCACATACAAAAACAGTTCATGGGGATTATGCGGGCTGGCTTTGCTGATGCCAAACCCGATGAGATTGACTGGAATCGAATAGTTGAAAACTGGGATTTACCGTTCCCGAAAAAGATAAAGCCAAACTCGACTAATCCGTGTAGCCAACAGGAACTCGATGAGATTGCATCTGGCCAAAGACCGGGGCTGGGCACTTCAGGATTAATGGAGAATTCGAAATGAAGATACCGTTACTGCCGGTGCATATTTTAACGACTGATGGGCTGGCTACTGAAATTAAAAATGCGAAGGACGAAATTGAAAAAGAGAAGACCGAATATAAGCGGTTCACCTGCCGGCAAATCGCGGAGCTGCTGAAAGAAAATTTCGACCTGGCTAAACAGGCCCGCACCCGAGCGCGGGCGCAATACAAACCGATTTTGGTAAAAAAGAAGAAAGGCGGTGAATGATGGGGGCGGAAGACTGAACATCGAACGTTGAGCGTTGGAAGTTGAATGTTGGAAGTTGAATATTTTTAGGCAGGGATGCCGTGAATCACGGAAATGTTGACAAGGTGATGGCCGATGCGAAGAAAATCGCACAAGAGTGGAGCGAAGACAGAGCTCCCTTAAAGAAGCTGATGCGCAAATACCGCTGCTGTTATTCTACGATTGTGCGGGCGATTCGCGCTGAGATTTCAAAAGAACAATGGCAACGAATCAGGTATCGGCATGAAGTAAAAGGCGGGCGTAAAACACGCTTCAAAAAGGGATGCATCAGCTGGAACAAGGGCATCCATTATAACCCGGGCGGGCGATCGGTAGAGACGCGATTTAAGCCAGGTCGGATTCGAGGAGCTGCCGCTCAGAAATACAGGGCCGTTGGAACTATTACAATTCGGCATGATCAGTTATTTCGACGGCAAAACAAATCAAAACTCACACGTAAAGATGGCACCAGGCGAAAAGGCAAACCTCGACGCTGGATTAAAATCAAGAACACCGGGCCTCCTCAATATTGCTGGATTCCGTATGCACGTTACTTGTGGCTCAAATATAAAGGTCTGATACCCGTGGACTACTTTGTAGTTCATAAAGACGGCAATCAGATGAATGATAATATCGATAATTTTGTTCTGATGAACCACAGCACGGCATTGAAGCTGCAGCGGGCGAGAGACCCGGAGACAATGATTGTTATGGCAAAAACTAAACGGCACAAAAGTAACAGACAGATAAATAATCATTTCAGTTTCTTCTGGCAATGTAAAAACTGCAGCGCGGATTTCAGGCAGAAAAGGCGGCCTCAGCGCTGCAAAAAATGCGGCGGCGGGGTGTTCGAGAGAATTAAACGGATAAAACAAGCGGGATGAAAAGTAAGGTAAAAGTTAAAAGTAAAAAGGCAAAAACAGAAATGAAAAAAACGCAGCCAAAGATACGAAAGTTCAAATTATCGCAGCTAAGGCCAGCGGGTTATAACCCCCGCCTTATCAGTAACGAGGCGTTCGCAGGCTTGTCAGCGTCGATACTAAAGTTCGGATGCGTTGAGCCGATAGTTGTTAACGTGCGCAGCGCCAAGAACACCATCATCGGGGGACATCAGAGATACCGGGCCCTACTGAAATTGCATCGGGCGAATTACAGTTGCTTTTGCGTAACGGTGGACCTTAGCAAAAGCGATGAGAAGATCTTAAACCTTACACTAAATAATCTGCATATACAGGGCAGGTTCATAAAAGAATTAGGTGAATATATCGATACACTCCGGGCAGAATTGCCGAACGATAAGGATTATCTTGCCCTGCGAATCGATGAACTTCACGCCGAGGTTGGTATGACCGGAAAACAGGGATTAGTTTTAGATGATGAGATTCCGGAGCCGCCGAAAAAGGCGGTCACAAGGCCCGGGAATTTATGGCTCCTGGGAAACCATCGATTGCTCTGCGGTGATAGTACGAAGGATGCGGATGTAGCCAGACTTATGAATGGTAAGAAAGCAAGCTTGTTCGCCACGGACCCACCGTATTGTGTTGATTATACTGGGGATGATCGACCAAAAACGGGCAGAGATTGGTCTGATACTTATCATGAAATTGACATTCCCGATGCCATGCGGTTTACAAAAGATTTTTATGTAGTAGGATTGAAATATATCAGGAAGAAAACCGCCCTTTATTTGTGGCATGCCTCAAAACGTATAAATATGATCCAGCGGATTTGTCAAGAGCTTAACATACTTATACATCAAACGATTATTTGGGTCAAACCTTGTGCTGTTATTACTTATTCGTTTTATATGTGGCGTCACGAGCCCTGTCTTTTGATGTGGGTCAAAGGAAATAAACCGCCATTTAGGCCCAGAGATAAATCCATCGGTACCGTTTGGCCAGTAGGTTATATCAAATCGGGTGACCCGACAACGCCGGAATATTATACCGATGTCTGGGAACTGGACTGGGCCGGCAAGAAACGCAATCCCGGCATCGAACATCCGACGGTCAAGCCAGTCGAGGTGTTTGCCATACCGATGAGAGTGCATACGAGAGTGGGGGATATTTGTTATGAGCCATTTTGCGGCTCGGGTTCGCAGATTATAGCAGCTGAAAAACTCGATAGAAGATGCTTCGCAATGGAGCTCGAGCCGGTTTTCTGCGATGTAGCGGTCAAACGATGGGAGGAATGGACGGGGAAGAAGGCAAAGCTTGCCCAGAGTGCCAAACGGGCCAAACGGGCCAGGCGGGTATAAATATACGTTCCAGGAGTAAAAACGGCACACAGGGCAACGTGGTGTGTCCAAAGGGGTGAAAAAAAGGTGCTGATGCGGGCGGAATATCAGTTAAACCGCCTGAGTGGCCAGGAATAAGCTGGCCGTTCATTTTTTCGCATCAGCGTTACTTTGTTAGAAACAGTGACAAGGGACCCCATTTTGCGATGAATTGCAAAATGGGAACCCTAAAAATATCAGAGAACAGGATGTAGAACAATTAAAAAAACGGATGCCGACCCTGTTGAAATCGCAGAGAAACAGAGACGTCTGTATTTACTTGAGAAAATCAAAAACAATCAGCCCCTGACGAAGGCGGAGCTCGAAGAATTGACTGAACACGAAAAGAAAAACAAGCAGCGAAGAGGAGCGAAAGGGCAGGGAAAAAAGAAAACCGCGATTGCGGATTCTCTAATGGAGGGCGGACTCAATTCCCAAAAGGCGGCTGCCAAATACGCGAAAGTCAACGTGCGCACTATTCGAAGGTGGGTACAGGCGGGAATGCCTACGGGAAAGCTCGATGGTAAGACCATTTATATCGCCGAAATGCTCGATTTCTATAAGCTCAACGAGGGTAAGGAAACGAGCAAGGACCGCAAGCGCGAGCAGAAAGCACAGGCGGACTATAAGACGACGAAGGCACAGCTGCTCGAATTGGAGCTGAAAATCAAACAGGGTGAGCTTATCGAGCGGGATTCGATAGAAAAAGAGAGAATCCTGCGAATCTTAACGGTTAAGAGGGCACTGCTGGGATTGGGCAGGACACTTGCCCCCCAACTGGCAACCATCAAGAACCCGCGCAAAATACAATCGCGAATCGATAAGGAAGTGCGCACGATTATTGAAAAATTTGCAAAGAGCTAACGATGCCGCAGACAGAACAGAAAATATTCTCGAAGGTCGAACGTGATGCCTGGCGGCTGCCTTCAAAACTGACCGTCAGTCAGTGGGCGGACAAGCCGGGCAATCGTATACTCGACCCGGACACCTCAGCGGAGGCCGGCCAGTACAATTCGGCAAGGACTCCCTATATGCGGGGCCCGATGGACGCCTTCACCGACCCGGAGGTCGAGGAAATCGATGTTATGAGCGCCGGCCAGGTGGCCAAATCGACAGCCATACAAAATATGATCGGCTATTGCATTGACGAGGACCCAGGGCCATCGATGTATGTTGTGCCGAGGGAAAAGGATGTGGTGGACCGGTCAATGAAAATATTTAAGCCGATGGTCATGCTCTCAGAAGCGCTTCGAGGCCATACTACCGGAAACCCGCGGGACCTGCAGACCGATTACTTTACGTTCGATAGGATGACACTGTATTTTGCATGGGCCGGCTCAGCGCCGGAAATGGCGCAGAGGACAATCAAGAACCTGTTCTTCGATGAGCCGGACAAGTACCCGCTATTCGCCGGACGCGAGGCGAACCCCATCGCCCAGGCGGTAAAGCGGACGGTGACTTTCTGGGACCGCAAAATTGTTAAGATGTGCACACCGACGACAGAATTAGGGTATATCAACATATCTTACGGTTTATCGAACAAGCAGGAAATATTCTGCCCGTGCCCGCACTGCGGAGAGTTTAAGGTCTGGAAGTTCAGCCAGCTCAAACTGCCGAAAACACTGCGGGACCCGGAGAAAATCATTGAAACGGGCGATGTATGGTACGAATGCGAGGTATGTGGAACCTGTTTCAGGGAAGAACAGAAGGCCGATTTGGTGGCAGCTCATATATGGCTGCCGGAAGGCCAAACAATAGATGCAGACGGCAATATAACCGGTCAGCCGAAACGCTCCAAGAGACATAGTGGCTTTAATATTTCAGGGCTTGTCAGTCCCTGGATGAGCTGGCCCAGGATTATGGCCGACTGGTTCAATGCGAATACCGAACAGGGAATAGCGCAAGGCGCCCTGATGGAATTTCAGAATCTGACCCTGGGCCAATCATACAAAGAGACGGGAAAGAAACTAAAGGCATCGGAGGTCCGCAAGCTGACAGGGGGGTTCAGCAAGGGTACGGTCCCCGCCGATTGCCTGCTATTAGTGGCAAGCGCGGACTATCATAAATCACGCGCCCGGGGGATAGTGCGCATCGATTACGAGGTGCGGGGGTTCGGGTACGGTCTTAAAAACTGGGTCATATCGAGCGGCTCGGTACCCTCCTTCGAGAAACTCGATGAAGAAATATTGATGAGTCCCTTCCCCTGGTCTGATGGTACGTCTCAAGAAGAAAAACCCTGGCTGGCCGTTATGGCAATGTTCGTCGATTCGGGATACGAGCCGGATGATGTTTACGAATACTGCCGGCATCGGCCGGGACTTACCATACCGACCAAAGGTGAGCCCGGGCCGCGAATGAAGCCACTGCAGGCTTCATCGCTGGAGTCGGCTACTGAGCATCGCCTGACAGCGCGGCACCGGCGGCGGTACAGGGGGATGCAACTGTTAATTATCGATACCTTTTATTTTAAGGACCAGGTGACGAGCTGGGCCCAGCCGAGGATGGACGATGAAGGTAAGATAAAAGCTGAGGCTTTAACACAGTTTTACGATGAGATACCCTCTTATTACTTTACCGAATTTACGAACGAGCAGAAGGTACAGGTCAGGGATAAGAGGGGTAATGCACGCTGGCTATGGCAGACTGTCGTCACCGGCGCACCTACACACACACTCGATACGGCGGTGCTCTGCGCTGCAGCGGCCTATTACAAGGGCGTGCATTACCTGCGGCCGGCGAAAGAAAAAAAAGCAGCGCCAGCGGCGGCGAGGACAGGACGAAAGCCGGCCCGGAAGCGCCGAGGCCGCGGCGGGTTTTTGGATGACCTGCCGGAATTATGAAAAATAGGAGTCAGAAGTCAGGAGTCAGAAGTCAGAAATGGGAAACGGATTTCTCGATGACCTGCCGGACTTAGGGATAAGGTCGGCAAAGAGACGAAAGAAAAAGAAGACAGTCCCTGTTTCGGCCCCCGAATCAAAAAAGACCGAACAGAAGATAGAGGTTGTGATATGGCATACAGTGCAATGCCCCAGATGTAAAAGCGAAAAAGTGCCGGTTATTACAACGAGAAAGCCGATTAGATACCATAAATGCGAGAATTGTGGGCATCATTTCAAGTCGGTTGAAGCATGAAAAACCAGAATTCGACCGCAAAAAAATTTTTTACTTTAATACTACAACGTAGTAATCAGCATATTTACTAATTCACGCCTGTATCGTAGTTTCCAAATTATGGCGGCCACTTTAGCAGAACAGTTGGCGAGCGTTCAGGCGATGATTGCCAAGATTGAGGCAGGCGCCCAGTCGGTTACCGCAGAGGACGGCCGGTCGGTTACCAGGCCGAATCTGCAGGCTTTATATGACCGCGAAAAGCAACTCCTGCGACGGGTGGACTACGAAAGCACACACGGCAAAACTTTAGCGGAGTTCTAATGGTTAGACGAAAAAAAGATTTTCGGCCGAGAGAAGGATTTTCCGAACGGACTTCGGAAAGAATTGATTCGCTTGTCGGAATCGTTTCGCCACGCAGGGCCTATTTGCGCAAGGCATATCGGTTCAGCTACGATGCAATCGATTCAACCAGGATGCGAAAGAAACGTGGCAAAACCGGCGGGACCGGCGATACACACCTGACGGAAATCAATCTTTTTAAGCTGCGTGACATCTGCCGCGACCTGTGCCGCAACAATCCGCTAATCGAAGGGATGTTCGAAACCGACCGCGATGGCATTATCGGCTCGGGGCCTAAAATCCAGGCCAGGACAAAAGATAACGAATTGAATTCGGAACTTGAAGCAGCGTGGACGGAAACAATGCTGCAGTCACCCTGCGATGTTTCGGGCCGATTGAACTTCAACCAGTTTTTGGGGATTGCCTTTTTGTCTTATCGCAGAGACGGCGATGTTGGCGTTATATTTCTGGATGACAAGCTGCAGGCGGTCGAGGGTGAACAGATAGGAACGCCTTACGGAATCAAGAGCCCGCCGAAGAACTTCGAAATCGTAAACGGCCTTGCTTTCAGTAAACTTTCGAAGCAGCTAATCGGTTATTACATAGGTGAATCGGACAGAAAATGGGGCTATATCAAGCCGGGAAGTTTCAAACAATATACAGCCGATAAAGTCCACCTGCTTTGCAATCCGCACAGGTTCAGCCAGAGCCGCGGCAAACCTGCATTATCTTCTGCAATCGATTTTATCGATAAGACCTGCGGCTATATCGACGCCGAATTAGTGGCTGCTAAGGTACAGGCCTGTTTCACAATGTTTGTTTCGCAGGAATATCCGGACATGCCGGACCCTTATACCCACGGAATTTCTTCATCCGGCGAAACAGAAGAAGGCGAACAGTTAGAGAAGATGGAACCGGGCGTAATATTGCGAGGCAGCCCGGGCGAGAAGGCGGCCGGTATCGGTGGAACCAGGCCATCAGGGCTGTTCGACCCGTTCATTCAGCGAATGCTGACCTTTATTGGCCGGCCGTTGTGCATGCCGCTTATGCTGATTACCCTAGACTTTGCCGGCGCTACGTTTATGAATGCGCGGATCGCCTATCAGAAGGTACAGGATGCCTGGGAGCGCGAGCAGGAGTGGGTAGTCAAGCCGTTTGTCTCGCGGGTTTACCGATGGCGGTTGCAAAACCTTATCGATTCGAAGCAAATAAAAACCAAAACCAACGGAGATACCTTCCGGCATGAAGTTATCTGCAAGCGATGGCCTTACGTCGACCCGTTCAAAGAAGCGAAGGCCGATGAATTCCAGATAAAGAATAAGACATCCTCAAGAACGCTTATCTGCGCTCGACAGGGAACGGATTTTCCGGATGTAGCAGGACAGCTTGAAACAGAAGAAAATATATTAAAAGAAAAAGGATTGGTCGTTCAGGAAGATAAATCAGGCAAGAAAATGGAGAATTTAGCGAGGGCGGTAAGAAGCGGAGTGCCGGTATCGGTTGCGGAGGCGAGAACCGCGCTGGGATTACCGGAAAAACCGACCACAAAGGAACTGCTCCGTTTCAATGACCAGGATGTACTTCAATATCATATCGAAGGCGGGATATTGACCATAAACGAAGTAAGAAAAGTATTAGGCCTCGAAGATGTAAAGTGGGTGAACGTCCCTGTCAGAAAGACAGGTGTTCAGCCGGTAGGCGTAAGAAGGAATCAGGAAAAAGACGACGAAAAAGAGAAGCATGAAAAAGATGGGAAATGAGAGTGTCATCTAAAAAAAGAAAACCGTTGTTTACTAAGATTAACGGACAATATTATGCAAAAGTTAATTGCCCCGATTGTGGACGGGAACATCCTGTTTCTCATAAAAATTATTACCGTATGAAATCTTTCCGTTGTATTAAGTGTAGTCAGGTATATTCGGCAAAAAAACATAGAGATCCGAATCGAACATATCATCGTGGTGGTTATATTCAGTATTATCGTCCGGAAAATCCGATGGCAAATGCCAGAGGATTAATAGATGAACATCGTTTGGTTATGGCCAAGACTCTGGGACGAAGTTTGAAATCCAGCGAGCATGTTCATCATATAGATGGTGATAAAACAAATAATAATTCTAAAAACCTGTTAATTTTGTCGAAATCAGAGCATCACAGGTTACATGGGACAATTCAGGAAAAGGAGAAAAGATATGCCACTGCCTGATGAGCATAGCTGCCGATTGCAGGATCCGAAAAAATACACACGCTTCGCCCGAAAAAAATGCGACCAGAAGCATAAGGGAAAGTGTATCGATGTGATTTATGGCATCAAGGATGTCAAGGCGGCGGAACAGGCCGGTTATAATTTCAGCGCTCTACCCTGGCTAAATCAAAGACTTTATAACGCGGGGGAATTTGCGTTCGCCGGCGGCAGGGTCTTCCAGGCAATCAAACCGACCAGGGGAAACCAACCGCCGAACGTGAACTATTGGAAATTGGTTTCTGAAATACAGGCCTTGCGCTTTGCGACGAAGATCTGGTCGGCTTCCGATGCCAGGGCCGTCTGTAAGGACCGCAAAGGGACATTCGAGCCGGCGAAACCGAAGAAGAAACAGGCAGAGCAAGCGAACACAGCGCCACAGAGTGCCTGTTCGTTTGGCGAGGACTGCCAGATTAGTTTCATTGAGGGCGAGGGGAAAGACTACGATTTAGAAATTATCGGTTACTCCGGCAAGATAATTTTTAATCACTGGTACTGGGGCAATGTCGCCTTCGATTTAGAAGGTATCAAATTCGATAAGGCCAAAATGCCGATTCTCGAAGAACACTGTCGCCCGACACATCTGGCCTTTTCAAAGAAACAGGAGATTAATGATGCTGTCCGCCTATATTGCCAGTTCTTAACAAATGCCAGGTCACAGGAAATAAAACAGGATATGAAAGAAGGGTTCCCGATGCAGGCATCGGTTCATATTATCCCATTGACTATTGAATACGTGAAGGAATCGGCTTCCGTAAAAGTCAACGGCCAAATCCTTACCGGCCCGGGCGCTGTTTTTAGACAGAGCAGAATCCGTGAGGTCAGCCTTTGCACCCTGGGCGCTGACAGAAATACAAAGGCCGCTGTCGCGGCTAAAGAAACGGAAGAAAAAGTAACTTTTAACGTTACAGAAACAGAAAAGGAGATTGATATTATGGAATTTGAACTACTAACCGCAGAACAATTAACGGAAGAGAGGCCGGACCTTGCAGCCGAGATGATGGCTTCGGGCGTGGACAAAGGTGAGAAAGAGACCCGCGAATTGTTTAACCAGTTCGCCGAAAAATTCGGCGATGACCCCGCTTTTTGCCTTGAGCAATTCAAGGCCGGCGTCACTATCGAAGAAGCTGTTGCCGCCCAGAATGAAAAGCTGAAGGCCAGTAACGAGGAACTGGCAAAGGCAGCCAAAGAAGCGAAGGAAACAGCAGCGACGACCGCCAAAGTGGACCCTGCCAGGCAGGAATTCAGCGATAAGCAGACCGAAACGAACGGCGGCGATGGAGATACGACTTTAGTCGGCGAAGCGAAGTGGAAGGATGAGTTCAGCAAATCGGAAGATTTGCAGGGCCAGTTCAAAACCGAAGAAGTATACATCGCCTTTAAGAAGCACGATAAAGCCAGCGAAGTCCATATCGCGGGCAGAAGGGAGTAAGTCAAATTATGGCGAGACAAACGAAAGAAGAAAAAGCTCAGGCAGCCGAAGCGAAGGCTGCAAAGGCGGCGAAGGCCGAAGCTGAAAAGAAGACAAGGCCGATAGCGGGTAAGAAAGATAATATCCCAGCGCTGCAAATCAATATCGGCGACCCATTCATCGATGGTACGATTCGCTCCTACAAAGCAGTCGGCGGCAAGGCCGATACCAACGCCAGGCCGTTTGTTCTTTTGGCAAGCGACCCGGCAGCGGCGTCAGCATTGCAAAACTACAAATTGCGCTGCGGCGGCGCTTGCGATTCGGTTCGACTCACCGAGGCTGAAAAGACGATAGCGGCCTTCGAAGAATTCGCGAAGAAAAGTTGAAATTGTTTATTGTTCAGCGTTCGATGTTTAATGTTCGACGTTCGCTGTTCATTATTATTGTTTTTTGAAAAGATAAGAAGGGAGTAATTATTATGGCTACATTAGCAGCAGATGCCCCTGTAGCGGAAGTAAAAGGCGCTTTATGTGCTATACCAATTATCGCCGATGACATCGTTTTCGAAGGCGCAGCGGTCGGCGATAATGCATCGGGTTACGGCAGACCTTTGGTAGCAGGGGACAATTTTATCGGTCACGCCATCGAGAAGGTCGACAATACAGGCGGCTCGGCCGGCGCTAAAAACATCGAGGTCCGGAGCGGCCGGTATCGACTGGAAGTTGCGCTGGTGGGCCTGATAACCGATGTAGGCCAGCCGGTCTATATGAGCGATGATGCGACTTACACGTTCAGCGCGCCTGGCAATTCTTTCGTTGGCTTCATCAGTCGATATGTCAGCGCGACCAAGATGGAAGTCGAGTTTGTGTCAAGCAGGCTTGATTCAAATATCTACCGAAGGTCAGTAACTTTAACATCCGCCGAAATCCTGCTACTGGCAACGACACAAATCGAATTGATACCCGCACCGGGCGCTGATAAGGCCATTCAGGTTTTGTCAATTCAAATGATTCTGGATTATGGTTCGAACGTCTTTACCGAGCCATCAGCGCCGGACGACCTTGAAGTCGTCTACGATACAGCTGGCGGAACGTCGATTGCCGATGTTATTGGCGACTTTATTATCACCGGCGCCGACACCTTTGCCCAGCCGCAAATCAAAGACATCGCAGGGGCGGCGGCAACGACGATGGTCAATAAAGCGGTAGTGCTTGACAACAACGGCGCCGATTACGGCGGCAACGCAGGGGACGATTCGCTTTTGCACGTTCACCTTGTCTACACCATCAACAGAGCATTGTTAGCTTAATTCGGGGTTCTTTAATAATTAAAATCAGGTCTATCTGGCGAATAAGGACATTCGCCTTGTAGCGTCGGACCGACGAAAAAAGGATGGCTGTGTAGGGGCCTACACCTTCTGCACAGCCGTTTTTTTTGCCTGATTTTTGAAAATTGTTGTTTTGAAAAAAAGTTAGAAGGGAGTTTCATTATGGCTTTTAAGGGAATTTCATCAGCGGGAGTAATCGGCGAATTTTTTCTTCAGCTGGAATCGCTGTTAGGCGCTGGCTGGATAAATTTAATTTCGATGATGTTCGATAGCGACCAGGAATCCGAAACATACAACTGGCTGGGAATGTCGCCTGCGATGCGCGAATGGATCGGCGGCCGTCAGGCGAAGGGGTTCCGTGAAAACGGAATTACCATTGTCAATAAGGAATTCGAGGCGACGGTCGAGATTCCGGTCAAATGGATGCGGCGCGATAAGACCGGTCAAATCAAGGTCCGCATCGGTGAACTGGCCCGCAGGGCGGTCGAGCATTGGGCCAAGCTGCTTTCAACGCTGATTACCAATGGGACCGGAGCAACCAGCGGGCTTTGCTACGATGGGCAATACTTCTTCGATATTGACCATTCGGAAGGCGACAGCGGGACGCAGTTAAACCTTTTGGCGGCTGCGCAGGTTCCAGCGCTGGATGTTACAACGGCGGCCGCACCGACTTCTCTTGAAGCGGCAAAGGCAATCCTGGGCGTTATCGCGTATATGTTGAATTACAAAGATGACCAGGGTGAGCCGATGAACGATGGCGCAAGGTCGTTTTTAGTTATGACTTCGCCTGTCCTTTGGTCCCATTTAGCGCCGGCGATTTACAGTTCATTGGTAACATCGGGCGAATCGAATCCGGCGGCAGCGCTAATCGCAAGCACCGATTTCAAGATTTCGGTTGTCCCGAATTCGCGGCTGACCTATACGACGCAGTTCGTTGTTTTGCGGACCGATGCCAAGACGAAGCCGTTCATTCGACAGGAAGAAGTGGGAATCGAAATGGATGCAGTTGCCGAGGGCAGCGAGGAAGAATTCAAGAACAAGCGTCACCTTTACGGCGCCAGCGCTACGCGTAATGTCGGCTACGGATACTGGCAGCAGGCAGCGCACGCAACGTTGAGCTAAGAGCACTCGGACGGCTCAGGCCGATAATCGTTAGATCGGGCGGCGGCTTTCATACGCCGGCCGCCGCTCGATTGTTTTGCATCAATAAGGAGCTTAAAGATGGACGGTAAAAAGCCGGAAGAGCGCATCGGGATAAATGAAGAAGCGATTACAATGCTCAAACAAAGTGATGAAGAACAATGGACGGCAATCAATAAGCTTCGAACCCGACTGCCTAACTGGGCGGTTTTTCTAATCGCCGGACTGACCGGAGCGCTGGGCTGGACCCTGCATTACGCGAGTATGGCGGCCCAGGTGGCCGAGGCAGGACAGTAAAGAATTAAAAAAAACGAAATGAGTGAACCGGAACAAAAGAAAACTTTGGAACAGCACAAGCAGGTCCGCGACCAGCTGGAAAAGCTGAATCGATTAAGCGAACAGGCTGTGGAAATCCATCGGCAGGCAATTTTAGTAATGACCGAGACCAACAGTGTTGAAATAGTTTGCAATAATCTTCGAAACGAATTGCTGGAAATCGATAATGGTATTGTCGAAAAACTGGACAGGGGATAAATATGGAAAGCATTGAAAAAAACAAATATGGATTGAGCAGAAAAACCAACGTAATCATTGCTGGTGCGGGTTCAATAGCACTTGCGAAGGATTCCTGGTATGCCGTAGTGGCTATTTTGACAGCAATTCTCTTAGGGATTACTTATCAATTCATTCTTGATTATCAAAGGGGACAAAATGAAAAGAATTTATAGTTTTATGATTTTGCTATTACTGACAAGTTTCTCTTTATACGCCCAATCTATCGGCCCCGTTGGTGTTCGCAAGACAAAAGGCACAGCCACAATGCTTGTGGCCGCTTCCGATGCCCCATCAGATATAAAAAGAATAGCTGATTATCGCTGTTCCGGTACAGACGACCACGTACAAATCAACGAGGCGATTCAAGCTCTTCCGGCGAGTGGCGGTATTGTTCACTTATCAGTTGGCGATTTCGATATTGGCTCGGTAAGCGGAGCGTCTAATTATTACGGTATTCTTATCGATGACAGCAATACAACTCTCGAAGGCAGCGGATGGGGGACGAGGCTTATACTTAACGATGACGCTGGTGATAATACCGGCGTAGTGCGGGTAAGTGGCGATGGTATTGGGCATATAACAATCAGAGACCTGTATATCAATGGCAATAGCAGCAACCAGACCGATACCGCTAATTTCGATACCTGCGGAATTAAGGTCTTAAAGACTTCAACGGCCGAGATGCACAATGTAACGGTAGAAAATTGCTTTATCGAGGATTGTACGGATTTGTGCGTTATGATGAATGGCGAGTATATGAAAGTAATGAACAATACGTTTGGCGATGCCGACCACGATGTAGTTGAATTTCTCGTTGGCCCGGCTATGGCGCACGGCAATTACTTTTATATTGATGGTTCAAGCTCTTATATTTTAGGCTCAGACAATGCTGATGATGTTGTTTTCTCGAACAATGTAGTGTATCTGGCTTCAACGGCTTCTATCAAGTGGGTATATGGCTTCTGGAAAAACAACGCCAGAAACGTATTGGCCGACAATTATATCTATACCGAACCCGGAGCGACAATCCACTGGAATATTGGGGCTAATTTAAGGGGAATAAACAATGTCGTTACGGGCAATTTCTTTTACGGCATCGAGGGTGATGAACTGGACATTGTAGTTTGTCAAGGTGCTTCTCTTGTCGCTAATAATTATATGTTTCGAGGTGATATTATAGTTTACGACAATACGACTGGCACAACCAATTCTACTACAGTCGAAAACAACACGCTTACTGGTGCTAATTCAGAACTGTTGATTGCAGAGAACATTGACAAGAATTGCGTACTTCATTGTAAGGCGGAAGAAGGTGCGGCGAATACTACTGTTGCGGACGATTCAGGTGCAGGCAATAATGGAGTAAGTGCCAACAACACAAGCACAATGCAAGCTACTGGCTATGTCGGTAATTATTGTTTTGATTTCTGCTCTGTAGATGGCGACTATGTAACTCACGATGCGATTTTCCCATCAGCTCCGGACGGGATAACTATTGCTTTCTGGATGAACCATTCCGAGTATGCTGCACAAAACGGTTTGGATTACATTATTGCGTTCAATTCTGCCGATAACGATTCCGGATTTGCGACTACTAATAGCGAAACATATATTTTCTGGTCTGACGACCAATCCGATTGTGTTTCTGTTCCTATGGCAGACTATCCGGGCTGGAACTTCTGGACGCTTACTATAGATACGGCAGGTGATATTTATACGATATATGTTGATGGCGAATTTGCAGCAAGAAAGACTCTCGACAGGACTTGCACATTAACTACGGATATACGATGGGGCGGTTCAACAGTTGGCGGTTATGCTGGCTTTGATGGCAGAATTGACAATCTTATGATATTCGACCGGATTCTTAATGAGGCCGAAATATTGTATCTATGGAATCAGGATGTCGGCATTACGGCTCTTCAGGCCGCTGCAAATTGGGGCGAGGTTTATGCTTATGATACTTATGTCGAGCACTTTGACTCTGTGCTGGACGCATCCGGTACGGCGATTGTCAACGCCGAAGATTGTAGCGACTTCAGCTCTAAATATGATTGCACGATAGCGGCACAGCCGGATTGTCCGAGAAATGTTACGCTTGATATTACAGATGCCAATACTGGAATATCAGCTTTTACAATAAGGGTTCGGGGCTTGGATTCGCAAGGCAATCAAGCAGTAGAGGAGTTTCTCTTTGCTGGCGGCTTAGACCAGACCGGTAATATAGCTTTTTCCTATATCGATGAAGTTACTATTGAGAATATGGTGGGTAACGCCGGTGCGGATACTGTTAGTATCGGTGCGGGTACGAAATTCGGATTAGGAAACAAAATTTACGCAACGGCAGATGTTTTCAAAGTTAAAGAGAACAATGCTGACTATTCCGGCGCAGCTAATGTTACAGTCAATGCTACATATAATACGGTGGATTTTGAGACCGGGGCCGGTGTCGATGGTGGCGATGATTTTACCGTATTTTATCGCTCGAACAAGAATAGAGTGCCATAAGAGGGAAATTAACAAATGGCAGCGGATAGCTATATAAGCAATGCAGTCCAATACGGACACGATAATGACACCGATATAATCTATGGTGTTGTTCGGAATGTTGCGAAACAAGCCAGAGATGTTGCGAACGGTGCTTGGGATACTTACGATGGCGCAGACCTTGGCGATTATGATATTAGCGCGGCTGTGGCTTCTGGTGGTCTATGGAGTGGGGATTTTCCTGTAGAAGTAGCCAATGGATTTTACATATATCAGTTCCGTATAAGAGCAGGGGCTAATCCTGCCGAGGGTGATATTTTGGTAGATAGTCGGAAGGGATATTGGAATGGCTCGATTTTTAGCTCGTCCGCACTTGATGCCAATGGCCGTGTCGATATAAGCAAAATAGAAGGTGTCGATGCCACTGACCAAATAGTTATAGCCATTAAGACTATGACCGGATTTACGGCCGGCGGGACCTGGACATACCAGGAACTTATTAAAGCAATAGCAGCTTATCTGTTGGGGACCTGGCAGGACAAATCAGGCGATCCTACAACGCAGGAAATACTCGATGCCGAAGATGATGCTACGGTCATTCTGGAAATTTTGGCGGCGACGACTTCGCCTTATAAAGCGACGACGAAGAAATAAAGGGTAGTTTGGTACTATGTTGAAGGTTTTAAGGGCTCAAATCGAGAGCAGTGGCTTTGATGGGGCTGATAAAGGGTTGTTTTAATGCAGACTTTCGATGAAATTTTGCAGGATACGGCAGAGGATTTTCTGATTGAGGATTTTGCGCCCGAGCAGATTACGTATATCAGGCGGTCTTCAACCCTAAACTTAATGGCCCTGGCGACTATCGGGGTCCTGACCGGGCTGCCGGCGGCAATGGCGACAATCGGTATCGGCCTTGCGCAATGGGACCTGACCAAACGGCAGATTACCGCCTTAGTCAATCGTCAGCCGGTCGATGATTTAGGCGATGCGCCGGTCGGAACCGCGCCGCGGCTGACAGTCAATGTTCGCAACAATGCGACCTACGGCATAAGCAGCAGCGAAATAGACCTGGGCCGCGACAAGGTTTTAGTGCCGGTCCGTTTAGGCGAAGCTGCGCAGAAGCGAAAACTGTCTAAAATACTATCGCAGGATGCGGGAATGATGGTTGTGGAGTTACGATAATGTTGGCGACGGAATCGCAAATATTTTTGGATTCGTTAGGCGCTGAGGCGGTCGTTTATAAGCGCCGCGTGGATGAATGGACTTCGCCGACAGGACACGAGGAAGGTGATTGGATTCCTGAAAATCGGGCTTATGATGGTCAGCTGGATACTGCTGTAACCATAAAAGTTGCTTCTGAAAGCTGGAGTCCTTTTTTAACGCTAACGCATTCTGGGGTTTATTCTGACAGAATCAGGTTTGATGTTCTCAAATTTCACCTAATTGATACTCCGATTGATGTTGATGTTTATCGGGATGGTGCATGGGTTGACGTTTACAAAGGCAATGACTATAACGACCATAGCTGGACTGAAAAGGCATTCACAGCAGGAATAGTTACACAGGACAGGATTAGATTTTGGAATGACAATCCCTTCGACTCATTTCTCGCAAGAGTTTATGAAGTTGAGATTGCCAAAGCATATTTAGAACGTTCAATCAACGCAATCGTCAATCGCCGGCAGCCGGCGGGAACAGGCGCCCCGCACGGCAACGCGCCATTGCTGGAAGTGAGCGTTGCTAATAACCCGACAACAGGAATCAGCAGCGATGAAATCAATTTGGGGCAGGACCTGATTAACCTGCCGGTCAATATCGGCGAAGCAGCGCAGGACCGGCGAATTACAAAAATCCTGAGTATGGATTCCGGGATGATGAAATTAGAGGTTAGGTAAATGGCAGAGGGAACTTCGGTTGAAATAGAGTTCGACGAAGCGAAACTGCGAAGGGTTCAAAGAACGCTTCGGGGCGTTCCGAGCGCAATGCCGAGAGTTATGAGCAGGGCTGTTAATCGTACGACAAAATCGGCAAAGACTGAAACCGGACGGCGAATTTCGCAGGCAGTAAATATTAAGCAGTCTGCGGTCAAGAAAAGAATTTTGATGACCAAAGCGACTTTCAGCCGGTGGGTAGGTACGCTTGGAATCAGTGAAAAACGGTTCTCTTTAATACATTTTTCAGCGCGACAAACCAAAAAGGGCGTAACCTATAAGATAGAAAAAATAACCGGCCGCAAAAGAATTCCAGCCGCTTTTATCCGGTCGCCAAGAGGCGTAAAGGTGGTCTTTCGCCGGGAAACGCCGCAGACCAAGCGAATGCCGATCGTTGCGTTAAAAGGGCCTTCTTTAGGCGTTGTATTCGAAAGAGCCCGGGGTATCGCAAGGGGCATTACCAAGACAGCATATAAGAACCTTGAAAAGAATATCGATGACCAGATTAAGTTAGCGCTATCGAAAAGATAAATTATGTCGGTTCCGAGAATAGAATATATTGCCTTGAATATAGAAACGGCGATTAACGAGATAAATGTGGCGAATAATTTCAATCAAAACTTAAGCGCCGTTCGACCGAAGCGAAATGATTACAAATTCGAAGCGCCAGTCGATGGGAAAGTCCTTGTCTGGCAGGATGATGAAGAAAAGAACGAAGAAGCGGCTATTGGAACCCAGGACTGGAGACAGCCCTTTACTTTGGAAGCTATCGTTCTGGACAGCGATGCAGCGACCGAATCGATAGATACGCGGCTTAACAAGGTCTGCTGCGATATACAAAAGAAATTGCTCGAAGATGTCACGCGAGGCGGTTACGCCTACGATACGATAATTATGCCAAGTATGAAATTCGATGATGGCGAAGGTTTCAGCGGAATTGCGGTTGAAGTGGTTGTTTGTTATCGAACAAGCTACTTAGACCCGTATGCCGCGGCCTAAATAAGAAGGGAGCTAAATTATGGCTTTAAGCGCACCATTATTAACGAGAAAAAGAGTAATCAGCGTCAAACTTGAATCGACGAAGGGTGAGCAAATCGCGACAGACCAGGCCATTTTGGTTTTCGACCTGGCAATTAACCCGACCTCGCCGTTCGAAGCGCGCAAAGGGACCGGTCTTTATCGCGGCGATAACGAAGTCGGGGTCCTGGGCGAAGGAAGCGGCGCTTGTTCTTTTACCTGCGAGATGCGCGGCAGCGGAACCAGCGGAATGGAACCCGGCCTTGCCATCCTTTTGCAGGCGTGTGGATTAGCGAAAACTTTAGAGGTTTACCAGGTCCATTCAAACCACACCAACGATGAGACGATTACGATTGATGTTTGGGAAGATGGTGTCAAGAAAAGTTTGGTCGGCTGTTCGGGTAATGTTACCTTCGACGGCGAAACCGGCAAGCGAATGATGTGCAATTTCGAATTTATCGGCCGATGGATTGCACCAACCGATGATTCGCTTCCGGCTTATGTGCCCAGCACGACAGCGCCGATGCTTCTGCAGGCCGGGGTTTTCACCCTGGCGACCGAATCTATCATGATTGGCAAGTTTAGCTTGAATATGGGTAACAACGTTGTTCTTCGAATGGACGTCGATGGGGCCGGTGGTATCGCCTACGCCATGATAACCGATTACGAACCGCTATTATCCATCGACCCCGAAGCGGACCTGGTCGCCGGCTACGATTATCACGGCATTTGGCTTGCCGGCACCGAAGCGGCGGTTTCCCTGGCAATTAACGATGGTACTGACAAGGTAACAATCGCACTGGCGAAGGTCCAGTACAGAGACATCAAAGAAGGCGACCGCGAAGGTATCCAGATTTACGATATAACCGGTCAATGCAACCATAGCAGCGGCGACGATTCCGTGATAATTACAGCGTCGGCGGCCTAAATAGAATACCACGTAGGGTATTCTACTGTGGGCAGAAGGGATTTTGATTATGAAAACAAAGATTGAAGAAATCCGCAAGGCCGTTAATGCGCATCACGGTGGCTTGCAGAAAGCTACCGATGCGCAAATCAAGGTTGTCTGGAATTCCCTGCCGAAAGCAATCCAGGAAAAGTATTTAGCAGAAATCAAAGAAGGGAGCAAGGATAATGCCGTTGGCAACAAATCCAAAAGCAAGATTTGAAGTCGTCCTTAACAGTGATGCGGGGCTTCCCAAAGACGACCAGCCGGTTTTTATTTTCCGGTATTTAAGCGTCGATGAATGGGAAAAGCTTGCGAAGCTGAACGATGAATTCGATGAAGCCGCAAAAAAAGATGCTAACCCTGTTGTAATGATAAACCTGGCTTTCAAAGCGATTAAAATGGCCCTGGTCGGTTGGCGCAATATGAAAGTGCCGAAGGGCAAGGAAATCCCCTTCGACCTGAAAAAGCTAAAATCGATGGTGACGGTGGCCGAAACGACCGAACTGATGATGGCTGCCGTTTCGCAACGGCCGAATTTCGAAGCAAAAAAAAACTTCGTATCGCCATCGGGCTTAGGTATGGAGCGATCTGCAAAAGCTGCAAGGGAATAGATAAATGCAGGGACATTCCATCGCCGGCTTCGCCGATAGAACTGGAATGCATCGATTGCGGTGGGTCCGGCTGCGATAAATGCGAGGGTAGTGGCAGGATTAGAATTACCGATTGCCCTTTGAAATTGATAACCGAAGATGTTTGGGAAGTTATTAGTTTGGCTGAATTATTTGAAAAGGGACTACCGCCGGTCGCCGGCGGGGTCCTTGACCAGGCGAAAATATTCGTGGATGCAGCCAGTTTCATCTTTCGAGAAAAAAGTTACTGGAAACACAAATTAGGGATAGTTGATTAAATGACAAAGCACAGTGTAAATGTTTTAGTCAAGGCGAGGGACGAAGCTTCCCGGAAGTTTTTAACTATCGGGGGTAGCGCGAAGATTATGGGCCAGGCTTTTAAGGGCGTCGCATCGTTTACAAAAACAGCGTTTGCCGCCGCCTTCAAAGTTGCCAAATACGCCGTAGTCGGTCTGGGCGCTGCTCTTACCGCTTGCACCTACGTCGCGCTAAAGCAGGAAGCAGCCGAGGTCGAATTAGCCAGCGCCTTGAAAGTGACCGGCCAATACAGCGATGAGGTTATGAAAAAGCTGAAAGAGCAAGCCGGTGCAATTCAGGATGTAACAACTTATGGCGACGAATATGTTTTAATGCTGATGCGAATGGCAATAACGCAAGGAGTTACCGCAGATAAAGCCGCCGATGTAGCCAAGGCCGCGATTGCTCTTCACGCCGGCTTCGGCGGTGGGAGAGGGAAGCCGGAAGTATTCCTGCGTTATTATATCGATGCGCTTCGGGAAACCGGTTCTTCCCTGGATAGTTACGTCGGGGCACTTCGCAACGCCAAAACCGAAGAAGAACGACAGGTTGTCCTTCAGGATGCCCTGGCCCGTGGCTGGGACGCCGCAACCTCGAAAGCGGAATCTGCCGGCGGCGCATTAAAGCAGATGAAAAACAAGCTATGGGATATTGCCGAAACGATTGCCTGGCCGCTTCTGCCTGGAATTGCGAAATCGTCAAAGGCGATTACTGCCTGGGCTAAAGAAAATGATGCGAATATAGGTTGGTGGGCGAATAAGGTTTTTTCTTACGTGACACTCGTTAAGGATGTCTTTTTGGATTTCGTCGATTTTATGCGCGAGGACTGGCGGACGGGTATGCAGTTCGTTTTTGACTCATTCCTGAAACTGCTCAAAGCAACTTTCGAATCAGCTATTAGGCTTTCAATTCTTGCAGGCAAAGGAATTGCGGCTGGAATCACCGAAGGACTATTGGATTGGGATGTTAAAAAGCGAGCTAACAAGTTACTTCGGGAATGGGCCGAAGCTCATGGTGAATCGACAGGGCTCGTAGGAATAAGAAAACGTCCACTTATGTATAAGGCAATGGAGGCCACTTTTTTAAGACAGGCAGAAAGAGAAATTTTAGAAGAAAAAACAAAACGCATAATTAGCGGAACTTTCAAAGGTGTAAAAGATGCTTTCAAGGATGCTTTTGCGGCAATAATAAAAGACATGCCTGCCGATTTGCGCGAGGCAGCGAAAAAATCTTACAAAGAACACCTGGCCCGACTCAAAGCGTTAGGTGTACCGCCTGGCAAAGGTATTGTTGGTGCCGGTGCCAGCGCTGGCGCTCCGACGCCGTTTTCTTTAATCGATGCTTTCAAGGAAGCTGTCGGTAATGTTATTCGCAGGTTGCCGGCTTTTGAAACAAGGTTTTTGACACGCGCTCCCGGGGCCCGCCTGGAAACCTATCAAAAAGAAACTGCCAACAATACGAGAGAGACATTCAAATCTCTGCGGGAATTAGTCCGCGAAACGAAACAAATGGCCAGGGAATTAGAGCATGCCAACCGAAGAAGGACCCCGCAAATGGAATTAGTGCCCAGCAATTTATAGATAGGAAATAAATAAGCAATGGCGATTATCGATGTAAAAGAGGATTGGCGAGGGTTAGGGGCGGAAATCGATACGGAAGGTGCTACCGCTCCTCGAATTTTTACAGTTAAGTTTGATACCGGTAATGAACCAACCCAAAGACCTTTTCTGGCTCAGAACGCAGCCGGAATCCCCACGCTCAATTCTGCGCATCCACACAAGCCATGGCTGTTCGTTAAGAATAAAGCTGTCGACAGCATTGGGCCTTTTGATTTTAAGGTTTCGGTCAATTACACGACACGCTCGACAATCGGCGGCCAGGAAGGCGAAACACAGGACCCGACAGAGAGTCCCCTGGCAGCTCCCTGGATAGTCGAATGGGATTTCGTGACGTCCAATGAGCCAATAGATACTGATATTGACGGCAAGCCGATTACTAACTCGGCCGGCGAATCTTACGACCCGCCAATGACCGATGATAAGCACGATTTATTATTGAGAATCCAGCGCAATGAAGCTGCATACTATCCGTTAATCGCAGATAATTACAAAAATGCAGTCAATTCAGATTATTTTTGGGGCTTTGAGCCTGGCAAAGTAAAGTGCATCCAGTTTACGGCCAAGACTGCAATCAGCGGTCAATTTTGGTATTGGCAGGTCCGCTACGCTTTTCAGATGCGCAAGGACGATTGGCAACGCAGGATAAGGGATGAAGGATACCGGACCAAAACAGGGGAATTGAATTCTGACGGCAGCGAAAAATACGAGGAAATCACAGATAAAAACGGAGTGAAGCTTTCGCAGCCGGCTTTGCTAAATGGCGAGGGATACAGATTGCCACAGTCGGCAATCGACGCGGGAAGTATAGCGTTTTTATACTTCAACTTAAACAAATCTTTACCTTTTTCTGTTTTAGGATTGTAGGAGTTTGAAAAATGTCAACGATAAGATTTTTGGCAATAGCCGATGTAGTAGCCCAGGTAGATAAATTCACGCCGGCCGATGTTGAAGTTGGTGATATTTTCACTTTGACGGCTACCGGCCTTAATGGGACCACGGCTTCTGTAAGCTTTACGGCAACAGCGGCGACCGTGGCGAACGTAACAGCCGGATTGACCGCTGCCTGGAATGACAGTACAAACGCGCTGCATACGCCCATTACGGCCGCAGACAATACGACTGACCTGACACTGACCGCCGATGTTCCGGGGGTAGCTTTTTCCGTTGAAGCATCCACAACCAACGGGGGTGCTGTCGACGACCAAACCCTGACGCGGGCGGTTGTAACGAAAAATGAAGGGCCTAACGACTATAGCTCAACGGATAACTGGTCGGGTGGAGCGTTACCGGGCGGAGCAGCAAACCAAGATGTCTTTATTGAGGGAGCTACAATATTATATGGTTTGGACCAATCCGGCATTGCTAATACTCTCGACAGTCTTAACATCTCCGAAAGCCGTATTGGCAGCAATCCTGCAAGCGGTTGCCTCGCAATTTATTTACAAATTAAGGCGACGGCGGTTAATATAGGCCAACATACAGGGCCAGGAACGCCAACGGAATTGACCCCGATAAATATCGATGTAGGCGCTACCGCCTCAACGGTAACTGTTTATAATACCGGCACCAATTCACCGGCAACAATGCCGGCGGTACGAATCAAAACAAATCACGCCGATACGAAGGTTTATGTGCGTAAAGGCAAGTTTGGAATCGGTTTTGAACCCGGAGAAACCAGCCTGTTAAGTGAGATTAACGAAAGTTACGTTAGCCAGAAAACCTCCGATGCCGATGTTTTCATCGGCCCGGGCGTTACTTTAACGACTTTCAATAAGACAGGAGGCGATGCAACGCTGGAATGCGCAGCGACGACGGTCAATAATGATGGTGGCGATATGATTACTGCCGGTAGCGGTGCGATTGCAACGATAAACTGTTCCGATGGGACTGTCGTTTCAAATTCTTCCGGAACGGTAGGAGCTTGTAATTCAATCGGTACTGGCTTTGTGGACTTTACAAAATCAGCAGCGCCTCGAACCGTGACAACTCCAAAAATTGGCGATAACGGAAAAATTAAATATGACCCCTCAATTACCACAATGACGAACAAGATTCAACCTTACGATGCAAGTGGTGAGATTACCATACAGGCAGCTTAATGGGCAGATGTATAGTTTTAACTGAAGGCGACCATTCGCTGTTACAAGAAATGTTTCGCTGGTATCAGCGCAATAAAAATCTTCGACATCAGTTCCGGAGACGTAGCATTTTTGGAGGAGGTGGGGATACTGCTTCTGCAATTTTAGCTGCGGGTGGTAGAGTTTACGAAGTTCAGGATTCGGCTATGGGGGATGGTATTTATAACTGTGTTAAACTACAGTTGGAAAGTGATAACTGGACCGATGAAACCAGTAAGGACAAATTTTACTTGGATGGCCTTAAAATCTGGAAAGCTGATTATCATTACGTTGTTGATGATATTGTTTTGTACAGTGACTCTTATTACGGCTGTGTAACCGACCATACTTCCGAAGCCGGAACGCCGCCGCCAAACGATGAATTTGTCAAAATCTGGTCCTGGGGTTATGCAACGGGCGCCTGGGATTCCGAAACAGCTTATGTAGTTGGCGATAGAGTAATTTATGGCGGTAAACATTACCTTTGTATCCATAATAATACAAATCAAATTCCGGATGTACGCCCTTCGAAATGGAAGGAAACCTACGTTGCTGGCGATTATGTTTATCGAACTATTGACTTGACAGACCATTTTTTCAAATGCACAACGACCCACGTTTCGGCATCGAATAAACAACCGCCAAATACGAATTATTGGGAAAGTTTTTTCATTGCTGAAGTTTTGAACCTGCAGGAATCAGATCCAACGGCTTCAACCGCACAGCCTTTAACCGAAGGTGATAGAATGACTGTCTGGAAAACTAAAGATGATGATGGCAATAATCGGTATGTAGGTTTGCCTTTTCAAACAGGGGGATTTAAGGTCTTTGAAGTTCAATCAGAAGCAACCGGAGATGGAGTTTATAATTGCTATGAACAAACTCTCGATGCAACTGATTGGAATAATACGAGTGGTGCTCCAAAAATCGTCGAAAAAAATACCGTTTCAATTCAGGTTTTGAATCTTGCCGAATATGATCCAGAATTAAATTATGTAAGGCATTTAACCGCAGGTGACTTGATAGCAGCTTTTCAATATCTGGATGATGAAGGGGCGAATCGATGGTGTGGTATGCCTTTGCGACAATATAATTCTGACCGAACAAGGATGGCCTATTGTAAAAATGATGCTGGTACTGGAAAAACAATTACCTGTTTTCTTGATACAGATACCGTCGGTACGGAGATAACTGTGCATTGTAGTATTGCCCGTGGTGGGACAAATCTAAACGAGGCTATACCTCTATTGAAAGATGGCGACCCGATATTTGTTCAGAAAATAAACGATGGCACTAACGATTACTGGCGGTGTGTTGGTGTACCATTTATGCTCAAAGAAAATTGTTTGTGTACTCCACCATAGGAGAATATTATAGAAAATTCCGCTTTTCGAATTAAAGAAAATACTTGTTTAGTAATTAAAGGTAATAATGAGTTATGAATTTTGCGATTGTGTAAAGATTCAATTTAATCCAGATACGATGAAAGTTCATTTTAAAGAAGCATCTAAAAGGATTATGACGGTCGAGCCTACTTTGCAATATGAGGTAATTTGCACAGATTGCGATTACCCCTCTTTGAATGGTACTTGGGTCTTTAATTATTTATCCGATGATGTATCCAACAGAACTTGTTTATGGAAATATTGGACAAGCACTTTCTTCCATTGGCTTATATTAAAAACAGAAAGGGGGTCAGTACCTCATATTCACATGAGAAATCAGGTAAGTGGTGAAGGTATAAGATTGGATTTAACTGAATGCCAGATTGCAGGAAAGGGAGTTGGAACGCACAATGCAAATCTTCAATGGCGGCCGATTTAATGTCTATCTTTTGTTGTGGCAAGACAATTAATAACGCGAAGCACATAGCAACCGGTTGGAAAAATCTGGTAACGAGAAAAATGAATGACCAGATTAAAGCCCGATTGAAAATTTGCAGAAACTGCGGAAGCAATCGCTGGAGAGGGATTCGTGGCATATGTGCTGAATGTAAATGCCCCATTCAAGCAAAAGTGCGAGCACCAGATGCGAAATGTGATTTGAATAAGTGGTAAATTTTATTCTCGGCTATCCGGCAAACGGCAGTAGATTCATCCGTGATACCACCAAGCACCAACTTTAGCTACAATATATAAAATTATACCGGAAAGACCAACAAAAATAGCCGCCTCGGAACTACCTTCACAAGCCATGGGGATGGCTATCAATGCCATCAAAATCCCAATCAACATAACGGCTTTGTATCCTTTACCAGTTTTTTCAATCGTTTGAACTTTTCTATTCTCTCTTTCTTGAGTAGCTTCATCATTCGCCGGCCAATCTTCTTCGACTTCTTTATCAATTAAACGTGATAATTCAGCTTTAGTAGCATTTTTTGGTATTTTAATACCCAACTTTTTTGCGTATATAATCTGTGGTTCGGTTGGCGGTGATTCGGGAAGTATTCTTATTTTTTTTTTGTCAACAACAGTCCCATCGCTTGCAGCCATCATAATGGCGTCTTCTTCGTCCTTGGCTTCATAGATTCGTACTCTCTTTCTGCCAGTCTCACGCCCAATACCCACAACTTCAAAGCGAGGCATTTTTTCATCCCCTTTTGGTCTTTTTCAGCTTAATGCCTACCATGTCTTCCAATTCCTTCCACCCCTGTTCATCGCCTGGTGATATTTGAATTATCATTCTTGGTAATTCTATTTGGTGTTGTTTTTGCTCTTTAGCTTCTTTCACAATTTTTTTGAAAACATCTCGAACTGTTCGAATTTCGGAAGCTGGTAGTTTAGTAATTTCTATGTTTTTGCTTTTGGTCTCAGCAATGGCTTTTTCTCGGTCTTCAGCTGAAAGCTTGGAAAAAATTAATATGCCCGCCGATAGAATGTTTTTCAATCCATAAACAGGGGATAATTCATCCTTAATCTTTTGCATATTTTTGTTCAAACGTACTGTAGTTGGATTGTTAGCCTCCATAATTTCCCAATTTTATAAAAAATATTTTGCTTTGCAAGTGTTGTATATATAAGAACTTATGTATTTGTTAGATAGTAACGCTAGATTTTTATGTCGACAAACGCTGATATATAGTTTAGGTTTAATATAGATGTATTATGGCAAAATCAGAGAATAATCAGGACAAGGTTGCGATTTATATTGAGCTTTTCCCTTATGAAAAAGAGGCGTTTGAGGAGTGGGTTCAAGGCAGGTATCATTCCGTCGCCGATGCTGTCCGTAGCTATATCCGAAAGGTTACCGAATTGGAACCTGAAAGTCAAGAAAAAACTCCCCAGATTAACAAGGATGAAAATCGCTCTTTGACAAGTTTATAAAGAGGTGGCTTTAGAGTGGCTTGCGGCCAGGGGCTGTTTCGATTAATCTATTGTCGGCTTGCAATGGCCGACAGAAGGGAGGTCAATATGAAACAGTCGGTATCAAGCTTATTCGAGCTTTATTTAGCTCGCAGCGACCTTGCGGAAAGTTCAGTTGCACTAAAGAGAAGGGCGTTAAAATGGTTTGTTGAAATCTTTGGAGACCTATCGGTGGAATCCGTCAACTATGCTATCGCCGAAGATTACCGAACGATACTTGCGAAAGGGCGGTCAAAAAGCGCAGCTAATTTTTATTTACAAAACTTCAAACCGTTCTTTGCGTGGATGCTAAAAAGTGGTTACGCCAACCAAAACCCATTTGCCAGCGTATCACTGTACCAAATACCGGAACAGCAACGCCCTGTATATTCGCCGGTAGAAATTGCAAGGATTATAGCGGTAGGGGGGCTGCGTTGGAAAGTCGCAATCCTGTTGGCATTGTGCAGTATGCGAAGGGCGGAGGTACTTAACCTTGTGGTCCGGGATATTCGTTTCGACCAGGCATATATTTTAATCAGTCCCAAAAAGGAGACGATTAATACCTGGCGATGGGATATTAAAGACCATAATCAGGCGATTGTCCCTATGCCGGAACGGATACAACTGCCGAACGGCGAAGTAAATCTGCACAACTTGTTAATTGAACTTATCGAAAAACTGCCATTCAGCCAACCGTATGTGATGTTAAAACCGAATCATTATCAAAAGATGATGCATTTGAAAGCCAACGGTGAATTGAATTATGAATTGCGCAACAACCCCTGGCCAGGATTTAGCAGGGATTATAGGGCATTGCTTCGTCGGGCAAAGGTTACACACAAAAGGTACCATGATCTGCGAGCTACATTCGCAACAGGAATGGCGCAATATTTAACGCTTACCGAAACCCAAAAACTAATGCGTCATTCATCACCGAACACGACGGCGAAGTACTATATTCGCCATGAACAACAGCAGTTGGTTGCAAAAGCCTCAGAAATAGTCAAAAAATATTATGTGACTACTGTCCCATAATATATGTTACATCTACGAGATATGTGACAGATTTTTGAGTTTATGTGACAACTTATAGTTCAAGATGTGTCGGCTGTTGCAAGCCATATTATATCAAGTCATATTGACCTTTCTTTCGTAAAACCATCAACCTTTGAGCTGTGCGGGCAGCCTGTAATATGGCCTGTCAAGTTGGTGGTTGCAATTATGCTTTTCATCACCCTCCTCCGAAGCCAGATTCGAAACGGTTGACGGAGTAGAATCTGGCTTTTTATTGAAATCAATGCGCAGGGCGGTTGGGCCTCCAAACCGAAAATGAACGGTGCGCTGGAGCGAGCGAGACCGCCCATTCTGAAAACAACGCGGGGTGGAGCAGATATGGTCAGCTCGCCGGCCCCATAAGCCGGAGGTCGTCGGTTCGACCGGCCCCCGCTATTACGGGTTATGGGTTTGTCTGGGTGACGGCGAATAAATGGTAACTAACTAAAAGGGTTAAAGGATTAAGTCCTGGCACGTTGCCAACCGTCACCCAGATATTTTCAAGCGGCGAGGTTTGCTGGGGTTGCATGGTCCCCCCCCCCCCCCCC
>Ga0210003_1000674_pt1 | contig 30825 bp, 29 predicted proteins | sample LantaG_FD_182804 | JGI IMG/M metagenome (GOLD analysis project Ga0210003, IMG submission 182804) | Deep subsurface microbial communities from Baltic Sea to uncover new lineages of life (NeLLi) - Landsort_02402 metaG (SPAdes) (version 2) | ecosystem: Environmental > Aquatic > Marine > Oceanic >... | reverse complement strand
CCTACGAGGATCAGTACTACAGCCCGGACTTCGGCCAGGCGACCGGTGTCGCCGTGCCGTTGGACGACTACGGATACTCGGATTATCGGAGCTAGTCGATCGGTCGCTGCAGTCGATCGGTAGCTGCAGTCGATCGGTAGCTGCGGTCCACGAAGAAACCCCCGCCCTGCGTGGGGGTTTTTTCGTGGGCGTCTTCGAGAGTTTTCCCGCCACCGAGAGTTTTCCCGCCACCGCGAGCTTTCCCGCCACCGCGAGCGTGAAGGCATCTTCACGCTCGGCCTCGAGTGTGAAGGCACCTTCACGTTCGAGCGCCGCCGGGGTTAGTAGCCCCCGACGATGATGCGGGCGGGGTCTTCGTCGGCCTATCCGTCTTTCTCATACACCAGCCAGCGCAGCTCAATGGGACTCTGTTCACGCGGGACGTCGAACGTGTCGAGACCGCTGACCCAGTCGGAATACCAGCCGGTGGGCGGCCAGGCGCCGTCAGGTAGATGCGTCTTCTCGTAGTCATGCACAGAGTCGTCGCTGATTTGGGTCAACGGTAATTGGGCTGCGCCGCTGGCTATTTCGCCATAGGTGAAGATGCTGGTGTACGTCTGCTGGCCGAGTTGGCGCGCAGCATCGTCGGGAACGTAGCCAGACTTGGCCAGGAACGCGTTGAACACCAGGCGTCCCTCGGGAGCCAGGCAGCGTGCGGCGAGTTCGAAGACCCCGCGAACCTGCTCCACTGTCCGGAAATCAGAGACCACCTCCGAGAGCAGGATCAACTGGTAGTCATTGCGAAGGTCATCCATGGTTTCGAATACGTCTCGTTGGATGACCCGCACGTCGAGAAGTTCTCGGTGGGCTTCGGCACGGATGGTCTCGGCGAACCTGGGGGTCATCTCGACCACGTCGACGGGATGACCGCGGCGGGCCAAGGCCAGCGCGTTGCGGCCGGTGCCGGCGCCGATGTCGAGGACCCGGAACGTTCGCGGGTCAGCAGCTTCGCTGGCCAGCCCCCACACGCGCGCGTCGGGTTGAGTGCCGAACAGTGGCGGTTCGCGGGTGGCGACCCAGTTGTCGTAGACGGTTTCGATGCTCCACCATTCGGGTTTGACGTGGTAGTTCAGCGACGTGCCGATCGGGGCGTCGAAGGAGATGACGATGTTGGAGCGTTGCGAGGCCGCATACGCTTCGCCCACCTGGCCCTTTATCGCCGTGCGAGCATCCTCGAGTTGCTCGTGGCTGAATCGTCGGCCCACCGCGGCAAAGATCTTGTCGCACATCGACAGGTACTCGTCGATCAAGGCTGGCACGGCGGGCAGCGAGATCTGACCACTGACGACCGATCGGCGATGCAACCGCCGCGTCAGAGCTGCACGCACGGCTTCCGGATCGTCCATCGAGTTCACCTTCCCGGCACAAAGAGTAGACAACACGACACCCCGGGTGTGAAGGTGGCCTGCACGCCCGCACCGCACGCCCGGGCGCAAAGCGAGGTGTCGGGCCGCGCGCCTAGACTCGACGCCGTGCTCATTGGTTCCCATGTCCCCGGTGATGATCCCCTGGCGGCGGCACAGGCTGACGGCGCCGACGTGGTCCAGTTCTTCCTCGGCAACCCGCAGAGCTGGAAGAAGCCACCACCAAGGGAAGACGCGGAGGCACTGAAGTCCTCCGCGGTGCCGATCTACGTGCACGCCCCGTATCTGATCAACGTCGCCTCGGCCAACAACCGGGTCCGGATTCCGTCCCGCAAGATCCTGCAGGACACCTGCGACGCGGCGTCGGCAATCGATGCCACCGCAGTCATCGTGCATGGCGGCCACGCCGACGACAACGACATGGACGCCGGTTTCGAGCGCTGGGTCAAGGCTCTGGCCAGCCTCACGACCGACGTTCCCGTCTACCTCGAGAACACCGCCGGCGGCGACCACGCGATGGCCCGCCACTTTGACACCATTGCCCGGTTGTGGGATCACATCGGCGACATGGGCATCGGGTTCTGCCTCGACACCTGCCACGCCTGGGCGGCAGGCGAGGCGCTGGTCGACGCTGTCGAGCGGATCAAGGCGATCACCGGCCGCATCGACCTGGTGCACTGCAACGACTCGCGGGACGCCGCGGGTTCGGGCGCAGACCGCCACGCCAACTTCGGGACCGGGCAGATCGATCCGCAACTGCTGGCGGCGGTGGTCAAGGCGGCCGACGCGCCCGTTATCTGTGAGACCGCCGAGGAAGGACGCAAAGACGACATCGCGTTCCTCCGGGAGCACGTTCACTGACGCGTCGTCGGGTCACAGTTTGTGCATGAACGGGGATCCGAACGCACCTTGAACCGCGGGTTGCTTCGAGGTTAATTAGGCTAGCGGCTGGAATTCCTCTCGTTGCCCGCCCGGAAAGGCCGATGTGTCCGCAATTGACCAGTCGTCGATTGCGCTGACGCATGTCGAGGACACCCCGCTGCCGGACCGGCGCGTCCGATGGCTGCGCATCGTGCGGTGGGTTGCCGTCGCGACCTGGGCGACGGTGGTGATCTGGCGAACCGTCACCGAGGGCTTCGCGTTCAACCGCGAGCTACTGCTGCTCTACATCTGCACCGGTCTGGCCGCGGCCAGCATCGGCCAGGGCCGCCGCGTGCTCTACGTTGTTCGTGACTGGTTACCTTTCGCGCTCGTCCTGATCGCCTACGACCTGAGCAGGGGAGCGGCGACGCTCGTCGGACGGCCCACCCTGTGGCACTGGCAGGCCGACATGGACCGGTTGATGTTCTTCGGAACCATGCCGACGGTCTGGCTGCAGGAGCAGCTGAAACTGCCGCGTCCGCCCTGGTGGGAGGTGGTGATCAGCAGCGTCTACATGTCGTTCTTCATCCTGCCCTACGTTATCGCCGGCATTCTGTGGCTACGCGACCGCGACGAGTGGAAAGCATTTGTGCGGTTGTTCGTCGGCCTGAATCTGGCCGCACTGGTCGTCTATGTGCTGCTGCCCGCCGCGCCTCCGTGGGCCGCGGCCCGGTGCACAGCAACCGACGTTGCCGGGGGTCCGTCCGGCCCGCGTTGCATGTTCAAGTCCGCGCGGGGCGTACCCGACGGCGGCGTGCTGGGTGCCATGCAATCCACCCAGGACGGCGCCCACGGTTGGATCGAGCGCATCGTGGGTCGCGGCTGGGGCAAGCTGAAGCTGCAATCGGCCAGTTCGTTGCTCGATCAGGGACAGGCCAGCGTCAACCTGGTTGCGGCGATCCCGTCGCTGCACGCCGGCATGTCGGCGGCGCTGGCGGTGTTTCTGTGGCGCCGGGTCCACCGTGCGTGGCGTCCACTTCTGGTGGCCTATCCGCTGGTAATGGCATTCACTTTGGTGTACACCGCCGAGCATTACGTGATCGACCTGCTGCTCGGGTGGGCACTGGCGGCGGTCGTGATCACCTTCCTCGCCTGGTTGGAGCGGCGGCGACAACGACTGACGGAGAATCAGGCCGTGGAGCCGGTTGCCGTCTCCTGACGTTTCCTGGCCCTCAGAACACGATGGTCTGGTTGCCGTAGCGGATGATCCGGTCCTCGCAGTGCCACAGCAGCACGCGCTACAGCCCGGCATTACACTGTCTTGTGCAGTCGTCGAAAAGATGTAACAGTGGGTCCATGCCCGACACTCACGTCGTCACCAATCAGGTCCCCCCGCTGGAGAACTACAACCCGGCCTCGTCGCCGATCCTGGCCGAGGCGCTGATCCGGGAGGGCGGGGAGTGGGGGGTCGACGAGGTCTTGGAAATTGGAGCGTTGGGAGGCTCTGCCCGCGCCCAGCGGTGGGGCGAGCTGGCCGATCGCAACCAGCCGATCCTGCGCACCCACGACCGCTACGGTCACCGGGTCGACGAGGTCCAATACGATCCGGCCTACCACGAGCTGATGACAGTCGCGGTGGGCCACGGACTGCACGCCGCACCCTGGGCCGATGACCGGCCGGGGGCGCACGTCGTGCGGGCGGCGAAGACCTCGGTGTGGACGCCGGAAGCGGGTCACATGTGCCCGATCTCGATGACCTACGCCGTGGTGCCAGCGCTGCGCCATAATCCGGATCTCGCGGCGATCTACGAGCCGTTGCTGACGAGTCGGAGCTACGACCCCGAACTTGCCCTCCCTGCGACCAAGGCGGGAATCACCGCGGGGATGTCGATGACCGAGAAGCAGGGGGGCTCCGATGTCCGGGCCGCCACCACGCAGGCCACACCCAACGGCGACGGCACGTACCGGATCGTCGGTCACAAGTGGTTCACCTCCGCGCCGATGTGCGACATCTTCCTCGTCCTGGCCCAGGCGCCCGGCGGGCTGAGCTGTTTCTTCCTGCCGCGGGTCTTGCCCGACGGGAGTCGCAATGCGATGTTCCTGCAGCGCCTCAAGGACAAGCTGGGCAATCACGCCAACGCCTCGAGCGAGGTCGAATACGACGACGCCACCGCCTGGCTGGTCGGCGAGGAGGGCCGCGGGGTCCCGACGATCATCGAGATGGTCAACCTCACCCGCTTGGACTGCACGTTGGGCAGCGCGACCAGCATGCGTAACGGTTTGATGCGCGCCACACACCACGCCCAACATCGGAAAGCTTTCGGTGCCTACCTGATCGATCAGCCTTTGATGCGCAACGTGCTCGCCGACCTAGCTGTCGAGGCCGAGGCCGCGACCATATTGGCGATGCGAATGGCTGGCGCCACCGACCGGGCGGTGCGCGGCGACGATCGGGAGATCCTGCTGCGGAGAATTGGACTGGCGGCGGCCAAATACTGGGTGTGCAAGCGGGCCACCCCGCACGCCGCCGAAGCAATGGAATGCCTCGGCGGCAACGGCTATGTTGAGGAATCGGGGATGCCGCGGCTCTACCGGGAGGCCCCGCTGATGGGTATCTGGGAGGGGTCGGGCAACGTCAGCGCGCTGGATACGTTGCGTGCCATAGCAACTCGGCCCGAGTGTATCGAGGTTCTGTTCGATGAACTCGGTTTGACCGCCGGCGTAGATCCTCGCCTGGACGCCCATGTCGGCGGTCTGCGCGACGCGCTGGGAGACGCAGCAGAGCTGACGACTATTCAATACCGAGCCCGTAAGATCGCCGAGGACATCTCGCTGGCTCTGCAGGGCTCGCTGCTGGTGCGCCACGGACATCCCGCCGTGTCCGAGGCGTTCCTGGCCAGTCGGCTCGGTGGGGCGTGGGGCGGGGCCTTCGGCACGTTGCCGACGGGTCTGGATCTAGCGCCGATCATCGAGCGGGCGATGATCAAGGCATGAGCGACGGTGACCGCATTGTCGCCGCACTTTAGCGCTGAGCAGACGCGAACTCGCACAGTTGGGCCGGTTTTCGTGCGACTTTGTGTCTGCTGGCTGACACGTGGGCCCAGCTCGCGCAAGGAAAGGCATTACGCATGACTCACGCGATCAGGCCTGTCGACTTCGACAATCTGCAGACGATGACCTACGAGGTCACCGACCGGGTTGCGCGCATCACGTTCAATCGCCCGGAGAAGGGCAACGCGATCATCGCGGATACGCCGCTCGAGTTATCAGCGTTGGTCGAGCGCGCCGACCTCGACCCGAACGTCCACGTGATTCTCGTGTCCGGCCGCGGGGCCGGCTTCTGCGCGGGCTTCGACCTGTCCGCTTACGCCGAGGGTTCGTCGTCGGGAGGCTCGGGTGGCTCGACTGGCAACCCCTACCGGGACACGGTGCTGTCGGGCCGGACCCAGGCGATCAACCACTTACCCGACCGGCCGTGGGACCCGATGATCGACTACCAGATGATGAGCCGTTTCGTCCGCGGGTTCGCCAGCCTCATGCACGCCGACAAACCGACCGTGGTCAAAATCCACGGATATTGTGTGGCCGGCGGCACCGATATCGCGCTGCACGCCGACCAGGTGATCGCCGCATCCGACGCCAAGATCGGCTACCCGCCCACTCGGGTTTGGGGAGTTCCCGCCGCGGGGCTATGGGCGCATCGCCTCGGCGATCAGCGCGCCAAACGCCTTCTGCTGACCGGTGATTGCATCACCGGGGCGCAGGCTGCCGAATGGGGGTTGGCGGTTGAGGCGCCGGAGCCCCAGGACTTGGATGACCGGGTGGAGCGCCTCCTCGAGCGGATCGCCGCGGTACCGGTCAACCAGCTGATGATGATCAAGCTGGCGATGAACAGTGCGCTGTACAACCAGGGTGTGACGAACAGCGCGATGATCTCGACGGTGTTCGACGGCGTAGCGCGCCACACCCCCGAGGGGCACGCTTTCGTCGCCGATGCGCGTGAGCACGGCTTCCGCGATGCCGTACGCCACCGCGACGAACCGTTCGGTGACCACGGCCGAACAACGTCGGGGGTGTAGCCGTGTCCCGGGCGAATCGGCGGATGGCGGATTCGCGGATGACGGCACGTTCGGTGGTGTTGAGTGTGCTTCTCGGGACGCACCAAGTCTGGGCGACTGCCGGCGAACTAGTTTTGCTGACAAGCGATTTCGGAATCCGTGAACCGACTGTGCGGGTGGCGTTGACGCGGATGGTCGGGGCGGGAGATCTGTTGCGCTCCGAGGACGGATACCGGCTCTCCGGTCGTCTACTTGCGCGTCAGCGTCGCCAGGATGACGCGATCAACCCGCGCCGACATTCGTGGGACGGCACGTGGACGACATTGGTGATCACCAGCGTCGGCACCGAGCCGCGAAACCGCGCTGCATTGCGAAAAACGCTGCAGGAAAAACGATTTGCCGAGATACGCGAAGGCGTGTGGATGCGTCCGGACAATGTCGAGGTCGAACTTGGCGATGAGATCACTGCGCGGGGTCGGGTGCTGCACGCCCGCGACGATGCGCCCGCAGAGCTGGCCGCCCGCCTCTGGGACCTGCTGGGGTGGGCGAGTGCCGGGCGGGCAATGTTGACGGCGATGGCTGAGGCCGGCGATGTTCCCCGCAGATTCGTCGTCGCCGCCTCAATGGTGCGCCACCTGTTAACCGACCCGGTATTGCCTGACGAACTGCTGCCTCACGGCTGGCCGGGTGCGGCGCTGCGGGCTGCCTACAAAGACTTCGCCGCCGAACTGGTCGCGCGGCGCGATAGTGCGGAATTCGCGGAGGTGCGATGAGCGAAAATCGGGGATCGGGTCCGGCGGGTTGGGCCCACGCCCGTAGGGCCGGGGAGAGCGAAGCGACCGGGGAATTATCGGGCGTGCGCGTGGAGCGTGCCGGCGCGGTGACAACGGTGATCATGAACCGGCCAACGGCCCGCAACGCCGTCAACGGTCCCGCCGCGATGTCATTGTTCGCGGCTTTCGAGGAGTTCGAGCGTGACGCCTCCGCTTCGGTGGCCGTGTTGTGGGGGGACAATGGAACCTTCTGCGCCGGAGCCGATCTCAAGGCTTTGGGTACGCCGCATGCCAATCCGTTGCACCGGACCGGGCCGGGGCCGATGGGGCCGAGCCGAATGACGCTGTCCAAACCCGTCATCGCCGCCGTCAGCGGCCACGCCGTGGCCGGTGGACTGGAGTTGGCGCTGTGGTGTGACCTACGCGTGGTCGAGCAGGACGCGATCATGGGGGTTTTCTGTCGCCGGTGGGGTGTCCCGCTGATCGACGGCGGCACGGTCCGGCTGCCCCGGTTGATCGGGCACAGCCGCGCCATGGACCTCATCCTGACCGGCCGCAGCGTCGGTGCCGACGAGGCCATGGCCATCGGGTTGGCCAACCGGGTGGTGCCCCCCGGCGAATCGCGGCAACGCGCTGAGGAGTTGGCCGCTGAACTCGCCACGCTGCCGCAACAGTGCCTACGTGCTGACCGGCGCTCGGCGCTGACGCAGTGGGGCTTGTCGGAGACCCAGGCAATGGAATTCGAGTTCGGCAGCATGTCCCAGGTGGCGGCGGAATCGCTGGAGGGCGCGGCCCGATTCTCCGCGGGGGCGGGTCGTCACGGCGCCAGTGCCCCGCGCTGAACGGCCGGCCTGGCTCAGCCCTTGGTGACGGTGTTGTTGCTGCCGGTGTCGTTGATCTTCGGATCACCCTCGCTGTAGGTGACTGTGTTGTTGAGCCCGACGACAGAGAGCTCGCTGTTGACCCGCTCGATGGTGAGCTTGTTGTCGGCGCCGCCGATGTTGACGTTGGCGCACGTGCCCTTGACCGTCAGCGTGTTGTTGGACCCGCCGATATTGAGCGACTTGCCGTCTGTGCAGTCGATGTCGGCGGTGGTGCCGAACGAGCCGTAGTTGATCGTGTTGCCGATCTCGACCTGGGCGCCGGAGGGCCCGGCCGTCGCGGTCGGGTTGGAGGTGTCCTGGCTATTCGAGCCACACGCGGTCAGGCCGAGAGTTGTCGCGAGAGCCGCAACGCCGAGCCAGCCGATCAGTCGTGAAGGAAATGCAGACATCTTTCGTCGCCACCTATCTGGTTGAAGACCACTGGTCCGCACGTGGATGCGCAATTCAGCCTACGCGGGATCGGTATTCAGACTGCGCTGGTTGCGTGCGCCTCTCGCAAGTTGTCACCGTGGGCGCAGTCTCAACGAGGCGGCCTGACCTCCGCGCCGCCTCCCGATGTGTGCTCGACCATCGAAGGGCTCGCGCGGCTCAACCAGGAGCGGATGGTCTGACTGCGGGCGGGTCGGGTAATCCGCGCGCAGCGGCTACAGTTTCGCTGACCCCGGGGCGATCCTGCGACAGGGTTGGGTGTTTGACCTTAGGGGGACCGGCGAGATGGCAGCTCGGTCGCCGCGTTCGGCGAGGCTGAGCCGCGACTCGATCGTCAACGCCGCTCTGACGTTCCTCGACCGTGAAGGTTGGGACGCGCTGACGATCAACGCGCTGGCCCTTCAACTGGGTACCAAGGGTCCGTCGCTGTATAACCACGTGCACAGTCTCGACGATCTTCGCCGGACGGTGCGGATGCGGGTGGTCGGGGACATCATCGGCATGCTCAACACGGTCGGGCAGGGTCGCACCCCCGACGACGCGGTCATGTTGATGGCCGGCGCGTACCGCAGTTATGCCCACCATCATCCGGGTCGGTACTCCGCGTTCACCAGGATGCCGCTGGGCGGTGACGACCCCGAGTTCACCGAGGCCACCAGGGCCGCAGCGGCACCGGTGATCTCGGTGTTGGCCGCCTACGGACTGGACGCCGACGCGGCGTTCTTCGCGGCTTTGGAGTTCTGGTCGGCCATGCACGGTTTCGTGCTGCTGGAGATGACCGGGGTGATGGTCGGTATCGACACCGACGGGGTGTTTGCCGACATGGTGATGAGGCTGGCCAGCGGCATTCGAAGTCGATGAGTAATCGCACGGCGCGCTGAGGATAGCGTTGACCTGCGTCAACGCCCCTTCTCGGCGTTCTCCGGCGGGTTTGGATCGGCGCGGTCTGCCCTGGTATCGTGGACGATCGTGCCTGGCAGATAAGGCGCTTGTGTCTTTTACGATTCACGAGCATGCCTGCACGCCGGGCAACTTCGCATGTCCGCCATGCTTTGGAAATGCAGGCACCGCCTCGATATGTTCTCGGTGGCCGCCTGCGACACGCCCTGTCCCGGCGTAACGGGGCGGGGCAAAACTGCAGGACGCGAAAACTTCAGAAGCAGGAACGAATGACATGTCACCACGACACGTCACCATGATGAGCTACACAGAACGAGCAACACAGGAAGCCGGTACATGCCAACCATCAACCAGCTGGTCCGCAAGGGTCGCCGCGACAAGATCGCCAAGGTGAAGACGGCGGCCCTCAAGGGCAGCCCGCAGCGCCGCGGCGTGTGCACCCGCGTGTACACGACCACCCCGAAGAAGCCGAACTCGGCGCTTCGTAAGGTCGCTCGCGTGAAGCTCACCAGCCAGGTCGAGGTCACTGCCTACATCCCGGGCGAGGGCCACAACCTGCAGGAGCACTCGATGGTGCTGGTGCGCGGCGGTCGGGTGAAGGACCTCCCCGGTGTGCGCTACAAGATCATTCGCGGCTCGCTGGACACCCAGGGTGTCAAGTCCCGCAAGCAGGCGCGCAGTAAGTACGGCGCCAAGAAGGAGAAGAGCTGATGCCGCGCAAGGGTCCCGCGCCTAAGCGTCCGTTGGTCAACGATCCGGTGTACGGGTCGCAGCTGGTCACCCAGCTGGTCAACAAAATCTTGCTGGATGGAAAGAAATCGCTGGCCGAACGCATCGTCTACGGTGCACTTGAACAGGCCCGTGACAAGACCGGCGCCGATCCGGTGGTCACCCTCAAGCGCGCTCTCGACAACGTCAAACCGGCACTTGAGGTTCGCAGCCGCCGTGTCGGTGGTGCCACCTACCAGGTGCCCGTCGAGGTGCGCCCGGAGCGCTCGACCACGCTGGCTTTGCGCTGGTTGGTCAGCTTCTCCAAGGCTCGCCGGGAAAAGACTATGGTTGAGCGGCTCGCCAACGAGATCATGGACGCCAGCAACGGTCTGGGTGCGGCCGTCAAACGCCGCGAGGACGTCCACAAGATGGCCGAAGCGAACCGGGCCTTCGCGCACTACCGCTGGTGAATCCACGCCGGGCGGATACCCGGCGGACGCATGAAGACCTCGAACTAAGCGAGAGAGTGGGAATTTAGCCGTGGCACAGGACGTGCTCACCGACCTCACGAAGGTCCGCAACATCGGCATCATGGCGCACATCGATGCCGGCAAGACGACGACGACCGAGCGCATCCTCTACTACACCGGTATCAGCTACAAGATCGGTGAAGTGCACGACGGTGCCGCGACGATGGACTGGATGGAGCAGGAGCAGGAGCGGGGTATCACCATCACCTCGGCCGCGACCACCTGCTTCTGGGACGGCAACCAGATCAACATCATCGACACCCCCGGACACGTCGACTTCACCGTGGAGGTGGAACGCTCGCTGCGCGTTCTCGATGGTGCTGTCGCCGTCTTCGACGGCAAGGAAGGTGTCGAGCCGCAGTCCGAGCAGGTCTGGCGCCAAGCCGACAAGTACGACGTTCCGCGCATCTGCTTCGTCAACAAGATGGACAAGATCGGCGCCGACTTCTACTTCTCGGTGAAGACGATGGAAGACCGTCTGGGCGCCAACGTCATCCCGATCCAGCTGCCGATCGGCTCAGAGGGTGACTTCGAGGGCGTCGTCGACCTGGTCGAGATGAACGCCAAGGTCTGGCGCGGCGAAACCAAGCTCGGCGAGACCTACGAGACCATCGAGATTCCGTCTGAACTTCAGGAACTGGCCGACGAGTATCGCACCAAGCTGCTTGAAGCGGTCGCCGAGACCGACGAGGCGCTACTGGAGAAGCACTTCGGTGGCGAGCAATTGACGATCGAAGAGATCAAGGGTGCGCTGCGTAAGCTCACCATCAACTCCGAGGCTTACCTGGTCTTGTGCGGCAGTGCGTTCAAGAACAAGGGCGTGCAGCCCATGCTCGACGCGGTCATCGACTACCTGCCGACGCCGTTGGACGTGGCGGCCGCGGTCGGCCATGCGCCGGGCAAGGAGGACGTCGAGGTCATCCGTAAGCCGTCGGTAACCGAGCCGTTCTCCGGGTTGGCTTTCAAGGTCGCCACGCACCCGTTCTTCGGCAAGCTCACCTACGTCCGGGTGTACTCGGGCAAGGTTGATTCCGGTGCTCAGGTGATCAACGCGACCAAGGGCAAGAAGGAGCGACTGGGCAAGCTGTTCCAGATGCACTCGAACAAAGAAAACCCCGTGGGAACGGCCTCAGCCGGTCACATCTACGCGGTGATCGGTCTCAAGGACACCACCACCGGTGACACCTTGAGCGATCTGAGCCAGCAGGTCGTCCTTGAGTCGATGACCTTCCCGGATCCAGTGATCCAGGTCGCCATCGAGCCGAAGACGAAGAGCGACCAGGAGAAGCTATCCCTGGCCATCCAGAAGCTGGCTGAGGAAGATCCGACCTTCAAGGTCAATCAAGACCACGAGACCGGCCAGACCATCATTGGCGGCATGGGTGAACTCCACCTGGACATCTTGGTGGATCGTATGCGCCGCGAGTTCAAGGTCGAGGCCAACGTCGGCAAGCCTCAGGTGGCGTACAAGGAGACCATCAAACGTAAGGTCGACAAGGTCGATTTCACCCACAAGAAGCAGACGGGTGGCTCCGGCCAGTTCGCCAAGGTGCTCATCAGCATCGAGCCGTTCAGCGGCGAAGACGGTGCGACCTACGAGTTCGAGAACAAGGTCTCCGGTGGCCGAATCCCGCGCGAGTACATCCCGTCGGTGGATGCCGGCGCCCAGGACGCCATGCAGTACGGCATCCTGGCCGGTTACCCGCTGGTGAACGTCAAGGTGACTCTCCTTGACGGCGCCTACCACGACGTCGACTCTTCGGAGATGGCATTCAAGATCGCTGGTTCCCAGGTTTTGAAAAAGGCTGCAGCGCAAGCGCAGCCAACCATCCTGGAGCCGATCATGGCCGTCGAGGTCATCACGCCCGAGGACTACATGGGCGAAGTGATCGGCGACCTGAACTCCCGCCGTGGTCAGATCCAGGCCATGGAAGAACGCAGCGGCGCTCGCATCGTCAAGGCGAATGTGCCGCTGTCGGAGATGTTCGGCTACGTCGGAGACCTACGGTCAAAGACTCAGGGCCGGGCGAACTACTCCATGGTGTTCGACTCGTACGCAGAAGTTCCGGCGAACGTGTCGAAGGAGATCATCGCGAAGGCGACGGGTCAGTGAGGATCTGTGGGGGCTTGGCCCCGAAAAGACACAGCTCGGAGCTGATCCGGAGTCGAGCAATGTATTCCGCGAAGGCGACGGGTCGGTGAACGAAGTGAACGGCCCAGTAAAGTCGGGTCAGTAACCTGACCCGTCACCATCGCGGCGATTAGCAACTGCAAAGATCAACTCTGCTTAACAACAAGCACCAACACAGTCCAGGAGGACACAGAAGTGGCGAAGGCGAAGTTCGAGCGGACGAAGCCGCACGTCAACATCGGGACCATCGGTCACGTTGACCACGGCAAAACCACGCTGACTGCAGCAATCACCAAGGTTCTGCACGATAAGTACCCCGCGTTGAACGAGTCGCGCGCATTCGACCAGATCGATAATGCGCCTGAGGAGCGGCAGCGCGGTATCACGATCAACATCTCCCACGTGGAGTACCAGACCGAGAAGCGTCACTACGCGCACGTCGACGCCCCCGGTCACGCTGACTACATCAAGAACATGATCACCGGTGCCGCCCAGATGGACGGTGCGATCCTTGTGGTGGCAGCCACGGACGGCCCGATGCCGCAGACTCGCGAGCACGTGTTGCTGGCCCGTCAGGTCGGCGTGCCCTACATCCTGGTCGCGCTGAACAAGGCCGATATGGTCGACGACGAGGAGCTCATCGAGCTCGTCGAACTGGAGGTTCGCGAACTGCTGGCCGCCCAGGATTTCGACGAGGATGCCCCGGTCATCAAAGTGTCGGCGCTGAAGGCACTCGAGGGCGACGAGCAGTGGGTCAAGTCTGTCGAGGACCTCATGGACGCCGTTGACGAGTCGATCCCGGATCCGGTCCGCGACACCGAGCGGCCGTTCCTGATGCCCGTTGAGGATGTCTTCACGATCACCGGCCGCGGCACCGTGGTCACCGGTCGGGTCGAGCGCGGCATCGTCAATGTGAACGAGGAAGTCGAGATCGTCGGTATCAAGCCGACCAGCACCAAGACCACGGTCACGGGTGTGGAGATGTTCCGCAAGCTGCTCGATCAGGGCCAGGCCGGCGACAACGTCGGTCTGCTGCTGCGCGGCATCAAGCGCGAGGACGTGGAGCGCGGCCAAGTTGTGATCAAGCCGGGCACCACCACCCCGCACACCGAGTTCGAGGGCCAGGTCTACATCTTGTCCAAGGACGAGGGTGGCCGTCACACGCCGTTCTTCAACAACTACCGTCCGCAGTTCTACTTCCGCACCACCGATGTGACCGGTGTGGTGACGCTGCCGGAGGGCACCGAGATGGTGATGCCCGGTGACAACACCGACATCTCCGTGGTGCTGATCCAGCCCGTCGCTATGGACGAGGGCCTGCGCTTCGCGATTCGCGAAGGCGGCCGTACCGTTGGCGCGGGTCGGGTCACCAAGATCAACAAGTAGGCCGTCCACAACCGGATGCCTACGGTGATCAATAGGTGATCTAGGTTCCAGCTACGAAAGTGGCGCTCGCCCCGAAAGGGTGGGCGCCACTTTTCGTTCCGGCACCCCCCTTCCCCGCGAGCGCGCGCGTTTGCACCCGACGCGCCGCGTGAACCGGGCATTTTCGGCACCGTCATCGCGTGTGAGGGTGCTGTAACGCGCTCCCTGAGCTCGACGATGTATGTTCGACGGCCGTCGAGGGGTCGGCCGTCTTACTTTTCACGAGGCGCTGGGTTCAGTTGATTTCAAGCATTGCGGCACCACCTGCGCCACCATCGCAGGTGGTGCCACCATCGCCGGTCTATCGGTTGAGTCAGCATCCGCTCAGCCCCGAGTGCCCCGATGTGCCTCTGGATCGGCGCTGCTGGGTGAGGTGAGCGCGCCGAGAACGTCGCGGCCGTCGGGTACCCGGCCACGGCCGCGCCCGAGGACGGAGGCATCCTGGGCTGGGCCGGCTTCCTGCGCAGCGTCGACGCTGGTGCCGTGGCATTGGCCGTCCGCCGAACCGGTTCCCGCCCACCGCCTTCAGAGGCTCGAGATGCTGCCGGCAACCGGTTCGATCACCGACGCTGAGTACACCGCCAAGTGCAAGGAGATCATCGTGGGTACGCAAGGAGATCATCGCGGGTATCTGAAGAACGCGGGTATCTGAAGAAGTAGTGCCGCGGTCACCAGGATCGCGGCCCTGGCTTCGTCGGTCGGCGCCATCGTCATCGGGACTATTACGATCAAGCAATCGAGAGGATCGATCCATGACGACACCTTCTGCTCCATCAGCCTCTTATGGCGTGTACTCCGAGGTGGGCAAGCTCCGCAAGGTCCTGGTGTGTTCGCCGGGCCTGGCCCACGAGCGCCTCACCCCGACCAATTGCGACGACCTACTGTTCGACGATGTGCTTTGGGTGCAGAACGCTCGCCGCGACCACTTCGACTTCATGGACAAGATGGGTGACCGTGATGTCGAAGTCGTCGAACTGCACAGCGTTCTCGCTGAGACGATGCAGATCGCCGAGGCGAAGGCCTGGTTGTTGGACCGCAAAATCGTCGCCAACGAGGTGGGCCTGGGGCTGCTGGAGGACACCCGCGGTTTCCTGGACTCGCTGCACTCCCGCCGTTTGGTCGAGCTGCTGATCGGCGGGATGTCGACCCGCGACCTGCCCGCCGACCTGGGTGCCGGGTACCGAACGCTGGTGCGGGAGGACACCGGGGTCGCTGAGTACCTGATGCCACCGCTGCCCAACACCCTGTACACGCGTGACACGACGTGCTGGATCTACGGCGGCCTGACGCTCAACCCGCTGTTCTGGCCAGCGCGTCACGACGAGACGTTGTTGATGAAGGCGATCTACGAGTTCCACCCAGACTTCGTCGGTTCGACGGTGTGGTGGGGTGACCCCGAGAAATCCTGGGGTCTGGCCACCATCGAGGGTGGCGATGTGCTGGTCCCGGGCAACGGTGTGGTGCTCATTGGGATGAGTGAGCGCACGTCGCGCCAAGCCATCACCCAGGTTGCGGCAGACCTGTTCAAAAAGGGGGCCGCCGAGAAGGTGGTCGTTGCAGGCATGCCCAAGCTGCGCGCCGCCATGCATCTGGACACGGTGTTCACGTTCGCCGACCGTGACGTGGTCACCATCTATCCTGAAATCGTCGATGGCATAGCCGCTTTCACGCTCGTCCCGGGCGACAGTGAGGTCGGTGTCGACGTCATCGAGGAATCCAGGCCGTTTGTCGAAGTCGTGGCCGCGGCGTTGGATCTGCCCGAGTTGCGGGTCGTAGAAACGGGCGGATCCAAGTACGACTCGGAACGTCAGCAATGGGATAGCGGAAACAACCTCGTCGCGGTCGAGCCGGGGGTGGTTTTCGCCTACGACCGCAACACCCACACAAACTCCCTGCTGCGTAAGGCCGGCATCGAAGTGATCACCATCGTCGGTGCCGAACTCGGCCGGGGCCGCGGTGGCGGGCATTGCATGACGTGCCCGATCATTCGCGACGCACTGGATCCCTGACCAACGAGCGACTCGCTAGAACGTGTTCTAGTTCTGCTGTTAGCCTGATGCTGCCTTGGCCCTCACGTCGCGAGCGTGCGCGTTTGTACGGCTGAGGCGGCGTGTTCGTGTGCAGACACGCGCGCTCGCGGAGCTAGCGGAAGGAAGCCGTAGTGACAGCAGGAGCAGGCCTGGAAGGTCGGGTTGCCTTCATCACCGGCGCGGCGCGGGGTCAGGGTCGCTCGCACGCGGTTCGACTAGCCAACGACGGTGCCGACATCATCGCGATCGACGTGTGCGGGCCGGTATCGGACACCGTCACCTACCCCATGCCGACGGCTGAGGACCTGGCCGAAACGGTGCGACTGGTAGAAGCCACCGGTCGCCAGGTGATCGCCCGCGAGGTCGACATCCGCGACCTTGCCGCCCAGCAGCAGGTGGTAGCCGAGGGCATCGAACAATTCGGCCGTCTCGATATCGTCGTGGCGAACGCGGGCATCCTCAGTTGGGGTCGGATTTTCGAGATGTCCGAAGATCAGTGGGACAGCCTCATCGACGTCAACCTCAACGGCACCTGGCGCACTATCCGCGCCGCCGTTCCCGCGATGATCGAGGCTGGCAACGGCGGGTCGATCATCATCGTGAGTTCTTCGGCGGGCACGAAGGCCACTCCGGGCAACGCCCACTACGCGGCCTCCAAGCACGGACTCGTGGCGATCACCAACTCATTGGCGATCGAAGCGGGGGAGTTCGGAATTCGGGTCAACTCGATCCACCCGTACTCGATCGACACACCGATGATCGAGCCAGACGTGATGATGGAGATCTTCGGCAAATACCCGGCCTTCCTGCACAGCTTCTCGCCGATGCCCTACCACCCCGTCAGTCACCAGGGTAAGAAGGGCCTTCAGGAATTCATGACGGCTGAAGAGGTTTCCGATGTTGTGGCCTGGCTGGCCGGTGACGGGTCGGCGACGATATCGGGTTCCCAGATCGCTATCGACCGCGGGACCGCGAAGTACTGACCTTCGGGTTGGGCGAGAGTCAGGCGGGGAGCACCAACACCGGGACGGGGCTGTGCCGGATGATCTTGGCACCGTGGGAACCAAGGAACACGCCTTTGATGTCGCGGCGCGACGTCGTACCCAGCGCCAGCACGTCGCCATCTTCCCAAGCGGTGGCGTCCAGCGCCTGATCCCAGCCGTTGCCAGCGATGACGGCGAGCTCAACATCGTCGCCGACGATGTTGTCTGACTTCAGTTTCGCAGTGATCTGCCGAAGTTGAGAAGCCCAGGCGTCGAGCAGTGAGTCCTCGGCGTGCAATCCCACCTCTGGGGGGAACATGGTGCGTCCACGGATGGCGTAGCTGACGACACGCAGTGGCACCTGCAACGTCGCAGTCAGTGCCGCGAGACGCTCGACCACCCGTACCGATTCCGGGGTGCCGGAGTAGGCGCACGTGATCCGCCCTAGCTCACCGGAGCGTGATCCACGATAGCCGCGCGGGCTCAACGCGACCGGTATCGGAGACGCATGCATCAGCCAGTCGGTCGTGGAGCCCAGAACCACCTGACCGAGCGCACCGCTGGCCGAGGAGCCGACGACCAGCACGTCGGCATCGACGCGTTCGACGGCGTCCAGCAGACCGTCTCCAGCGGTGCGACTGGCCACTTGCAGAAAGCTGACCTCGATGCCGGCCGCGACGGCATCCAGGTAATCTCGAGCTTCTCGCTCGGAATCGGATCCCAATTGGTTTGCATAGGCAGCGAACTCGGCGTCAACCCGTGCGGGAGACGGCGTCATCCACGGCCTGGGTACCACCGCGACCACGGTCAGCGAGGTCTTGAGTGATCGAGCCACTTCGACGGCCAGGTTCAGCGGAGCGTGCCCGCACTTCCCGGCGAGATAACCCGCCAGAACGGTCACTTCACGTCCTCGACGTCCGCGGCCGAGGCGATGACGCCACTGTGGCCGCCCTCGTTGAGCGCGCTGCGGTGCCGGCTCCAAAACACCCAGAACAGCAGGGCAATGCCGACCCATGCGCCGAAGGCGATCCACGTGTACCAGTGCAAGCCCCACAGCACCACCAGGCATGCGACCACCGAGAGAACCGGCGTGATCGGGTAGAACGGCACTTTGAAACCGCGTTCCAGTTCGGGTTCTCGGACCCGCAGGACGATGACGCCGATGGACACCGTGATGAACGCGATCAGCGTGCCGATGGACACCATGTCGAGCAGATGCCCCAGCGGTACGAAGCCGGCCAGTAGCGAACACAGGACCGCGACGATGATGGTGTTGTTGACCGGGGTCATCGTGCGCGGATTGACCTTGGCGAACAGCGACGGGAGCAGTCCGTCGCGGCCCATCGCGAACAGGATGCGGGTCTGGCCGTACATCACGACCAGTGCGACGGAGAAGATGGAGATGACCGCACCGGCAGCCAGAATCGTGCTGGCCCAGGTGCTGCCGGTGATGTTCTCCAGGATCACCGCCAGGCCCGCGGTGGACTGCTCCTCTGAACCGAACTCTGCGGTGGGCTGCGACCCGAGAGCGGCAAACGCCACCACCACATAGACGCTGGTGACGATGATCAGTGCAGCCAGGATCGCCCGCGGCATGGTCCTCTGCGGATCCTTGACCTCGTCACCGGCGGTGGATATGGCGTCCAGGCCGATGTAGGAGAAGAAAATTCCACTCGCGGCCAGGGTGATCCCGGAGAAACCGGCGTCCCAGAAGCCGGCAAAATGGTCGGAGTTGTATGCGGTGAGGGCGATGACGACGAACAGCAGCAGCACACCGAGTTTGATGACCACCATGATGGTGTTGACGGCAGCGGACTCACTGGCGCCACGGATCAGCAGTACGGCGCACATGACGATCAGCACGACCGCGGGCAAGTTGATGAGGCCGCCCGCGTCGTCCCAGGGGGCAGCTGACAGCAGCTGGGGAACCTGCACGCCGAACAGATTGTCCAGCAACTTGTTCACATAGCCGCTCCAGCCGACCGCCACCGCGGAGATGGACACGCCGTATTCGAGCAGCAGGCAGGCGCCGATGCCCATCGCGACGAATTCACCGAGTGTCGTGTAGGCGTAGGAGTAACTGGATCCAGACACCGGTACGGCAGAAGCCATCTCGGCGTAACAGATGGCCGACAGACCGGCGGCGATACCGGCGATGATGAACGAAATGATCACCGCGGGTCCGGCTTCGGGGACCGCCTCGGACAGCACGAAGAAGATGCCGGTGCCAACGGTGGCACCCACGCCGAACATGGTCAGCTGAAAGACACCGATGCTGCGTTCGAGGTTTTCGGAGGCGCCGTGGGCGACCGGGGCACCGATCGTCGGGCGCCTTCGGAGCATCTGCTCGGCGAGGCCTATCGATGAGCCGGGCATGAAGCCTCCTGATCGTTGGCGGCTGTATCGAACTAGTGTGAACCCGATTCGGCCAGAACGCTGGCTAACTGATCAACAGCCCAGTCGATCTCGGCGGCGGTGATGACCAGCGGTGGCGCGAACCGCAACGTCGACCCGTGGGTGTCCTTGACCAGGACGCCGCGACCGGCCAGCGTCAGGCTGATCTGTTTGCCGGTGCCGTGCACCGGGTCGACGTCGACGCCGGCCCACAGGCCCTTTCCGCGTACCGCGAGCACGCCGTGGCCGATGAGCCCACGCAGCCTGTTGTGTAGATGAAAGCCGAGTTCGCTTGAGCGGGTTTGAAATTCGCCACGACTAAGCATGTCGACGACGGTGGTCCCGATCGCCGCTGCCAATGGGTTGCCGCCGAATGTCGAACCGTGCTCACCGGGGTGCAGCACTCCGAGGATGTCTCGATTGGCGACCACCGCGGACAGCGGAACGACGCCGCCGCCGAGTGCCTTGCCGAGCAGGTAGACATCGGGTACGACGCCCCAGTGATCGCAGGCGAAAGTGCGCCCAGTGCGCGCGAGACCGGACTGGATCTCATCGGCGATCATCAGAACATTTCGCTCGGCGCACAGGGCGCGCACCCGTGGAAGATAGTCGTCGGGCGGCACGATGATCCCTGCCTCGCCCTGGATGGGCTCGATCAGCACGGCGACGGTGTCCTCGTCGATCGCGTCGGCCATCGCTTCGGCGTGTGGGTCTTCGGGACCGAAGGGCACCGAGCGGAACCCGGGGGTGTAAGGACCGAAGCCGCGCCGCGCCGTGTGATCGTCGGAGAAGCTGATGATCGTCGTGGTCCGGCCATGGAAGTTGTTGCGCGCCACGACAATGTTGGAGTTGGTGGCGGAAACGCCTTTGACGTCGAGGCCCCACTTACGGGCGATCTTGATGCCGCTCTCCACCGCTTCGGCGCCGCTGTTCATCGGCAGCACCATGTCCTTCCCGCACAATGCGGCCAGGGCCGCGCAGAACGGGGCGAGCCGGTCGGAGTGAAAGGCCCGGCTCACCAGCGTCACGGTGTCCAGCTGTGCGTGCGCGGTCGCGGTCACCTCCGGATTGCGGTGGCCGAAATTGACCGCCGAGTACGCGGCCAGGCAGTCCAGATAGCGGCGGCCCGCGATGTCGGTGATCCAGACACCTTCAGCGCTGGCAGCGACGACCGGGAGCGGCGAGTAGTTGTTTGCGACATGGCGGTGGTCGAGTTCGATCGCGGCGCCGGTCGTAGCGGCGTCGGCCGCCGCGCCGCCCGCTCCGGCGATATCCGTCGTCATGGTGTCCACCGTAGAGCTGTCGCCTCCGGCTGGGGTCCTGTTGTGTCCGGCGAGGGTCGTGTCGTCTCCGGCTGAGTTCTTGTTGTCTCCGGCGAGGGTCATCGTCACGGATGTATCTCCAATGTGCAGCATTTGACGGATCCGCCGCCCTTGAGGAGCTCGGAGAGGTCCACTCCGACCGGCCGGAAACCGGTCTGCCGGAGTTGTTCGGCGAAGCCGGTTGCGGCGGCGGGTAGCACGACGTTGAGGCCGTCGGAGACGGCGTTGAGGCCCAGGACGTAGGCGTCGGCGCTGGCCACCGCGATGGCGTCGGGGAACAGTTCGGCCAATTTCGCCCGGGAACGCTCGGCGAACGCCGGTGGGTAGTAGGCGATCGTGTCGTCGTCGAGTACGGCCAGTGCGGTATCGAGGTGATAGAAGCGAGGGTCGACGAGTTCGAGGCCGACTACCGGCATCCCGACCCTTTTGGCGACCTCGTCGTGGGCGCGTCGGTCGGTGCGGAAGCCATAGCCGGCCAGGACGGTCGAGCCGACGACCAACAGGTCACCCTGACCCTCGTTGACGTGCCGGGTCTCAGTGGGCAGGTAGCCGTTGCGGGACATCCACTCGGCGTGAGCGATGGACTCGCCGGCCCGTTCAGCATGGGCGAAGCGGGCGACCACTGCGTTGCCGTTGACGATGAGTCCGCCGTTGGCGGCGTAGACCATGTCCGGCAGACCTGCCACGGGCTCGACGAGCTCGACGATGTGCCCGAGGTCTGCGTAGGTCTGGCGTAGTGCCTCCCACTGGTCCTGGGCGCGCCGGACGTCGACCGGGGTCGAGGTGTCCATCCACGGGTTGATGACGTACTCGACGGTGAAGAACCTCGGTGCGGTCATGACATACCGGCGGGGCCGGGCCGACCGTGGGTTGGCGACATCGGCGACGGGAGCCGCAACGGCCCCGGCGGCCCAGGCGACATCAGAAAGCGTCATGGAAATAACGATATGGACTATGTATCGTGCAATCAATCTACAGTTGTTGCGCAATGAGCAATGATCTATTGCGTAAAGTGAGTAAAAACGTCCGTTTGTTGCGCAGGAGGTGTCGTGGACCGTCTGGATGAGACCGACGAACGCATCCTGGGCGAGTTGGCTGAACACGCACGGGCCACGTTCGCCGAGATCGGGCAGCGGGTGAATCTGTCGGCGCCGGCGGTCAAACGTCGGGTCGATCGGATGCGCGACAGCGGTGTCATCCGTGGGTTTACCACCGTCGTCGACCGCACGGCACTGGGCTGGACCACTGAGGCCTACGTTCAGGTGTTCTGCCACGGCACCATCGCCCCTGACGCACTGCGACTGGCTTGGCAGGACATTCCTGAGGTGGTGAGTGCGGCCACCGTCACCGGCACATCAGATGCACTGCTGCACGTGCTGGCCCGCGACATGGGTCACCTCGAAGAGGCCTTGGAGCGGATCCGCGCGAGTGCCGACATCGAACGCAGCGAGAGCATCGTGGTGCTGTCAAATCTCATCGAGAGGGCGCAGGGTTGATGCACTGGCTCCAGAGCTCAACCTGCGGGGTGAGAAACATCGGTCCGGCGCGATCGTGTAGAACACCCACGTGACCACATCAGGGGGAGTCGTGATCGTCGGTGGCGGGCTGGCCGCCGCCCGCACAGCTGAGCAGCTGCGGCGTTCCGAGTACGCCGGAACCATCACCATCGTCAGCGATGAGGATCGTCTGCCCTACGACCGGCCGCCGCTGTCGAAGCAAGTGCTGCGCTCAGAGACCGACGACGTCACGCTCAAGCCGGCCGAGTATTACGACGAGAAGAACATCACGGTGTTACTCGGCAACGGCGTCAGATCGGTGGACACGGCCGCGCAGACCCTGACACTTGCCGATGGCACCGAACTGCTCTACGACGAAATGGTCATCGCGACCGGCCTGGTGCCCAGACGCATTTCTTCGTTCCCGGATCTGGCCGGCATCCATGTGCTGCGCTCGTTCGAACAGAGCGTTGCGCTGCGCGAGGAGGCGGGGACTGCGCGTCGCGCGGTCGTGGTGGGAGCCGGCTTCATCGGGTGTGAGGTGGCCGCCAGTCTGCGCAGCCTCGGCGTCGATGTGGTGCTGGTGGAGCCGCAGCCTGCGCCGTTGGCCTCGGTACTCGGCGAGACGATCGGCGACTTGGTGACCCGGCTGCACCGCGCAGAGGGCGTTGATGTGCGGTGCAGCGTCGGCGTCTCGGAGGTAACGGGCGAGGACCGGGTGCAGAAAGTGACGCTCGGTGACGGCGCGGAGCTGGATGCCGATCTGGTCATCGTGGGCATCGGCTCCCATCCAGCGACGGGGTGGCTCGAGGGTAGTGGCATCGAGGTCGACAACGGCGTGGTGTGCGACAGGGTGGGCCGCGCGAGTGCGCCACACGTGTGGGCCATCGGAGATGTTGCTTCCTGGCGTGATCGTGCGGGTGAGCAAGTGCGCGTCGAACATTGGAGCAACGTCGCCGATCAGGCCCGGGCGCTGGTGCCCTCACTCCTCGGCGGCGATGCAACGCCGGCGGTGTCGGTTCCGTACTTCTGGAGTGACCAGTACGACGTCAAGATCCAGTGCCTGGGCGAGCCCGACGCCACCGATACCGTGCATATCGTCGAGGACGACGGCCGAAAGTTCCTGGCGTACTACGAGCGTGACGGCACTCTCGTCGGTGTGGTCGGCGGTGGAATGCCGGGCCAGGTCATGAAGGCCCGGTCCAAGATCGCCGCGGGTGCTCCGATCGCCGACATCCTGGGCTGATTTGTTCCGCGAGCGCGCGCGTCTGCACGCCGCCGCGCCGCGATTGGCGGCATTTTGCGCACCCTCACGCCTCAGCTCACCGGCTGACTAGACCTCCGCGCTGCGCAGCGCGGAGGACACCGTCAGCACCAAGATCTTCAAGTCCAATATCAGTGACCAGTTCTCGATGTAGTAGTTGTCGAATTCGGCCCGGTCGGCGATTGAGGTCTGGCCCCGGAGCCCGTGCACCTGGGCCCATCCGGTGATGCCGGCCTTCACCCGGTGCCGGTCACCGTAGCGCCGCAGGTGCATCTCGAACTGTTCGACGAACTCGGGCCGCTCTGGACGCGGACCGACCAGACTCATATCTCCGCGCAATACGTTGAGCAGCTGCGGCAGCTCGTCCAACGACGTCCTACGCATGATCTTGCCAACGAACGTGCGCCGGTCGCCGCCCTCCACGCCCCCCGGTGCCGACCCAGTCTCCAGATCGAAGGACTCGCTGTCCGAATCCAGGGAACGCATGCTGCGGAACTTCAGGCAGCCGAAGACCTTGCCGTCACGCCCGACGCGGTCCTGACTGAAGACGATCGGCCCTCGGGAGCTGCTTTTGACCAGGACGGCCAACCCGAGGAGCAGCGGTGAGATCAGCACCAGTCCCACCCCGGCAGCTAACCGGTCAAAGGCATGCTTGACGGCAAACTGCCAACCCTTCGGATCGACATGGCAGAGCGCCATCAGGGGTACGCCACCTAGGTGTTCGACCCAGGTGCCGCCGCCGACGGCGTCCATCAGGCGGGGCACGACTCGGACCTGCATTCCGAGGCTGTGTGCCAACTGGGCGGCACGGGCAAGCTGTTCGTCGGAAACCGAAGACGGCGCGACGATGAGCTCAGAGGCGCCAGTTACCCGCGCGGCGACTTCGAGGTTGCCGGTGGTTCCGTAGAACGGCACATCGAACGATTCCGATTCTGTCGACGAGATATCATCAAGCAGACCAACAGGATTGAGGCCATAGTCCGGAATTTGGCGCATACGCATGATGAGCTGATGGGCGATGGGCCCAGAGCCGATGATCAACGTCGGCCTGCCGAAGGGAAACTTTCGCCGCAGGTACCGTTGTGTCAGAGACCTGGTCAGGCGGACTAAGGGCATCACCACGGCCGCGCACACCCATACCTTCAGCATCAGCTCGCCGGGTCGGGCATGTGGAACAACCAACTCGCCGGGTTGGTCAGCAGGTACGAGCAGCAGCATGATCATCAACGTCGCCAGAGCGGCAACCGCAATCGAGGCTTCCAGCGGCTCGGTGACGTGGACGAAACGTTGCTTCAATCTTCGTCGGTACATCGACCGCGTGGCCAACACGACGACGACTATCGGCACGAATAGCCATGAGTACAAAGCGATGTTGCGATCTGCACCATTGCCCGTGATCCACCACTGTGCCAACACGACCGACCAGGCAGCGGACCAGATATCAAGCCCCACGGCCAACGTCACGTTCCCAGACTTGCTGCGCAGGCGCTCGACCCAGCGATTCGAAGGTTGGGCGTCATCGGGGGCCGCGGGCGGCGCGTCCAGTCTTGGCACTGAGGCGCGATGACTACGCTTGACCACCGCGTCCGTATCCAAGTGCTGCACGCCCCGATCCTGAAGAAGAATCTCCTGGAATCAACTTTAGGGGGCCACTCCTCAATGACAGTGGACCCGGCGTGGGCGATTCCTGGTGGCGGCGTTCTCGTCGCTGAGGGGAGGTGGCGGATCAGTGATCGGTGAACCCGCACCGCAGGCCCACCGAACTCGGCCCTGTGCACGTGCGGTCATGGCGCGTGGCTCTATCCGGGTAGGTTCGAGTCCAGCGTCAGCTTCGCTCCGCTGCGCGACGGTGAGCGTGCGCAATCTGCCAGCAGATGCGGCGCGCCGGCGTGCAGACGCGCGCGGTCGCGGGGACGGGGTGGCTAGGTCTCGAGGCCGGCCAGGCCCGGCGCCAACATCTCGAACGCATTGCCCAGCGTGGTGGCCAACGGCACCGACCCGTCCGCCAGCCACCGTTCGTAGGCGGACAGCGCCACGGCCAGCATCGTCCAGGCGACCGTCTGGGGCACGAGATCGGTAGGCGCCACGCCCAGCCGACAGGCCACGAATTCGGCCACAACGCCGCGCCACCCGGCGTACATCGTCATCGAATATGCCTGCAGTGCTTCTGTTTCCAGGATCAGTCGCATACGTTGGCGATGGCGCTCAGTGTCGTCGAAGTCGTTGAATGCCAGCAGGGCGGCGCGCAGCCCATCCCGGATCGGCATCTCCGGATCAGCGTCGGCCAGCAACGTGCGCATCAGTTCGAGGTGCACGTCGAAGTCGCCCCACGGCAGCGCACTCTTTGACGGGTAGTAGCGGAACAGCGTCCGCCGCGCGATCCCGGCCGCCGCCGCAACGTCGTCGACGCTGACATCGTCAAAGCTGCGCGCCATGAACAGGTCGATCGCGACGTCGCTGATGTGTTGCCAACTCGTCGCCCGGCGCCGACCCACTTGCGACTGCCCCCCGCGCAGCTGCGGAGCGTGCATCGGCATCATCCCTTCCATTTCGGCACCCGATGCCATATTCTTGCGACCTGGATCACAAATGTCGAGACCTTGCCGGGGACCGCATCGCAGAAGGGTGAGATCAATGGAGCCGAACCAGAGCGTGGAGACCGAAGAGATGGTCACCGAGAGCTTGGTCGAGGAAGTCTCGATTGACGGGATGTGCGGGGTCTACTGATCGTGGCCGCGCCGATGGCTGAATCGCAGCGGGACGCGGAATCTCAGCGGGACCAGATATTCGACCCGGACCTGCGCTGGCGACTGCACCCGCAGGTTGCGGTCAGGCCCGAACCATTCGGCGCGCTGCTCTACCACTTCGGGACCCGTAAGTTGTCCTTCCTGAAGAACCGGACGATCGTCGAGTTAGTCAACTCGCTGGCTGATTACCCCGACGCCCGGTCCGCCTGCCGCGCCGCCGGAATCGACGAATCTAGCCAAGCGCCGTATTTCCACGCGATGGGTGTGCTGGCCAAGTCCACGATGTTGGTCCTTGAGGAGACGCCGTGACCACAGCTATGACCGCAGAAGCCATTGCCGCAGAACGCATTTCCACAAGTCCGGTGCCCAGGCTCGTCGATCAGTTCGAACATGGTCTGGACGCGCCGATCTGCCTGACCTGGGAATTGACGTACGCCTGCAACCTTTCGTGCGTGCACTGTCTGTCGTCTTCTGGGAAGCGGGACCCGCGGGAGCTGACCACACAGCAGTGCAAGGACATCATCGATGAGCTGGAACGCATGCAGGTGTTCTACGTGAACATCGGTGGCGGGGAACCCACTGTGCGGCCGGACTTCTGGGAGCTCGTCGACTATGCGACCGCGCACCATGTGGGGGTCAAGTTTTCCACCAACGGAGTCCGCATCAACGGTGAGGTGGCGGCGAGACTGGCCGCCAGCGACTATGTCGACGTGCAGATCTCGCTGGATGGTGCGACCGCTGAAGTCAACGATGCGGTGCGGGGTCCCGGTTCCTTCGCGATGGCGACGCGCGCGCTGGAAAACCTCAAGGACGCCGGTTTCTCCGACGCCAAGATCTCGGTGGTGGCGACCCGCCACAATGTCGACCAGCTCGATGACTTCAAGGCGCTGGCTGACGGGTACGGCGCGACGCTGCGCATCACCAGGTTGCGGCCGTCGGGCCGGGGTGCCGACGTGTGGGACGAACTGCACCCCACGCCCGCCCAGCAGGTTGTGCTGTACGACTGGCTGGTGGTCAACGGTGAGCGGGTGCTCACGGGCGACTCGTTCTTCCACCTGTCGGGGCTGGGTGAACCTGGCGCGCTGGCCGGGCTGAACCTCTGCGGCGCCGGCAGGGTGGTGTGCTTGATCGACCCAGTTGGAGACGTCTACGCCTGCCCGTTCGCGATCCATGACACGTTCCTCGCTGGAAATGTCTTGTCGGACTCAAATTTTGGGACTGGATTCCAAAATGTTTGGCAGAACTCCGCCTTGTTCCGCGAGCTGCGTGAACCGCAGTCAGCCGGGGCGTGCGGCAGCTGCGGACACTATGACAGCTGCCGCGGCGGTTGCATGGCAGCGAAGTTCTTCACCGGGTTGCCGTTGGATGGCCCCGACCCGGAATGCGTGCAGGGCTACGGTGAGCCGGCACTGGCCCGTGAACGAGACAAGCCCAAGTCCAGTGTCGACCATTCCCGCACCCCCAACCGCAAGACGCCCTCAGGTCCCATCCCGCTACCACTGCTGAGCGCTCCGCCCAAGAAGTTCTGCAACGAAAGTCCTGTGTAGACCCATGGCACGCGATACCTGGTTCGAAACCGTCGCCATCGCCCAACAGCGGGCGAAGAAGCGGCTCCCCAAGTCCGCCTACTCGTCGCTGATATCGGCCAGCGAGAAGGGCGTGACCGTCGCCGACAACGTCGAGTCGTTCGCCCAACTCGGTTTCGCGCCGCATGTCATCGGAGCCACCCCGAAGCGTGACATGGCGACAACGGTTATGGGCCAGGATATTTCGTTGCCCGTCATTATCTCGCCAACCGGCGTCCAGGCTGTCGACCCCGACGGCGAGGTCGCAGTGGCCCGCGCCGCCGCCGCGCGGGGCACCGCGATGGGGCTGTCGTCGTTCGCCAGCAAGCCGATGGAAGATGTCGTCGCGGTAAACGACAAGATCTTCTTCCAGATCTACTGGTTGGGCAGCCGCGACCAGATCGCCGAGCGGGTCCAGCGTGCCAAAGAAGCCGGGGCCGTCGGGCTCATCGCGACCACTGACTGGAGCTTTTCGCACGGCCGAGACTGGGGCAGCCCCAAGATTCCCGAGAAGATGGACTTCCGAACCACACTGCGGATGTCTCCCGAGGTGCTCACCAAGCCGCGGTGGCTTTGGAGCTTCGGCAAGCACCTGCGACCTCCGGACCTGCGGGTTCCCAATCAGGGCAGACGTGGTGAGGCTGGTCCCACCTTCTTCCAGGCGTACGGGGAGTGGATGGGCACACCGCCGCCGACCTGGGACGACATCGCCTGGCTGCGCGAGCAGTGGGGCGGGCCGTTCCTGCTCAAGGGCATGGTTCGCGTCGATGACGCCAAACGCGCCGTAGATGTAGGTGTTTCGGCGATCACCGTGTCAAACCACGGCGGCAACAACCTCGACGGGACCCCGGCGGCCATCCGTTGCCTGCCGGCCATCGCTGACGCGGTGGGCGACCAGGTCGAGGTTCTGCTGGACGGCGGGATCCGCCGGGGAAGCGATGTGGTCAAGGCCGTGGCGCTGGGTGCCAGGGCGGTCATGATCGGCCGGGCCTATCTGTGGGGTCTGGCCGCCAACGGCCAGGCGGGCGTGGAGAACGTACTTGACATTCTGCGCGGTGGTGTCGACTCCGCGCTGATGGGCCTTGGCAAATCTTCGATCCATGACCTGACGCGCGAGGACATCCTGATCCCCGACGGCTTCACCCGCGCGCTCGGGGTGTGAACCCGACTCGGAGCGGACCAACTCAACGAGCGGGTTCTGATACAGGCGTGGCGCAGGGGGCTGGCGTGAAATTCCGGGCCATGTTGGCGGCGCATTGTCGGAAATCAGTTGCCACCTATGCGCGAACAATTGGTGCACACCAGGTGAATTCGGCTTACCATCGTCGCGTGGCTTTTCCCAGCGAGCTCGGGAGCTTTACGTCGAAGCAGCTGCACAATACGTCGCCCGCGCTGGTCGTCCCGGTAGGTGCTACTGAGCAGCATGGACCTCACCTGCCGCTGGATACCGATACCTGCATCGCGACCGCGGTCGCAAACGTGCTGGCTGCGCGCCTTTCCTCGGGCAGTGAAGCCAGCTGGCTGGTAGCCCCCGCCATCGCGTACGGCGCCAGCGGGGAGCACGAAGGTTTCGCCGGTACTGTCTCGATCGGCACCCCGGTACTGGCGGAACTGCTCGTGGAGTTCGGCCGGTCTGCCTGTCAGTGGGCCTCCCGCCTGGTCTTTGTCAACGGTCACGGCGGGAATGTCGAGGCGCTGCGCGGCGCAGTCGCGCTCCTGCGGCTTGAGGGGCGGGACGCGGTGTGGTGTTCGTGCAGCGTCAGCAACGCCGACGCGCACGCCGGCCATACCGAGACATCCTTATTGCTGCATATTTCACCGGGCGTGGTCAGGGGGGATCAGCGTGCGCCGGGAAACTGCGCTCCACTGTCGGAGTTGATGCCCGAAATGCGCCGTGGGGGAGTGGCGGCGGTCAGCGCGCTGGGCGTGCTCGGGGACCCTTCCGCAGCGACCGCGGAGGACGGCATGAGCATCTTTGACGAGATGGTGGACGTATGCCTGGAAAAGGTCATCCGATGGGCCCCCGATCCTGAGGGGATGTTGGGATGAGCGGTCCGCGGCTTCCCGACGGCTTCGCCGTACAAGTGGACCCACGTGTGCGTGTGCTCGGGGAAGGGGCTGCGCTGCTGGGCGGCTCGCCCACCCGACTGCTGCGGCTGGCGCCTGCTGCGCAGACCATGCTCAACGGCGGCAGGCTCGAGGTGCGCGACGCCGTGAGCGCACAGCTGGCCCGCACGCTGCTGGATGCCACCGTCGCCCACCCGCGCCCGATGAGTGGCCCGTCGCATCGGGATGTCACCGTCGTTATCCCCGTGCGGGACAACGCTTCCGGCCTTGAAAGACTGGTCCAATCGTTACGGGGGCTGCGCGTCATCATCGTCGACGATGGCTCAGTGTCCCCGGTGCTCGCTTCCCAATTCGAGGGCATGCACAGCGACGTGCGGATTATCAGGCATCCCCGCAGCAAGGGCCCGGCCGCTGCGCGCAACGCTGGGCTGAGGGCTTGCGAGACGGACTTCGTCGCCTTCCTGGACTCTGATGTGGTGCCCCGTCGCGGATGGCTCGAGGCCCTGCTCGGGCACTTCTGCGACCCTGCGGTGGCACTCGTGGCACCGCGGATCGTCGCGCTTAGCCCGTCCGACAGTGCGGTGGCGCGTTACGAGGCGGTGCATTCGTCGCTCGATCTGGGCTTACGCGAGGCCCCGGTGGTCCCGTTCGGGACGGTGTCCTACGTGCCCAGCGCCGCGATCGTCTGCCGCCGCCGCACTCTGATGGAGATTGGCGGCTTCGATGAGGCACTGGCGTCCGGCGAGGACGTCGACCTGTGCTGGCGGCTGAACGAGGCAGGCGCTCGGCTGCGCTACGAACCGATTGCCGCGGTAGCCCATGATCATCGCGCCGAGCTACCAAAGTGGTTCG
>Ga0210003_1000673_pt1 | contig 30885 bp, 37 predicted proteins | sample LantaG_FD_182804 | JGI IMG/M metagenome (GOLD analysis project Ga0210003, IMG submission 182804) | Deep subsurface microbial communities from Baltic Sea to uncover new lineages of life (NeLLi) - Landsort_02402 metaG (SPAdes) (version 2) | ecosystem: Environmental > Aquatic > Marine > Oceanic >... | reverse complement strand
GACTTTGAGATGGCTATTGATAGTATTCGGGATAAGCTCATTGCTAATCCGATTCTATTGCAGATCCCTATCGGGGCCGAGGATTCCTTTGCCGGGATCATAGACCTTATAAAGATGCAGGCCGTTTTTTATCAGACCGAAAAAATGGGCGCGACATTTACGGAAGCTGAAATTCCCGCTGAATTTAAACAAACTGCCCAGCAGCAAAGAAACCATATGATTGAGCTTGCAGCGGAGCATGACAGCGAGTTGATGGAAAGCTTTGTCCACGATAAGCCAATTGATATTGAAACAATTACCAGAGCAATTAGAAAAGGGACCTTGAGCAACAAGCTTCATCCGGTATTTGTTGGCTCTGCTCTGAAATATATCGGCGTGCAGAGGCTTCTTGATGGTGTCGTAGCGTTTCTGCCTTCTCCATTGGAGAAACAGGCCATCACAGGGCATAAGCCGAACGATACGAGCAAAACAATATCCATCAAATGCGATTATAACGGCAGCCTGGTGGCGCTTGCATTTAAGATCACCAGCGATATGCATGGCGATTTGAGCTTTCTTAGGATATATCAAGGCCGATTAAAGTCCGGCACCAGGGTCTTGAATCCAAATCGCAACAAGAAGGAGAATATTACCAGAATATTTGAGATGCACGCCAATGAGCGAAAAATATTGGACTCAGCCGGCGCAGGCGATATCGTCGCAGTCGTGGGATTAAAACAATCGCTTACAGGCGATACGATTTGTGATCCCAAAAAACCCGTCTGCCTTCCGAGTATTACATTTCCACAAACGGTCATGAATATGTCGATTGAGCCCAGAACCGCCGCGGAAAAGGCAAAACTGGCAGATGCGCTGGCCTCATTGAAACGCGAGGATCCGACTTTTGAATGTAAAACGGACACCGACACAGGCCAGACTATCATCAGTGGAATGGGCGAATTGCACCTGGAAGTGTTGCAGCACAAGCTGATAAGAGAAAAAGGAGTAAATATCAGGGTTGGCAAGCCGCGTGTTGCCTACAAGGAAGCTATCACAAAATCGGTTCAGGCAGAGGGTAAATTTATACGCCAAACAGGTGGTCATGGCCAATACGGCCATGTTATCTTACAGGTTGAGCCGCTGCTTACTGAGGACGGCCATTGGAGTAGTGAAATTGAGTTTCAGAGCAAAGTTTCTGCTGATGCGGTTCCGAGAGAGTATATTTCTGATGTAGAAAGGGGCAGTTCGGATGCTTTAGGCTGTGGAGCATTAGGTGGCTATCCTATCGTGGGGATTAAAGTTACTTTGATTGATGGCTCATTTCATTCTGTTGATTCCTCGAGCCTGGCTTTTGAACAGGCCGGCGCTATCGCGATCGAAAAGGCAATCAAGATGGCAAATCCGGTCCTGCTTGAGCCTGTAATGCGGCTTCAAGTAGTGGTTCCACAAACCAGTTTTGGGGCCGTTCAGGGTAATCTGCTTGCAAAAAGAGGCTTGATTACCGATTGTTGGATACATGGTAATATGCAGGTGATTGATGCTAAAGCACCCCTCGTTGAAATGTTCGGGTATTCCAGCGAAATCAGGAGTTTAACGGCCGGCAGGGGCACCTTTACGATGGAACCGTTGAACTATGAGAAAGTGCCGGAGCAGATTGCAAAGCAGATAATATTTTAAATGTTTTATGTTTTTTTATATTTAACGCATTTTTTTTTACTTTTTGTTGACAGGGATTAAACTATATGATAGATTGTTCGGTTTTCAGCCGTAGCGAGCATCGCCAAGGATGGCTTTGCGTAACCTTAGTTGGGCTGTGGCATGTCTATGATAATATTGTCAGGGATGGTTTATTAACTTTATAAGGGGTGTGTATTAAACCCGAAATGGTTTTGGATCAGCAGTAGGCTAATCTAAATCCAAACTCTTAAGGAAGGCGAATTTGATATTTGGTTACTGGTATCTTGAAATAGTTTGTTGAAAACGGAAGCAACAAATCAGTAATACACCATCAACATTCATTTACAAGGCCTCTCCTGTCAGTATCAAGAATGAAGGTTTAGCAGACAATAGGAAAGCTATATACTAAAATCAGTTTTTTTGTTGTTTTTGCCGGGTAAATCGATATACTTCAAAGCCTTAGAGGCTTGAAAGACGAAACCTTGTTAGAAATTGTATACTTATGAATAATATAATGCAAAAAAAGCAGATTTCTAAGGAGGTGGACTTGAGGTAAGGTTACTGCTTTGTATAGGGGTAGATATTGCCCCGTACGCTCTTGAATGTGTGTGAAGCAGTTGCTGTGAAAGCCGTTAGCGTTGAGCAAGCTACGGGCAGCCGAGAGGATAATGTTATGGCTACTGAAACTGAAAGAATACGAATAAAGATGGAATCTTACGACCACAGGGCTCTTGATGCGTCTGCTAAGGAAATAGTAGAACACGCTCGAAAGACTAATGCCCGTGTCAGTGGTCCGGTACCATTGCCAACGCGAATTGAAAGATATACTGTTTTAAGAAGTCCTCACATCGATAAAAAATCGAGGGAGCAGTTTGAGCTGAGGACTCATAAACGTCTGATAGATATTCACGAGGCCAACGCGCGAACAGTCGAAATACTGAATCGTTTGGTCGTGCCGGCTGGAGTTTTTGTAAGGATTAAAGCCTAATTCGCGAAGTGCGAATCGAATAACGAGATACGAGATTATGGCGATTCTATTGGGAAAAAAAGTTGGAATGACCCAGGTTTACAACGAATTGGGCAAATTAGTGCCGGTTTCGGTCATACAAGCCGGCCCCTGTGTAGTTATGCAGATAAAGAGTTCCAAGACCGACGGCTACAATGCCATTCAGCTTGGTTTCGAAGAGGTGAAACCTGTACGCAGGAAAAAGCCGGCAATCGGACACGCGAAGAAAGCCAATGCCGAGCCGAAGAAATTCGTCAAAGAGATGCGACTTCCGGACGATGTCGAACAAGAATACAAAGCTGGGGAATCTGTCACGGTCGCTGTTTTTTCGGAAGATAAATCTGTCGATGTTATCGGAACCAGTAAAGGTAAAGGCTTCGCGGGCGTGATGAAGCGGCACGGCTTCGGTGGATTCCCTGCCTCGCACGGCACGGAACGAAAACACAGAGCACCTGGCTCAATAGCAAGTTTCGCGAGCGATGCCGGCCACGGCCCCGGTCCTAAAAGGGGCAAGAAAATGGCCGGTCATATGGGCCACTGCCGGATTACAACAAAAAATCATGACCTGGTAGAGATAGACGAAGAAAAGAATTTATTAATTGTAAAGGGTTCCATACCCGGACCAGCCGGTGGCTACTGTATTATCCGTAGCGCTAAAAAGTAGGATAATGTTCAGTTATTGGTAAGCCGGTTACGAGAAACAATAAAATGATTGATTTGGCTGTTTATAATACGGATGGGAAAGAGGTTGATAGCTTGAAGGTCGATGAGACAGCTTTGGGCGGGACGGTTAGATACTCTTTGCTAAAGCAGGCTATTGTTATGTGTCACGCTAACAAGCGTGTTGGAACAGCCGCAACTAAAAGCAGAAGTATGGTGGCAGGGGCCGGCAAAAAGCTATTCAGGCAAAAAGGCACCGGAAATGCACGCGTTGGCAACATTAGAACGGGCAAACGTGTCGGTGGTGGTGTTACCTTTGCCAAGACCCTTAGAGATTTTCGCCAACGTATGCCTAAGAAACAAAGAAGATTGGCCAGAGATTCGGCAATATTGGCAAAGCTTTTGAGTAACAATGTTGTAGTGGTTGACGGGCTAAGCTTCGAGAAGCCGAAAACCAAGGATTTTGTAAGCGTTCTGAATAATTTGAAGATTGATCGAAGTTGTCTCGTGACTATTGACAAAGAAGATGTTAATATTTACAAGTCAGCTAAGAATGTTCCAAAGGTTGCGGTTATACCTGTGAACGATTTGAACGCAGGCGAGATATGCAGATATCGCAAAATGCTGTTTACGAAAGATGCTCTTTTAGCTGTCCTGGTGGCAGAAAAAACAAGCGAAAATTAGTAACTAAGGTGAAAATTAATGTATTTTTCATTCTGAATATAAATGAAGTAGATACGGTTCCTAAATTTACTTTGCTTCGCTCAGAATGACATAAGATTGCAATATTAGATACGGATAATTAGTGTGGATGACTATAATATAATAATTAAGCCTTTGGTTACAGAGCAGGGGATGCACTTTGCGAATACGAAAGGCGCCTACAGCTTTGAAGTGAATAAACGGGCCAATAAGACCCAGATCAAAAACGCTGTAGAGAGAATATACAACGTTAAAGTGCAAAAGGTAAGAACTGCTAATCGTAAAGGCAAGCTACGGCGCAAAGGAAGAACATCGGGCATAACATCGAGCTGGAAAAAAGCTGTTGTGTTTCTGGATCCCGAGTTTCATATAGATTTATTCTAAAAGCAGCATAAGAGATACGAGCTATGGGTATTCGAATTTATAAACCAACAAGTGCCGGACGAAGAAACAGTTCGGTTAATGATTATGCCGAGTTGACAACCACCCGGCCGGAGAAGTCTCTTTGCAAGCGGATCAGAAAGAATGGCGGAAGAAATCATTCTGGTAAAACCACTGTTCGGTTTAGAGGTGGCGGCGCAAGAAAAATTTACCGTATAATTGATTTCAAGCGTAATAAAGATGGCGTTCTCGCGGAAGTTGCAACAATTGAATACGATCCTAACAGAAACTGTTTTATATCCTTACTGCGTTACAAAGATGGCGAAAAAAGGTATATATTAGCACCGTTAGGCATCAAGGTCGGTGAAACTGTAGAAAGCGGCGAAACCTGCGAGCCCAAGATCGGCAATACGTTGCCGCTTTCGGCAATTCCAGCCGGACTGGAGATTCATAATATCGAAATGCGAGCCGGCCAGGGAGGAAAACTCGTAAGAGGCGCCGGCAACGCGGCAAGAATTGTGGCGAAAGAAGGTAATTGGATTACTATCGCTTTGCCAAGCAGTGAAATGCGAATGGTTCGTAAGGAGTGCCGGGCAACAATCGGTCGGGTCAGTAATCCCGACCACCAGAACGTACGAATCGGTAAGGCCGGGCGAAAACGCCATATGGGACGGAGACCTCATGTAAGAGGCAAGGCAATGAATCCCGTTGCTCACCCGATGGGTGGTGGTGAAGGTAGAGCAAATGGCGGACGGCATCCCTGTTCGCCCACCGGTGTGCTTGCAAAAGGTGGAAAAACAAGAAATCCTCGAAGTCCGAGTAACAATAGAATTATTCGAAGACGAAAGAGTGGAAAGTTCCAAATTAGAGTGTAGCAGGCAAAGAGAGATGGTTGCGTAACTATTGTTGTTTGAAGGTTGAGTAAATCCGAATGGGAAGATCAAGTAAAAAAGGACCATACGTTGATGATAAGCTGTTTATCAAAGTCAACAAGCAAACAGAATCCGGTTCTCGTGAGCCGATTAAAACATGGGCAAGAAGATGTACGATAGTTCCAGAGTTCGTCGGTTTTACATTTCTGGTCCACAATGGCAAAATGTTTCATAAGGTCTTTGTTACCGAAGATATGGTGGGGCATAAATTAGGTGAATTCTCACCAACGAGGATGTTCAAAGGTCATTCAAGTAAAAAGATAAAATAGTGAAATAAGGGATATAATAATTCTGAGCGTTAGCTAAGAATCGGATAGATGCAGAAGATATTCTTCACTTTGCTACTCTGTTTAGAATGATATAAGGTTGTAACGGGAATTATGTTAAGTGCTGATAAATTAAAAGAGCTTTGCCATGAGCGGCAGATAAGTGTGGATGAGTTGGCCAGCCATCTTGCCAGGGGAGGATTTGACAGCCAAAAAGCGACAGTGGCTGTGAAAAACTGGCAAAGGGGCCTTTTCAAGCCCGAACCACGTGCGGATGATATTCGTCGTTTGGCGACAGCTTTATCCGTTGAGGTAAATGATTTGGCCAACTGGCGTTCTTCTTATCGCTATGCCCCGATGTCGGCACGAAAGGCTCGATTGGTTACTGAGATGATAACCGGCCGAAGAGTTCAGGAAGCAATGGATATCCTGAAGTTTACGAGAAAACGGGCCGCATCGATGATCGACAAGGTTTTAAAGAGTGCCGTTGCAGATGCAGATGAGCAGCAGGCTGACGTTGATAATCTTTTTGTGAGTTCTGCTCGTGTTGACGATGCAGGGATCCGTGTAGGTACGAAAAGGTGGATTCCAAAAGACAGAGGCAGGGCGCATCCCATTCGCAAGAAGGCCTGTCATATACAGGTTACGGTAACGCAATTATAGATAAATAGCAGAAAAGTAATACGAGATAAGAGATTATGGGCCAGAAAGTTTCACCAATAGGTTTTAGAACAGGAATAACGCTTGGTTGGCAGAGCACATGGTTTGCTCCGAAGTCCAGTTACGGTGAATTTCTTGTTGAGGATCAGAAGATTCGTCGGTATGTCGACAATAGATTTAACCGTAGTATGCCTAAAGGTGCAGTAGCGAAAACTGAAATAATCCGGACACGTAACGAAGTAAAAGTAACGTTGCATAGTGCCAGGCCCGGCGTAGTCATTGGCCCAAGGGGTGGTGAAGTCGATAAATTGCGGGAAGAGCTTGAAGAGTTAACCGGTCGGCAGATAAGCGTCAATGTTATAGAGATAAAGGAGCCGGACCTTAATGCTACTTTGGTGGCTGAGGCAATTGCCGAGCAATTAGGTAAGCGAGCTTCATTCAGGCGCACGATGAAGCAGTATTGCGAGTCGGCAATGGCTGCCGGTGCTAAAGGAGTCAAGGTTATTTGTTCAGGCCGGCTGGCAGGATCGGAAATGGCCAGGAAGGAAACACAGAAGCTTGGCAGTATTCCATTGCATACGTTGGATGCTAACGTGGATTACGCCGTGGCAACTGCGAGAACGACATATGGAGCCATTGGTGTTAAAGCCTGGATTTATAAGGGTAAATTCGGCGAAGAGATCACGCCAACCCAACACCGTAGTCAGCGTCGTCCACCGAGACGTGTTGGCCCGGGGGACAGAAACAGAGGCAGTGTTAGAGGTGCACCGAGGCAGGCAAGTAATGTTCAAGCCGCACCTCGAGTAGCTGCTCCGCCGGCAGAACCTGATAAAGGCGACTCAAATAATACAAATGCAAGTTGAGAACGAGCAATTTCACGAAAGAAAGTGCTTTTCATAAGTATAGTTTTTACAAAGGTCTAAAAAATGGCAATGATGCCGAAAAGAGTTAAGTACCGTAAAAGCCAACGCGGCGTAATGAAGGGTAATGCTTCAAGAGGTAACTTTGTGGCGTTCGGCGAATACGGCTTGCAGGTATTGGAAATGAGTTGGATATCCGCACGACACATCGAAGCGGGCCGAGTAGCAGCAACTCACTTTTTGCATCGTGAAGGCAAAGTCTATATCAGAGTGTTTCCGCATAAGCCGGTAAGTTCCAAGCCGTTGGAAACGCGAATGGGCAAGGGCAAGGGTGAGCCTGAGTTTTGGGTTGCAAGAGTAAGACCCGGACAAGTTTGCTTTGAGATCGGCGGTGTAAGCGAAGATGTGGCGAAGCAGGCACTTGTCAGGGTTGCTCATAAAATGCCAATCAAATGCAGGTTTGTTAAGCGAAGGCATTCATTGTAAAAGGGAACCTTGAGATGAAAGCGCAGAATTACCGAGAGATGAGCCCTGATGAGTTAGAGGGCAAATTAGAAGAGGCCGAAAGGCATTTGTTTGATTTGCGCTCGCAGGCGGTAACGGAAAAACTGGAGAATTCCAGGGCCGTAACTAATTTCAAACGTGATATTGCCAGGATTAAAACAATAATGCGACAAAACAAGTTGTAGTTTGTTCGCAGGTGACGGTTAACCGGAAAATCAAAAATGCAGGATAGTAAATTAAAAGTTTTGAATGTTGTAGTGGTAAGCAACAGCGGCAACAAAAGCGTCAAGGTTGTCCTTGATTACAAAGTTAAACATCCAAAATACGGTAAATATATAAAACGAAGAACTAACATTAGCGTTCATGATGAACATAATCTGAGCGGTGTTGGTGACGTCATTGAAATTGCTGCATGCAGGCCTCACAGCAAAACCAAGAGTTGGCGTCTTGTGAAGGTTGTAAAAAAAGCAGGCCAGGTCTGATTAGAGATACGAGATAATGATTCAGCAGGAAACAATGTTGGATATAGCCGACAACTCTGGTGTCAAGTCGGCATTATGTATAAAGGTTCTTGGCAGAGGTGGTGCACGTGGCAAGAAAACCAGACCGGTCGCAGGTGTGGGGGATATTGTCTGTGTGGCTATAAAGAAGTCGCTGCCGAGCTGCCAGTTGGATGACAAGAAAGTACATAAATGCGTTATTATCCGGACAAAGAGCCCCGTAAAACGCTCTGACGGCAGCTATGTGAGATTCGATAGCAATGCAGCAGTGATGATTGACGGGGATGGTAATCCGATAGGGACAAGAATATTTGGTGCGGTGGCCCGCGAGCTACGCGAAAAAAACTATATGAAAATTATCTCGCTGGCGAGCGAAGTAGTCTAAATCTATGAAGTATCTTCTGAAACGCTAAGAGAGATACGAAATAAGAGATACGATTTTATGGCTTTACATATAAAAAAAGGTGATATCGTCGAGATTATAACTGGTGACCATAAAGGTGCTACCGGCAGGGTTTTGCGTGTTATACGCGATAAGAACAGCGTCGTGGTTCAGGGTCACAATATAGCAAAAAAGCATGTTCGACCTTCTCGTAAGAATCCGCAGGGAGGCAGGATCAATGTTGAACAACCGATCCACATAAGTAATGTTTTACCGGTAAATCCGAAAAGCTCGAAAGGTGGCAGAGTCCGTTTTGAGGTGAATAAGGATGGTAGCAAAAAACGCCTTGCCTCTGACGGTTCTGAAATTGGAATTGTTCGAAAGATAAAATAGGCTGATGATTAACAGCTATTAACTATTTAATACGGTTACAAGATACAAAAATGGCACGTTTGAAAGATTTATATAAGTCAAAGGTAATTCAGGAACTGACCAAAGAGTTTGGCTACAAAAATTCTATGGCTGTTCCGCGAATGGTAAAGGTCGTCATCTCGATGGGTATAGGCAAAGCTAGTCAGGACAAGAAATTCCTGGAGTCGGCTAAGAAGGATCTGATAATGATTGCCGGCCAAATGCCTATTGCTTGTAAGGCCAAGAAAAGCGTTTCGAACTTTAAGGTCAGGGAAGGTACGGAAACCGGCTTAAAAGTTACTGTTCGCGGTTTGAGAATGTACGAGTTCATGGATAGACTCATTAGCCTTGCAATACCGCGGATGAGAGACTTTCGAGGCCTTAACGCCAACAGTTTCGACGGCAGAGGCAATTACTCGATGGGACTTAGCGAACAGAGCGTTTTTCCTGAAATTAACTTGGCAAAAATGGAATTTCAGCAGGGTATGAATATAACGTTTGTAACTACGGCCCAGACCAACGATGAAGCAAGAAAATTGCTCGAGCTGTTTGGTATGCCGTTCAAAAAGCCTGAATCGAAAGATGCCGGATAATAAAAGAAATTGGAGTCTGTGAATGTCAACTAAAGCACTGGAAAACAAGGCAGAACAAAAGCAAAGATTTCGTGTCAGGCAATACACACGCTGTCAGATTTGCGGCAGGTCCAGAGCTGTATATCGAAAATTTAAGATATGCCGCATTTGTTTTAGAACCTTAGCTAACGAAGGAAAAATACCTGGAGTTAAAAAAGCCAGTTGGTAAATTACGTGATATAACTGTCAACTATAATTCTAAAATGACATACGATATACGAGATTTGAAATTATGAGTTTAAGTGACCCCATAGCCGATATGCTGACGAGGATTCGCAACGCTGTGAGAGTAGGCAAAGAACAGGTGAACGTTAAGGCGTCAAATATCTGTGAAGGCATAGCCGCTGTGTTGAAAAAGGATGGTTATATCCTGGATTATGACCGGATCGACGATGGCAATCAGGGAATGCTGAGGATTATGTTAAAGTATGACCAGGAAGGTCGTTCGATTATTAGAGAGATAACAAGAACAAGTAAACCCGGCTGTAGAATCTATCGCTCCGTGGAAAAACTACCGCGAGTTTTAGCTGGTATGGGCATAGCAATCGTTTCTACAAGTGAAGGTGTAATGAGTGATATAAACTGTCGCCAGAATAATGTAGGTGGCGAGATACTTTGTACGGTTAGCTAATGAGTCGTATCGGAAAAAAACCTATTGTTATCCCCGATGGTGTGAAAGTCGAGCAGCAAGGCCTTTGTGTCAAGGTCTCAGGTTCGCTTGGACAGCTTCAGATGGACTGCCATCCGCGGATAAAAGTGAAAGTTAACGATTCTGACGGTAAGATATTCGTTGAAAACGAAAAACCGCAGGATCACATGAACAGGCAGTTGCACGGTACAATGCGATCCTTGATTGCCAACATGATTACCGGTGTCAGTAAAGGTTTTGAAAAGAAGATGGAAATTTACGGCACTGGCTATAATCTCAAAGAACAGGATCAAAAACTGATTTTTCAAGTTGGTTTTTGCCATCTTGTAGAACGGGTAATACCGAAGGGCATCAAGGTCAACATTGAAGTCGCCGCAACAAGGGGCAATGAAGTCCCTGCGAAGTTCACTCTAACGGCCATAGACAAATGTCTGCTTGGACAGTTCGCTGCAGATATACGAAAGATAAGACCGCCTGAACCCTACAAAGGAAAAGGCATCCGTTATGTCGATGAGCACGTACGACGTAAGGTCGGCAAAGCATTTGCTTCGGGAACAGCATAAAATAGTAATAGGAAATTAGAATTGAAAGCTGGTAAAATACAAAAATCTGCACTTAGGCGTAAATATCACGTAAGAAAAAATATCTTTGGAACGCCTGAGAGGCCACGGTTGTCGGTATTTCGGTCGAACAGACATATTTATACCCAAATTATTGATGATACCGCAGGTGCGACACTTGCTTCGGCAAGTACAAGGACAAAGGTACATCGGGACCAGTTAACCAATGCCGGCAATATAAAAGCCGCTGAAATAGTAGGCGAAGCGATCGCAAAACAAGCCCTCAGCGTTGGCATTAAGTGTGTTTGCTTCGATAGAAATCGATATAAATTCCATGGCAGAGTTAAGGCTCTTGCCGTCTCGGCAAAAAAAGCCGGGCTGGTCTTTTAAGAACAGAAAAACGATAAAGCTTGGAGAATAAATTGGCAGTAGAACCTCTTAAACTATCGGAACAGGAAGAAAAGCCGTTGGAAGATACGGTCGTAAAAATATATCGCTGTTCCAAAGTGGTCAAAGGTGGCAGGCGGTTCAGCTTTGCAGCATTGGTTGTTGTTGGTGATCGTGCAGGTACGGTGGGTGTCGGTTATGGCAAGGCTAACGAGGTCCCACGAGCGGTTGAGAAAGCTGTAAAAGACGCCAAAAAATCTTTGCATAAGATTGCTTTGCTGGACCGTACGATTCCGCACGCAATCAATGGCGAATATAGAGCTACGAAGATAGCATTGGTTCCAGCCAGCCCTGGTACCGGAGTTATAGCCGGCTCCAGCGCTCGAGCCGTACTCGAGTATGCCGGTGTGCAGGATGTCCTTACAAAAGTTTACGGAAGCACTTCTGCCAAGAATGTTGTCAAAGCCGCACTAGAAGGCTTAATGAAATTACGCAGTAAAGAAATGGTTGAAACTCTGCGTGGTGTGGCCATTGAGGTTTGATTAATACCGATTGAAAGTTGGTTGATTTGAATGTTGAATCATGAAATAACTTCCGTTGTAGGTAAACATACAAGTCGTCGCCGCGTTGGCAGAGGCAGTGGTAGCGGCCATGGCAAGACGTGTGGGCGAGGACATAAAGGTGCCGGCAGCAGGGCGGGCTCAACCTCTGTTTCGTTAAAAGAGGGCGGTCAGATGCCGTTGTTTCGCCGGCTTCCTAAGCGGGGCTTTAATAACTACAATTTCGCAACACGCTGCGAAATTGTCAATATCTGTCAGCTTGAAAGATTTGAGGATGGCGCAGTTGTTGGAGTAGAGCAGTTATCCGTTGCCGGACTGATTGACAGCATTACAAGTAAAGTCAAAATTCTCGGCAAAGGAGATCTGACGAAAAAGCTCCAGGTAACAGCTCACAAATTCAGTAAAAATGCTGAGCAGAAAATTGCGGCTTCCGGCGGTATAGTGAAATTGATTTGATTCTTGTCTGCGTGCCGTACAATTATAAAAGGTACACAAAACACAATATACGGGATATGAAATAATGCTTGGAACAGTAGTCAATATATTCAGAGTTAAGGACTTGCGCAACAAGATACTTTTTACTTTGGCGCTGCTGGTTATATACAGAGTCGGCTTCCATATCCCTGTTCCTGGTTTTGATCCTGCCGCGATTGAAAACATCGCAGGTTCGAGAGATACTGAGAGCCCGTTGGGCAGAGCTGCTCTTTATATGCAGATGTTTACAGGTGGAAGGCTTGATAAAAGCAGTTTGTTCGGGCTGGGGATTATGCCCTATATTACAGCATCAATTATCCTTATGCTGTTGGGCGAGGTCCTTCCCGCTTTGAAGAAGCTGCGCCAGGAAGGACAAACAGGTCACAAAAAGATACAGGAGTATACACGCTACCTGACTGTGCTTATATGTGTTGTTCAATCGGTAATGTTTATGAAATTGTTGGGAGGGGAAGGTGGAGGATTGACCTACGCCGGTATGTACCGTCAGGCTATCATGATGGGTGTTGTCGGTATGACGGCCGGGACTATTTTCCTGATGTGGCTTGGCGAGCAGATTGATGAATATGGCATAGGCAATGGTATTAGTTTGATAATTATGGCCGGTATTGTCTCCAGTATGCCATGGGCTGTCTGGAGACTCTGGCAGGATGTCGATTTGAGAGTCAGTGCCAGCCCCGGCAGCGTAGGTCCGGCAAAGATCCTGTTCCTTATAGCAGCGTTTGTTTTTGTTGTTGCCGGTGCGATACTAATTACTCAAGGTCAGCGACGAATACCGATTCAGCAGGCAAAGCAGATGCGAGGTCGCCGGATGTATGGCGGTCAGAGGCATTATTTACCACTTCGCGTCAATCACGGCGGTGTGATGCCGATAATTTTCGCATCGAGCTTTATGATTTTTCCGCCGTTAATAATCGGGCAATTATCAAGAATTGAAAGCTTAAGTGAATCGACAGTTCTTCAGATTCTCTACGATGCTCTGAGCTACCGTGCTTATACATACAATATACTCTATATGTTGTTGATATTTTTATTCGCTTATTTTTGGGTTACAGTACAGTTTCAGCCCAAGGAAATGGCAAAGAATCTCAGAGATTCCGGAAGCTTTATTCCCGGGCTTCGACCCGGACGCAGAACCGCGGACTACCTGGAAACGGTAATGACCAGGATTACATATTTCGGAGCGTCATTCCTGGCAATAATTGCCATTGTACCATCACTGATCATAGTGCTGCTTGGGATTGATCCGAGCGTGGCAAATTTTCTGGGCGGCACCGGTTTGTTGATAGTTGTCAGCGTCTCGCTCGATCTGGTTCAGAAAATAGAGGCCAACCTTCTTATGCGAAGCTATGATGGTTTCAGTGGATCCGGCAGAATCAAAGGAGCGTATGCATGAAAGTAGTTTTGTTAGGTGCCCCGGGAGCCGGTAAAGGAACGCAGTGTAAAAGTATTGTTGCACGATACAATCTTCTCCATTTATCCAGTGGAGATATCTTAAGGCAGGAACGGGTGGAAGGATCCGATTTAGGGAAAAAGGCCCAGGGTTACATGGATTCAGGCGCACTTGTGCCGGATGAAATAATAATTGGGATGATGGCCAAAGCGATAGGGAAGGCTCCTGTTGTCGGTTTCATCCTGGATGGTTTTCCCAGAACGCTCAATCAGGCTGTCGAGCTTGATAAGGCATTGGTCGCAAGCGGGCAAAAAATAGATGCAGTCCTGAACCTTGAGATAGATGACAGCGTAGTAACAAAGCGAATAACTGGAAGAAGGAGTTGCCCGGAGTGTGGAGCGGTTTACCACATTGAAAACTTAAAGCCAAAAGCTGAAGGTATATGTGATAAAGACGGCAATGAACTTGTTCAAAGATCTGATGATACTGAAGAAGTATTGGCGAATCGTCTTAAAACATACCACCAGCAGACAGAGCCCCTGGTGGATTATTATAAGAAAAACGGTACTGTTTATTACTTTGAAGCTGACAGAAATCCCGAAGATGTAAGGGATTTAATATTTGAGAAACTGGATGCTCTTGTTAAAACGTGAAGTGCGAAGCCTGTATCGAGTCACGAATCACGAGGTGCGAATGATGAGATATGAAATTAGATGGCTATAACGCTTCGCAGTAACAGGGAAGTTGAGTTGATGCGCAAGGCAGGTGCCGTTGTTGCAGATGTTCTTTTAAAACTAAAGGAGATAGCAGAGCCCGGAATGACGACAGCCTGGCTTGACGGAGTAGCTCTGCAAATGGCCGCTGAAGCCGGAGCGGAGACTTTGTTTAAAGGTGTCCGCAGCCCGGTGGCAAGGATCCCGTTTCCAGGTGCAATTTGTGCCTCGATCAATGAGCAAGTCGTTCACGGGATTCCTTCAGAGGATACAAAGCTTAAGAACGGTGATATCCTAAGCATTGATTTCGGCGTCAGACTTAACGGTTATTGTGCAGATTCGGCAAGAACGATTGCCATTGGCGATATATCCGAGGATAGACGCAAGCTAATGGACACAACAAAGCGTGTTCTTGATATAGCAATAGAGAAATCAACGCCGGCGGTTAGGTGGAGCCAGGTAGCTGCCGAAATGCAGAGGTGTGCTGAATCGGCCGGTTTTTCGGTAGTAAAAGACTTTGTTGGGCACGGAATCGGCAGGCAAATGCATGAAGAGCCGAGAGTTCCGAACTTTGTCAGCAAAGAGTTGCTGGCAAATGATTTCGTTTTGGCCGAAGGAATGGTTTTGGCTATTGAGCCGATGGTTAATGCCGGCTCAAGTGCCGTACGAACTTTGAAGAACGGATGGACAGTAGTAACAAGAGACGGGAAATCCTCGGCTCATTTTGAACATACAATTGTAATATTAAAAAATGGTTGTGAAGTATTAACCATAAACGAACAGTGAAAAGGGCTCGAAAGAATCATAAGTCACGGGTTGCGAAACAAAAATGGCAAAGAAGGACACAATAAGATTGCAAGCAAAAGTGACTGATGCTTTGCCGAATGCAATGTTTAAAGTTGAACTGGAGAACGGTCATAAGGTTTTGGCGCATGTTTCGGGCAAAATGCGTATGCATTATATTCGAATTTTGCCGGGCGACACGGTCATAGTCGAGATGTCACCATATGACTTAAATAGAGGTCGGATAGTCCTCCGGCATTAATTGCGGTTTCTCTACGGCGAATCGGAACCGAGTTTGGCCGCGAATTATGATCTGGATGCAGGAATAAAAATGAAAGTTAGAAGTTCTGTAAAACGTATGTGTGAAAATTGTAAGGTTGTTCGTCGCAAAGGCGTCGTGCGCGTGATTTGTACCAATCCACGACATAAACAACGCCAGGGCTAATTGCCAAACGATAATTGATAAATTATCATGATGAAATTACCATGGAATCTATAAAAAATTTAAAAGAGGAGTTTGTATGCCGCGTATAGTTGGTGTTGATATTCCCAATGACAAAACAATATGGATTTCACTAACCTATATTGTTGGTATTGGTAGATACACATCGGGGCAGATATTGAAAGAAGCCGGAATCGATATAAACACAAAAGCCGGCAAGCTCAGTGAAGATGAGCTCAGCCACATTACGCAGATTATCGACCGTAATTATATCGTGGAAGGTCAGCTTCGCAGGCAGGTTAGTCAAAACATAGCTCGCCTGAGAGATATAAATTGTTACAAAGGCATTCGCCACAGAAGGGGCTTGCCTGTTCACGGACAGTGCACGCAAAGTAACGCACGCACTCGCAAGGGACCAAGAAAAACCGTTGCCGGCAAGAAGGGTGTGAAGGAAAATCGCTAAAACGGTTATTATGAATAAATTCACAGTTTGGGAATAATAATGGCAAAAAGGGTAAAGCGAAAAGTTCGAAAAAATGTTGTTCGAGCGATTGTGCATATAAGAGCGACGTTCAACAACACGTTGATTACGATTACAGATTTGGATGGTAATACGGTTTGTGCCGGTTCATCAGGCTGCGTTGGTTTCAAAGGCTCTCGTAAAAGTACGCCTTTTGCCGCTCAAAGGGCAGCACAACGCTGTGCCAATACTGCTATGCGTAATGGCGTACGTGAGGTTGAAATCAGGGTCAAGGGGCCTGGTTCGGGCCGTGAATCTGCCATCTCAGCCTTGCAGCAGGCGGGATTGCGTATCGCTTCGATAGAAGATGTTACCCCGCTGCCGCACAATGGTTGTAGACCACCGAAGCGAAGAAGAGTGTAAAACGGATACCAAAGAATTATTTTGGGGTTGAATAAAAAAATGGGACGTTATTTAGGTTCATCTTGTAAAAACTGTCGTCGTGAGGGAATGAAGCTTATGCTGAAGGGCATAAGATGTGAGACAGCTAAATGTCCGGTCGAGAAAAAACAGCGTAATCTGACTCCTGGAATGCACGGATGGCACAGAGGAAGATTAAGTGAATACGGTGTTCGGCTACGCGAGAAGCAAAAAGTCAAGAGATATTACGGGCTTCTGGAACGGCAATTTATGAGGTATTTCCACCAGGCCGAGCGGATAAAGGGAAATACCGGCGAAACGTTGTTGCAATTACTGGAAAGACGCCTGGACAATGTCGTATATAAGTTGAATTTCGCGCCGTCGCGCAAAGCTGCCAGGCAAATAATTGCTCACGGCCATATCTATGTAAATGGTCACAAGGTGAATATCAGCGATTATACTACAAAAATCGGTGACAAGATAACAGTCAAAGGTTCAGAAAAAAGCCTTAAAAAAATTAAAGAGCAGTTGGAAACGAATCCGAATTTTACGGCACAAAGCTGGTTGCAGTTGGCCAGGGAAAAATCCGAAGCGACTGTTGTTGCATTACCCACTCGAGATGATGTTCAGATTCCCGTTGAGGAACAGTTGGTTGTGGAGTTCTGCTCAAGATAAATGTTTTTAGGCTTTTTATTTAGATTCTGCAAAAGTTTAGTTTGTATAAGTGTTGAGTTTTGAGCAGATACAATTAACTCAAAGACTTATATAGGAGACCTATATGAGAGTTACATGGCGTGGTTTGGAGTTGCCGACTCGTGTTGAACGAGACACGATGGTATCGAGTGATAAGTATGGCCGATTCTTTATTGAACCTTTCGAACGTGGTTTTGGTACGACGATTGGTAATAGCCTTAGGCGCATATTGCTTTCCTCTTTGGAAGGCAGTGCCGTAACATCGATCAAAATTGAAGGTGTCGACCATGAATTCAGCACGATAAAAGGAGTGATGGAGGATGCTACTGATATCGTCTTGAACGTCAAGAGTCTCATTATTCGGCTCCATGACGATGAGCCGAAAACAATGAGCGTTTCGGCAAACAAAGCTGGCGTTGTAACGGCAGCTGATATAGTTGTTGACCCAAGCATTGAAGTTATAAACAAAGATTTAGTGCTGGTTACCTTAACGGAAAATGTTAGTTTTAAAATGGAAATGGTTGTTGAGAACGGACGTGGTTACGTACCGGCTTCCGAGCGAATCGCTGCTGCAGACAGGTTTGACCAGGAAGTTGGAAGGATAATGCTTGATACCGTATATTCACCGGTTACAAGAGTAAGATACACGACAGAAAATACACGTGTGGGCCAGCGAACCAATTATGACAAACTGATCCTGGAAATTTGGACAGATGGAACAATCACGCCTGAAATGGCGCTGGTTGAAGCCGCAAAAATTTTGCGCAAGCATGTAAATCCGTTCGTACAATATTTCGATCTTGGACAAGATACTGTTGCTGAATCTCAAATTGCAGTAGAAGAGACTGAAGAATCAATTGTGGATGAGGAATTGGCACAAAAACTGAGCATGCCGGTCCAGGAATTGGAACTCTCGGTAAGAGCAAACAATTGTCTTGACTCGGCAAAGACCGAAACGGTTGGACAATTGGTAAAAATGACAGAAGCTGATTTGCTAAAGATCAGGAGCTTCGGCAAAACTTCCCTGCGGGAAATCAGGAGAAAACTTGCCGACATAGGCCTGTCTTTAGGAATGACAGAGGTATAGATACAAGAGGAGTTTAAGTATATGCGTCACAGAGTAGCAGGGCGTCGGTTGGGTCGAACAATGGAGCATCGGCTGGCTATGAGGCGGAATCTCGTCGCTTCGCTTTTCCAGCATGAAACGATTTCGACCACAATAGAAAAAGCCAAAGAGGTAAAATCTTTTGCTGAGAAGTTGATCACGCTGGCGAAAAAAGGAACACTTCCGGCCAGACGTCGGGCTATTGCTCTGCTTGGAAACCGTGACATTGTAGATTATGAGGACGGTAGTCCTGTGCGAAAAGGCACTGTCGTCGGAAAATTGTTCAGCGAGATTGGGCCCAGATATCTTGACAGGCCGGGCGGTTATACAAGAATTATAAGGTTGTCTTTGAGAAGGCTGGGTGATAACGGCCAGCTCGTCTTACTGCAACTGGTAGGTGCCGAAGAGAGTGTAACAAAGAAAAGCAAAAAACGCTCGCGCAAGAAGACAAAGAAAGCCGTACAAGTCGAAGAGATTGCAGAAGACCAGGTAGCGATCGAACCCGAGGAGGCTACCCGGGAAGAAGAAACTGAAATCCGGGACGACGAAGAACAAGCTAAGCCGGAGCAGTAGCCGGATACTTTTCAGGATGACCCTGCGATGGGTGCGGATGATTGCCTTTTCTGTAAAATGGTAGCCGGAAAAATACCGGTTACGAAAATTTACGAAGATGAAGTTGTTCTTTCATTTTTGGATATCGGCCCAATAAGCAATGGACACACGTTGGTGATTCCAAAGCAGCACTTTGAAAAATTACATGAATGCCCTGCCGAGCTTTTAGGCCAGGTTTTTACACGGATTGGTAAGATTGCCGGTGCCGTGGCCGCGGCAATGGATTCCGACGGCTATAATCTTTTGTGCAATAATGGCAGGGCGGCAGGGCAGCTTATAGAGCATTTGCATTTTCACATTGTGCCGCGAAATACCGGCGATAGACTGTTCAGCAGGTGGCCTTCTTTCGAATATAAAGACGGAAAGATTGAAGAAATCGCTGGTGCGATTCGTAAAAATTTATAAATTTGTCTTTGAAATATTGATTAAAGACAAGTTATTTGGTATATATAGATTAATGACCGCGGGGTAGAGCAGTCTGGTAGCTCGTCGGGCCCATAACCCGGAGGTCGGAGGTTCGAATCCTCCCCCCGCTATTGAGACCTGAAGATGATTTCAGGTCTTTTTTATGTGCGTAGAAACGACAAGGTTCATATCGGGATCATATCTTGCAACTTGTGCTGCGATCAAGGCACTGATCGAGACGGCGTAGGGTGCAAATATTATCCCCACATAACTCCTTCTGCAGCAGTGACATAAGGTCGTCGCGGATGAAAGTGATTGCCTGTTGAAGGAGGATTTCGTAGTGTATCCGGACTATGAAACAGAAAATGTGGATTACACTCGCCACTTGCCTGGCCTATTGCATCGATAAAGAACTCTACAAAGCCATTGACTATCTCCGAGAACAGGTGCGAGTCCTTGTGGAGCATCAGGAAAAGCAGAATAAACGTATTCGACTGAACAACAGCCAGCGGATGAGGGTGGCGGCTAAGGCCAAACGGCTCAGCCGAAAGATGCTGGAGCAATGTACAGAGTTGTTCACGGCAGACACTATCATGCGGTGGTTTCGGGAACTCATTGCCCAGAAGTATGATGGATCTCAGAACCGAACGTCACCTGGTCGACCACAAATAGGTCCGGAGATTGTCAATCTGGTGATTCGTTTCAAAGAAGAAAATCCCCGCTGGGGATACCAGAAGATCACCGATCAAATCGTTTATCTGGGCCACAAGATCAGCAAATCCAGTGTAAAGAATATATTGATCGAAAACGGTTATGATCCTGAGCCAGACTTAACCGTCAGATCAACCTGGCATGAGTTTATCAAGAGTCATTGGGACGTATTAATCGCCTGTGACTTCTTTACGATTGAGCTTCTTGTAAGCCACAAACTAGTCCGCTGCACAGTATTCTTTGTTATAGAGCTTTCTACCCGGAAGGTCTTTTATGCTCCTATCAAGCTTCAACCGGATGGGGCCTATATGAAACAAGTGGCAAAGATTCTTACCGATAGTGAAGATGGCTTTCTGCAAGGAAAACGTTATTTAATCCATGATCGTGATCCGCTGTATAGAACCGATGGATTCCATGAGATACTGAAGAGCATTGGTGTGGAACCAGTGCGGCTTCCTGCGCGAAGTCCAGATTTGAATTGCTTCGCCGAACGCTATGTCAAATCAGTAAAATCCGAGTGTTTGGATCATATGATTTTGTCGTCTGTGGCCCAACTCGAATATGTTCTTGAGCAATATTGTGAGTATTACCATCACGAACGCATTCACCAATCGCTGGGCAGGATCATTGAGCCCAAACACACTATTGAAGAAACAGCGGAGATTATTTGCATCGAACGCCTGGGTGGTTTGCTGAAGTCGTACCATAGACTGGCTGCTTGAGCAAGTAGGGGGGAGCCGACTTCGGCAATTGAACTTTGTAGCACAAGGTGTTCGCGTTTTCTGTAAGGAAAAGTCTCTTTTTGTGTCATTGCATCGGCGAGCAGATTTAATGCAGCGGAATATCTATGGTGAAACGAAATATATCTCTTTTTGGGTTAAGAGTTTGTGCTGGGATGAATATTTACACCCTACGCGATAGAAGCACTGCGTCACGAATAGTCTATACGGATTGCCGCACTTGAGAAAATCAGCAGGGGGAAATCCGTTGGAATAACAAGTCCTTGAGGCTTGATTATAGCTTATTGCAATTCTTCAAATATCAGTTGTGAATAACCGGTTTAAGGATTTCTTACATCGATATCTACAGAGGCTATGAGGATTTGTCCATGACCTAAAAGAGTGCCGGTGGCGCGGGCCAGGTTGATCTGGGCAATTTCGTAATCGGCAAGAGCACGAATCATGCTTAATTGTGCCTCCGCGAGATTGGTGGCCGAGAACAGAACATCCGTACTTGTTCGTTTGCCAAGTTCAAACTGAGTTTGCTCTACCTGGTAGTTCCTGTAAGCGGCAGTCACACTTTGTTTAGCGGCGAGAATACGGCGCCAGTCTCTACGTAAATCACTAACCGCATCGTAGACATCCTGCCGGATAATTTGCTGGTATCTGTCATGTGTGGACATATCCTGTATTTTTTCGAGCTTTGCTCGCTGCAAACGCGCCTTGCCTGCGCGGTTACCAAAAGGTATGGCGGCAGAAATTCCGACCGAATGGCCGTCGAATGAATTTCCCGGGAGGTCCTCAAAAGTGCTGCGCAAGGCGCCGTCCTGTGCTCTTGCCGTATATGTGTAGCTTAACGTAAGGTTCGGCAAAAGTGCATTGCGAGCCAGCTCGATATTGAGGTCATCGATGGTCAAAAGCTGCTCTAATTCCATCATTTCCATTCGATTGGCCAGGGCCTGCTCGACAAGTTGATTATCATCCAGTTCCAGGCCCAATGGATTCGGCTCGGTTTCTGTCACAATATCCACGGCGGCCTCCAGCGGCGTATCGGCATGGTTCATGATGCTAAGGATGTCTCGTTGCCGGCTCCGGACCGCGGTTTCAGTGTTAATGACGGCCTCAAGGCGACTGGCCAGGCCCGCTTCGGCCCGCACAATTTCGATTCTTGGCGACGATCCCGCCTCGACTTTCTTTCTTGCATGGCTGAGTAGATTCTGAGCCAGCTTATACTGTTCCCGGCGTACTTCAAGCTCTTTATGAGCGGCATACAAACGCCAGTAAGCAATGTCGGCATTTGCCAGCAGGTGAATGGCAACCAGCTTCGTCCTGGCGCTGGTTATGTTCCATTGATGACCGGCGATGCGAATCGACTGTGTGTTAACACGAGTACCCGCCCCGCGCAATAACGACTGGACATAAGAAACACTTCCAGCCGCATCGGCAAGACCACCGGCCGAATAGTTGTCACTAAACGGCAAACCTACTTGAATCTCTCCGCCGGTCGGTAAGGGCTTTTCAATTCCCAATTCGCCGGTTTGTGACTTCGATATCGTACCCGTCCCCACCGCCTCGGACCGCTGATAATTTGTGGAACCAAAGATTGTGGGTTCAAACTTTGCCTGCTGCTCATCGAGTATCCGTTGTGCGATTGACGGACTGACAAGCTCGACTTTCATGTCCAGGTTATTCGCCAAAACCGCCGCACGCACCTTTTCAATGAACAATGTCACCGTCCTGCGTGCCTCATTGGGTTCCGTGACCTGTTGAGCTATTTTCTGGGTGGCCTGCTCAATTGTCACCGGCGGTGAGATCGAATGGTCGGCAAGCCGGACCGTGTCAATCTTATCAAGTCCTGTTTTCAGACTCTCACTTGAGACAGATTCCTTAAGCCGCCAGGTATCACACCCTGCACCAATCAATAGTATAGTGAAGACTAAGATTGCCGTTCGGTCTGTCCAACGCGGTCCTGACAACCGGGCATACAACTGTTTTTTTGATTCGTATGTATTCATAATAAACTCACTCATACCTCAATGCCTCCATCGGATCGATCTTTGCCGCCCGCCGGGCGGGGAAGTAGCCGGCCAGGAGGGAAACGCCGCCGAGCAGGGCCACGGTTGCTACGATGCTGACCGGATCGACCGGGCTGACGCCGTAGAGTAGGCTGGCCCCTACCCGCGCGACAGCCAAACCCAGCAGCAAGCCTACCAGCAGTGCGACCACCGTCAGCACCAGTCCTTCTCGCAGAATCATGGCCAGGATGCTCCCGTGCGTTGCCCCCATGGCCATGCGGATGCCGATCTCCGACGTACGCGAAGTGACCATATAGCCCTTGATGGCGTAGATGCCCAGCGCCGCCAGAAACAAAGCCACCACCCCGGCCGTCAATGCCAGGCGAGCGTGGAATCTCGCGTTCCATATTCTAATATCGTCATCGCGTATCTCGGCCAGAGTCGTCACCGACAGAACCGGGATATACGGATCGATCCGGTGGATCTCCCTGACCATCTGCGACCGTAGAGTCTCGACCGCTTCACGATCCCTGACATGCAGGTAGAAGTAAAGAGATAAGTCATCCGGTCCGGCGGGTACGTACATCTGGGGACGCGCCTCTCGCTCCTGTACGTCCGGCAGGTCGGCGACGACCCCGACCACCCGGTAGACATCGGGACACCAGTCGCCAAACTCAACCACGCCCCATTGGACCAGACAGCCGAGAGCACTGCCATCGGGACGAAGCCTGCGCGCCAGGGTTTCATTGATGATCGCGACCTTCTCCGCGTCGGGGATACTGTCGCGCCGGTCGAAGAGGCGCCCCTGCAACAGCGGGACCTCCAGCGCCGGCAAGTAGTCCCGGCCTATGGCGAGCATGTTGGTGTACCGTGCGCGAGGCCCCCTGGACTCACCTTCTTCTGCCCCCGGCCGGTATTCGCGTATCGTTTGCTCCCCGCCACCCCCGTAGAACAGGTTGGTTGCTGTCCCCATCGCCTCGACTGGCGGCAGGGACGCCAGATGATCGGCCAGGGTTTCGCATGCCTGCATGCTCCGGACCTTGTCATAGCCGGCCGATTCCGGATCGATCCGAACAACCAGCGTGTCCTCCAGGTGGAACCGCGGGTCCGGCCGTGCAGTCTCCAGGGCACTGCGCGTCAGCAGCGCAGCGATGAGGACCAGGACCATGGCTAAGGCGATCTGGCCCGCCACAGAGAGACCGCTTCGCCTTCGACGGATGGCACCCAGCACACTGCCGCCGGAGGCCTTCATCTCCTCGGCAATGTCACGCCGGGACAACCTCAGTGCTGGCCTTAGCCCGAACATCAACGTAGCGATCAGGCAGAAACCCAGCGTGGCCATCAGGACGCGAATGTCCAAACCAACATGGATGGCTCTCATCACTTCCCAATTGGCGCCGGCGAACCATACATTGAGAATCCGCATCCCGCAGACCGCCAGCAGAACACCGAGAACTCCTCCCAGCAGCGCCAACAGCGCAGACTCGACGAGCAACTGCCGAATGATCCGCCGACGGCCTCCGCCGACGGCCAATCGGATGGCGATCTCACGGTGGCGCGAGGCTCCCTGCACGATCAGCATGCTCGCCAGATTCAAGCAGACGATCAGCAGGGTGACAACGGACCCGGCCATCAGGATCAGACTGTATTTGGTGAGATACGGAAGATTGATCGAATCAAGGTAGAGCCGGTCAGGCGGGCGAAGAGAAAAGGAAGCAGCCGCCGGCCACTCTTTCGGATCCTCTGCTCGAAAGCGCGGGATCAAGGCCTGCAACTGCGTCTGAGCAACCGACATGCTCACGCCCGGCTTGAGTCGTCCGATGGCATGAAGCGACCAAGGATAGCCCCAACCGGCCCCGGCGTTGGCGGGCCGAGTCTGTTCCCGCATCCGAATCGTTCCGATGCTGCCCATTGACACCCAGTTGCTCAGCGGCACCCAGAGGCCGGGCCCCAGGAGCGAGGTGCCGGTGAACCCCTGCGGCGCCACACCGACAACCTGACAAACAGCGCCGTTGGCGTTCACATACTCGCCGACGAGCTTCGGACTACCACCCAGCCGCTGCCAGAGGGGATAGCTCAGCACCACGACAGCAGCGCTGCCTTGCTGGTCTTCGCCGGGCAGGAAGCCCCGCCCCAGGATCGGCGCGACTCCCAAAAAAGAGAAGTAGTTCGACGAAACGTACGTTACCTTGCCGTGCCAGGCCGTCTGCTCACGAACCACAGTGACATCTCCTACTATACCGTCGCGACTCTGAGCCATGACATCGCTGAAGGCCAAGACGCTGTCACGGAAGGTGATGTAAGTTGTATAATCAGACGCGGCGCGGACATCGCAGCACGCCAACTGCTCGTAGTTCTTCACATGTCTGGGCTGAAGAAACAATAGCCAATCGGCGATGCTGGACATCATCGTATTGGCCCCGATTCCGATTGCCAGGGTAATCAGGGCGATGGCTGTAAAACCGGGATTCTTGCGGAGCATGCGGATGCCATATCGGATATCTTGAAGTATCGTTCCCATCATGCGATACCCTCCGCGATTTCATCTTCGACGATTCGTCCATCAAACAGGTGAATAGTGCGCTGGGCATGTTTGGTATAGCGAGGATCGTGGGTGACCATGCAGATTGTCGAACCGGCTTTATGCAGCTCGGCCAACATTTCCATGACCGTATCCCCGTTAGCCGAATCCAGGTTACCTGTTGGCTCATCGGCCAACAGAATGGACGGCTCTGTGACAATAGCCCGCGCTACAGCTACTCGCTGTTGTTGTCCGCCGGACAGTTGGCTGGGGTAGTGCTTCATGCGGTGGGCCATGCCGACCTTCTCCAGGGCGTTGTGTACCTGCTCCTTGCGTTTGGCCTTGGGCATCTTCTGATAGGTCAGAGGCAGTTCGACATTCTCGTAAACCGTCAGGTCGCCGATAAGGTTAAAGCTCTGAAAGATAAAGCCCACTTCCCGATTACGAATACGCGCCCGTTGCGATGCGGATAAATCGGCGACGGGGCGGTCGTTGAGCCGATAGCTGCCTTCTGTGGGCGAATCCAGAAGCCCCAGAATAGACAGCAAAGTGGATTTGCCGCAGCCGGAAGGACCGGAGATTGCAATGTATTCTCCCTTTCGGATTTTCAAATGGACGCCGGACAGGGCATGGGTCTCCACTTCCTCGGTGACAAAGACCTTTTGCAGATCTTCTACATGGATTAATAATTCGTTTGATTTGCTCATATTAATACTCCTGATAGTAAAGATTATCGCATCGTTCGGCACGACAATGTTCCAAACAAGTCGTTCAATAATAACAACATAGCACAATCTGTCATTCCCGCACCTGCTTTCGCAGGTGTAAACTTGTCCCCGCGAAAGCGGGGAGCGGGAATCCACTAAAACCGTTACGTTCCTGGATCCCTGCTTTCGCAGGGATGACAGCGCTAATCGGTCAGTTTGAGTATTTTATATTCTTCCTTATTCATATCTCAACGCCTCCATCGGATCGACCTTGGCTGCACGGCGTGCCGGAACATAGCTGGCCAGCAGTGAGGCAGCCCCGAGCAGGGCTACGGTTACAATGATGCTGACCGGATCTACCGGGCTAACGCCATAGAGCATACTGGCCGATACCTTGGCAACACCCAATCCCAGCCCTAGCCCGACTATCAATCCCACCATCGTCAGCACCAGTTCCTCCCGCAGAACCATGCCTATGATGCTTCCGTGCGTCGCCCCCAGGGCCATGCGAATACCGATTTCTGAGGTGCGTGAGGCGACCATGTAACCCTTGATCGCATAGATGCCCAGTGCTGATAGAAACAACGCTGCAGCCCCAGCTACCAATCCCAAGCGGGCGCAGAATCTCGCTCGCCATACGGCTGCACCCCCATCGCGTCTCTGAGCCAAAGTCACCACCGGTAGGACCGGAACGCGTGCATCAATCCTGCGAATCTCCTCCACTATGCGCCGCCGCAGGGCATCCACCGATCCCCTGTTGGCGACATGCACGTAAAGACAGGGAGACAACTCTTCCGATCCCGCAGGTGTATATATCTGGGGATAGACCTCTCGATCTCCTACGCCCGGCAAGTTGGGGACGATGCCCACAACACGGTAAGGTTCCGAATGTTCACTAAAAAAACCCCATCGGATAGAACAGCCGAGCACATTACGGTCCGGCCGGAGCCGGCGTGCCAGGCTCCCATCGATAATTGCGACCTTTTCCGCATTCGGGACTCGGTCCATCGGGGTAAAGAATCGCCCCTGTAAAAGCGGGATCTCCATGGCCGTAAAATAATCCCGACTGACCGTGACCAGCATAGCCTTCCGGGTGAAAGGCCTCCACGATCCGCTCTTTTCCTCCTCCTGAAAATTCTCGCTAATCGATATCGGCCCGCCACCCCCGTAGAACAATCGGGTTGATGCCCCCAATGCTTTTACCTCCGGCAGGGATGCCAGATGATCGGTCAAGGCCTCGCATACCTGAAAGCTCCGGACCGGGTCGTACCCGGCCGCCAGCGGATCGATTTCCACAATCAACTTATCATCCAGGGGAAAACGCGGATCCGTCTGTGCGATTTGCAGGGCACTGCGTGTCAGTAGCACTGCGCTAAGCACAAGCGTCACAGCCAGGGCGATCTGCCCCATCACAGCGAGTGCATCTCGCTTTCTCCGCAGGGATCCCAGGACACTACCGGCACAAGCCTTCATCTCGCCGGCAAGATCACGCTTTGACAACCATAACGCAGGTCTCAATCCGAAGAGCAGCGTGGCGATCAGGCACAGGCCCAACGTGACCGCCAGGACACGACTATTCAAACCCACCTGCAGACTTCTTGCGTAATAATCCGGAGTGGTAGTCATCCAGGTATTAAGGATTTTCATACTTCCAAAAGCCAACAGCACACCTAACATGCCGCCCAGCAGGGCCAAGAGCAGCGATTCAGTGAACAACTGTCGAATAATGCGCCAGCGTCCCCCGCCAAGGGCCAGGCGTACAGTTATCTCATGCTGACGCGCTGCCCCTTGCACAATCAACATATTCGCCAGATTCAGGCAGGCGATCACCAGTATAATAGAGGACGTCGCTAAGAGTATGACACTGAACCAGGGCTTGCGTAAATAGTCATATTCATCATCCTCAATCCACACCCAGAACCGGCCCGGCTTGCGGAGCTTGAAAAAAGGCGGCCGGCTGTCATGCTCAATGCCTTCAGGTTTGAAATCCGAAAACAATGACTGGAGCTGCGCCTGAGCGACCGGCAGCGTCAAATCAGGTTTGAGTCGACCGACGAGGTCAAACCACTGTTTTTTTTTCGGCCACTGTCGAGCCCATTTAGAGACAGACCGGTAGCTTCCCAGCGGTAGCCATAGGTCAGGAGCGTTGAACGTAACACCGCTAAATCCCTTTGGCATGATGCCGACGACCTCACAACGAACACCATCAACTCTCATAAATTGCCCAACAAGCTCAGGATCGCTCCCCAAACGCTGCCAGCAGAGACAGCTTAACACCACGACACGAGCGCCACCCTGCTCTTCCTCCGGCATAAAACCGCGTCCTCGGATCGGCGTCACTCCCAGAACGGAAAAGTAGTTCGCTGAAACATAGGACGCCTTAACTTGCTGGACCGATCCTCCATGAACCAGCGTGGTCGGACGCGGAAACATAGTATTTTCAGCCAAGAGCTCGCTAAAGGCCAGGCCGCTGTCACGGAGCGTAAGATACTCGGAGTAACGAAACCCGAGTGCTTCCGGGTCTTGAAACCCACAATACACCAACTGCTCAGGGGCCTTCACTTTTCTCGGATGAGCCAGCAACAACAGATCTGCAACACTGAACATGATGGTATTGGCGCCAATACCGATCGCCAGGGTGATCAGGGCAATGGCCGTGAATCCCGGCCGTTTGGCCAGCATCCGAACACCATATCGTATGTCCTGCCATAGGGGACCCATTGTTCAATCTTCCTCTCTTATCATTTTGGCAGGCGCGATTTCTCCGTCGTACCAGCCGTCTTTGAGTTTGACAATGCGATTGCCGTAGGCCGCATAATCCTCATTGTGTGTGACCTGGATGATCGTGGTACCTTCGCGATTGAGCTTCTTGAGCAGATCCATGACGTCCTTGCCCTGGCTGGAGTGCAGGTTGCCGGTGGGTTCGTCGGCCAGGAGCAGCCTCGGGTTGGCGATGATGGCCCGGGCGACGCCCACGAGCTGCTGCTGACCGCCGGAGAGCTGGCTCGGAAACAGGTCCTTCTTGCCCACGATCCCGAAGCGGTCCAGCGTGTCACAGACAATACCGGCTCGCTCAGAGCTCTTGACGTTGCGATAGGACAGCGGGACATCCAGGTTCTCGTAGACCGTCAGATTGTCCAGCAGGTTGAAGTTCTGAAATACAAAGCCAATGTACTGGCGGTTCAGAGCCATACGCTGCTTGGGCTTGAGTTCGTGCACGGGATTCTCGGCCAGGTAATATTCACCCTCCCATTCGCCGTCCAGCATTCCAATGATGTTCAGCAAGGTCGTCTTGCCTGCACCGGACGGCCCCATGATGGTGACAAACTCACCTTCTTCGATCGTCAAGTTGATCTGTTGCAGCACATAGACAAATCCTGCACGGGTGTTGTAACGTTTTTGAATATGGTTGAGTTTAATCGTCATTTCTGTCAAGTTCTGATCAAAAGTAGTCACTTTTATTTTCAGTTCTATATTCTTTGTTCTGCACTCATATAGTTCTATTTTAACCGAATCTTATCCTGCTCATCCCACTGCGACATATCCGAGAGGATGATTTCGTCGCCGGGCGCCAATCCTTCTACGACTTCTATAGTACTGACCGAACTGCGTCCGAGCTTGACACGTGTACGTACTGCAAATTTACCGTCTTCGAGAAGCTTGAACAATTCCACAACACTCTGATCCGAGGCAAAAACCGGCCGGCCTACATATATTATGTCGTCCAGACGTTCGATTTCTATCGTGCCAACTACAGATAAATCCGGCCTGGTGCCTTCGGGCAGTTCGCCGTTTAGTTTAATATCCACCGTTACGTTGCCTTCCATGACAGTCGGATCAATGCGCGAAACACTTCCTGGAGTACCATTGTATGTGTCTATTTCGCAAGGCAAGTCTATAATTACATTACGAGCCTGTACTTCCGGGACCTTTAACCGGGCTTTAAGACGTTTGGGATTAGTAATCCTGGCCAATATCATACCAGCCGAGACCGACTGGCCCAACTCGATTTTTTCCTTTACAGAAGCAAGAACTCCGGCAGTACCGGCACGCACAGACAACGAATCAATCTGGCTTTTTCTAAGATTAAACAGCGATTCCGCCTGACGCAGGGAAGCCTCAGACTCAGCAAGTTGTGCCGGAGAAGTTGAATCTCGAAACATGGCCAATCGTCTCTTGTTGATCTCAAGCAGTTTTTCCTGTTCCTCTACACGAGCCTGGGAAAGCTCAAAGCTAAGATCGGAAATCAAGTCTTCATCGTATTGTTTTTGATCCACCTGAGCCTGGAGTTTTGATTCTCTAAGATTGGCCTGCATCTGAGCCAGATTCGCCTCCATCCCCAGTAGCTGGTCCTGGAGTTGAGTTTTCTGGGCATCCAGGTGTGCTTTAGCGGAATTCAGTTTGGACTGGGCATCCAGCCCCTCGAGCTCCAATTCAGGATTACTCAACTTAAGGATAACGGTATTGGTATCCACTACGGCACCGGATTCCACTAAAATTTGTGTGACACGTCCGCCTACCGTCGCAGGAACGACCAGAACATCCTCAGAAACGAGATTGCCGACACCGCGAACCTGGCGTAACATCGTGCCTCGTTTGACCTTATCGATCCAGAGTGTACGTCGATCCACCGATGGTGCGGCCGGCTCCAGGCGGGAAATAACCACGCTCACTATGATTATCAGCATCAGGCTGGAAACTACGTAGAGAACACGGCGTATTATTCGGTTACGTCTTGAAAATTTTCTTGGTATATCCATACCGAGAACTTAAAGCAATAACTGTGCCAGCAACGAATATCCTGAATTCCGGCATTCCAGGCCTGAAATGCCGCTTTGATCTTAATTTATGGTGTCCGTGTGTCCGGATTCGGAAAGATAGCGCCCGGTAATGGACACTCTTGAAAGTGCGATGTTATCCGCCGGTCGTTGATGTATATTTCTCTTGGCCGGAACCTTGTTCGAGAGGTAGCCATATACATGCACG
>Ga0210003_1000672_pt1 | contig 30893 bp, 24 predicted proteins | sample LantaG_FD_182804 | JGI IMG/M metagenome (GOLD analysis project Ga0210003, IMG submission 182804) | Deep subsurface microbial communities from Baltic Sea to uncover new lineages of life (NeLLi) - Landsort_02402 metaG (SPAdes) (version 2) | ecosystem: Environmental > Aquatic > Marine > Oceanic >... | reverse complement strand
GCAGGATGCGTATCGCCCGGGTCGCCCCCCGGTACAAATATCACATCAATCTTCGGAAGACTTTTGAAAATCTCACCCCATTCCTCGAGCGCCGCCTTGACAGTCTTAGCGTCCTCATAATCGTCGTCGAGCGCCGGGTACCAAATCCACACGTCAAGTCCGTAATCCGCCGCTAATTGAGACATATCCACCATCATCTCGCCCTGCGGCTTCGGAAAATGCGGACTGTCGTCGTCGTCATCACTCCTCGGCGGAATCAACTCCAGCGCGTTCATCCCGAAAACCACCATATCACGGTAGTACTGCTCCCACATCTCGATAGTCCAGGCGTCATAGGAATTCGTCTTGGGTCTGTAACCAATCTGATGGCCCCGCAGCGAATACCTCGGCGCCGTCGCCAGCTTCACATTACCATCAATAGCGACCCTGTCCCTGCTCATCTCCAGCAGACGAAGCAGCCTGCCGACAGCGAACAACGTCCCTCTGTAGTCGTGACCCGCCGCACAAATCGTCGTCGCCTGCCGCTTTGATGTATCAATCCAGAGCGCGTATGCGTCGGCCTTCGATGGAACCTCAAGACCGACCGGGGGCCGATACGACTTCTTAGCCAGTTCACGGGCTGTGCCAACCAGGATGGCGACCTTGTCTGCCGTCGGCATCTTCGAGACCACGTCAAGGCCTATTCTTGTTCGCTTCTCGATTTCGTCTCTCAGCATATCCGCTGCGTTGGCCTCTATCTTGTTTCGCTGGTTCAGCACGACAACCTTTGCACCCGAAAGGTCGATTTTCTGTGCCGCCAAGGCCGTCGCTGAGAATATAACCGCCGCTGCCAGTGTTCCAACCCACGTCTTACACATAATGCGTCTCCTGATTAAGCCGATTTACCTGTTCTCGGACAAATCCTCATAAGGATAACGTATCGGAAGCTGGTTTTTATGCAAGAATAAAAATCGTGAATCGAGCTGCGAGATACGAGTTCAGCCGGTTTTGCCTGTAGCAGTCAAAGTTCCGGCACGAGCCGCCGGCTCGTCAGGTTCTCTGTCTTCACGACGTAACCAGCCGGTACGTCCGCCTGGTACAGGATTCGGCCTGCTTGGGTCCTCCATCGGACGCTGACCGGGCCGTCTGCGGTGGGAATCCTGCCCTCGCACCATTCGAGGCCCACGTCGGCAAAACGCAGTGCGACAATCTTGTTCTGCACGTCGAGCCGATGCACGCCGAGAATATCACGATAAAGGCAATGAGCAACGTGGCTGGCGAAGCCGTGATTGCAACTGGCCGATGTACCCGTATGTTCCCACAGCGTCCCCGTCTTCTCGGCCATATAGACAAAGAAATCTACGAGTTCGTTTTTTGACTGTCGGCAGTGGCCGAAGCGACTCAGCAGCTCGAGTCTCAGGTAGTTGCCCACAAACGAATTGGCCGGATGCACCTCCGGGTAGGCGTTCGTTTGGGCCCGCCCCGGACCAAACCTGTTCCGCAAGGTCTCCCAAAGCTGCCCGTGCGTGTTTGGCTCGACAACATCGAAGAAAAAAGCAAAGTACTGACAGACCTCGGTCCGATTGTCTGTCACCTCCAGTTTGCCTTGCTTTCTGACTGCATTATCGACGAAGAATTCTCCGTCAAACGATTGGAGCCGTATCACTTGCCGCAGCTTTTCAGCTTCTTTCAACAAGTCCGGCTTTTCGTACATTCTGCCCGCGGCCGCCAATACCGCCGCATACAGCATATTTGTCGGGTAGCTGACGTCCTGAACGAATCGATTCGCCGCCGACCATTCGACAAACACCCAGCTATCCAGCTTTTCCAGCAAGCCGTCTTCGTTCTTGAACGCTTCGAAGTATTTCAGCAGGGACATTACTTTCGGCTTGAGGGCATCGACCAGTTCCCGGTCGCCGCTGCGAGCTAAGTATTCTTCTAACTGGATTACAAACCACATTGCCCAGTTCGGAATAAATCTGCCGCTGTAATGGTCGGCCGGGTAGCACATCGGCAGCATTCCTTCCGGAAGATGCTTAAAACGCTCGGGCAAAAGGTAATTCTCAAAAAAGTTCTTCTCGATAGTGCTATTGCCGCAAAGGTCAAAGGCTACCCTGCTCGTGAAGAAACTGTCACAAAGCCATCCTGCTCTTTCCCGCGACGGGCAGTCCATAAAGATATCCAGTGCGTTTTGCCGGAATGTCTGGCGGGCCGCCTCGAAGATTTGATTCAAACGCCGGTCGCTGCAGGCGAAATACGCTCTTGAAGTCTCCGGGTTGGCGTACTCCCGAAGACCGATATTTGTCACCTGGCAGCTTCCTTCCAGGACCAGAAACTTCACGTATCGCATCGTGTAAGGCTCGAAACTCTCCAGCGCATAGCGCCCCGGCCCCAGCTCATAACCCACGGCGTTGATACATTTGAGCCGCTTAAAGTCAACATCGCCATTCGACAGGATTTCATCGAACGTAACGAACAGTCGCGCAGCTTTATCGCACTTGACCTGGGCCCCGATAAAACCCGTCAGGTTAGTCCCCAGGTCCAGGATGACAAATGAATCCTTACCCAAATCTATTACCTTGCCCGGCAGATAAGGCTCATTAACCTCGGCCGTCTGCACCGACTTTATCTGCTGCAGCTCTATCGACGGAACCACTTCCAACTCCTCTTCGGCGAAGCCCTTTAGTTTGGGCCCAATCCTGGTAAGCTCCCGTCCCTTCCACACACCACCGGCGTCTGTCTTCGGTTGTAACCGGCCCCGGCTGACGCATCGACTCGGCTGACGCACGGAGAATCGTGGCTCTGCAACGCGCCGAGGCAGCAGCTTCTTGTCGCCAAGTACCGCACAATCGGCCTTCGTAAACGCCGCAGATTTGTCCCGCCGCCAGCGGTCCCAGCCGTCCTTTAATCGGTAGTACTCTATGAAGGGCCGCTGAGAACTGTAACGCTGAACCTTTTGCACACGCTCTTTCAGAACGCAGGCCTCGAACTGGGCGCCGTCCCCCGCCGTTGAGGCCAGCACCTTGCCGTCCGCAACAACCTCTGCCTGGAGAAATGAAGGCTCATCGAGCAGGTAGTAGCTGTTAACGTTGTATCCAGCCGCCTCAACGGCCAGCACATTTGTCCCGGCGTGCAGCCCTTTCAGCGGCCACTCGTCGAGACGCGAGTATCCATGCGGTCCGCGTGCCGGACCATAACCCAGGAAATTGCCATTGACGAATATGCGGTAAACCGACGAGCCGGTGAGCCGCAGCAAGGCCCTGCCGTTTCGGGAACTGTTAAACACCGCCCGAAAACCAACAAACAGGTTCTTCTCGGTTTGACGCCCCTTCGGCCAAACCGGCCTGGCTGACTGAAACGAGACTTCTTGAGCGCCGTCGCCGCCTTCGGATTTGCTGTCACGCGTGTTACTTCTATCGGAAATACTGCTGTTCTCAGACCGCTGTGACCCCAGGGCCGTAAAAGTCCCCGCCGCCATCAGCCCGACAACGCCGATTAATACACCAAGTTTAATGTCCATTCCTGGGCTCCTATAAATATCCAAATCAACATTGTGGTCCTCGCGTGAACTTATGGCAAAGAAAAAATCCGGACCCTGTCTGCAGTATCTTAAGCGAAACCGGTGGGGTCAGGGATGGCAGCTAATCACCCGCAAATGCCAGAACTGGAAAGAAAATAAAGGGCACAAGAAACAGCCCTATTGCGAAAAAAGGATGAACTTCGGCGAGTTATTGATGTCTTACGGAGAGAATTATATTCTGCAACCGTCTAAATGGGAAATATCAGTTATATCAGCTTCTTATACGAGTTTGTATGAATTCCACTCTGCATTTATGGCTTGCTTCTTACCTTCCAAGCGGTTATAATATATAATCAGTTGGCGAGGAGAGCAGAGAGTATGATTATTATACCATACAGGGTTGACGTTCCATACGACCGCAGGCCGGTAACCAATTGGCTCTTAGCGTTTTCCCTCGTTGTAGTCTTCGCGCTTCAATACATCGAAGCAAGGAACAACCCCTGCACAGTAGAGATTGTCGAGCCGAACAGCCAACAAGCCGGTGACGACCAAATGCCGACATTCCGTCTCGAAAGACCTGAAAGGGTAAGCGACCAGTTCGTACTCAGGGGCTGGGGTCTGAAAGGCTTGATAGGGCACATGTGGCTCCACGGCGGGATAATACATCTGGTGGGGAATCTGATATTCCTGTGGGCGTTTGGAAATTCGATTTGTGCCAAACTCAGTAACATAATCTACTTTCCAGTTTACCTCTTCTTGGGTTTGGCTTCGGCCGCAAGCCATCTGATATTCACCGGCGGCGCGGCGATTGGAGCCAGCGGAGCAATAAACGGATTAGTAGGCATGTATCTGATTTTCTTTCCGCGCAATGATATGGACTGCCTGTTCATATTATTCATTCCTCTGATGGTCAGGCCCATCATAAAGAAATTCACGGTCTCGGGCTATTGGATGATACTGATGTGGTTTGTGTTTGACGTCTGGGGCACAGTCCGTGGCGGCGGCGGGGTTGCGTATTCTGCACATCTTGGTGGTTTTGTGACCGGAGCTGTTTTGGCGATTATCTTGTTGGAGACCAAACTCATTCGTATGGAATCTTATGAGCAGTCACTGCTGGACGTGTTTGAACGTAAGGAAAAAGAACAGGATGTGTTCGACAGAAATTCACTGGGATTCTGGCAGCAAGAGGCTGAGCTCTCATCTGCAGCGGATGCTGAAGCCCCGGCAGGCTCGACAAAGCTGCCCATGCCCACGCAAGAGCCGCCCCCGCCGGCGTCATTGTTCCTAAACCAACAACCTGAACAGTTGATACGCTTTTTTTGCCCATGTGGTAAACGTCTCAAAGCGCCTCAACGGTATGCCGGAAAAGCGGCAAAATGCACCAAATGCGGCAAGCCCGTAACAATACCGGCAGAATCTCAATTACAGTCTCAACAAGAATCACATCCATCGGGTCAGGAGCAACCTTCGGTGATTCTATTTGCATGCTCGTGCGGCAAACGGTTCAAAGTGCCTGCAGAATGGGGCGGGCGGGCGGCACGGTGTCCGCAATGTGACAAGCGGATAAAAATTCCCGAAAAGCCGTTGCTATGAACCGGTCAATATCGGTTTATGATAATCAAAGGCGCCGCGATGCATAGTAAGGGGTGTACATGGTAAATCCCTACGATTCACGAGCTCCGATTCACGATTCACGGTTGACGTCCGGTTGCCAATAACCCATAATACCGAGGCGAAAAAAACGCAAGTGCACCAATAAAAGCACGGTGTGAGTTTTATGGTCCTTTATTGAAGGAGGCTGAAAAATAATGCGAAAGACTCTTGTTACGCGGGCAGGTGTGCTTGCGATTTGTCTGTTTGTGGCTGCGCCGCTCCAGCCCCTGGCAGGCGCGCAGGCCGGGCAAAAGACCACCGCCATGAAGAACGTGGTCGTCTTCGGCAGGCCGGATATATTCTGTGGCTGGCCGGCCAACAATGGTGTATGGAGATGGGGCGATGAAATCCTGGTGGGCTTCTCTTACGGACCGTATGTCCAAAAGGATGGGCATAACAAGGGCTCATCTTCGAGCAATGTTCTGGCAAGGAGCACCGACGGCGGCGAAACGTGGCAGATGGAAGACCCCGACAATTTCGCCGGTGACGGCCGGACAATTCTACCGCCCCCGGACAGGATAAACTTCACTCATCGCGACTTTGCGATGCGAGTCCACCGGCACGACGGCGCCAGGTTCTTCATTTCTTACGACCGCGGGCACACATGGAAGGGGCCTTACGCTTTCGCCGGACTAATGAGCCACCCTGAGTTAAAGGGCCTGGAGAACACCGCCAGAACCGATTATATAGTAAACGGACCCGATGACTGTTTTGTCTTTATGTCCGCCAGAAAACCAGACACTGGAACAAGAGACCGCGCCTTTTGCGCCAGGACAACCGACGGAGGCAAGACGTTCGGGTTCCTCTCCTGGATAAACGCTGAACCTGTGGGCGCCACACGCGGAGCTATGTCCTCGACGGCTCGCATTTCCGATACCAGGCTCGTCACCGCGCTGCGCAGAAAATATCCGGACCAATGGGTCGACGTATTCGTCTCGAACGACAACGGCGGCAACTGGCGGTTCCTGAGTAAGGTGGCCGATACCGGCGGATGGAACGGCAACCCCCCGGCCTTGCTGCGATTGAAAGACGGCCGCCTCTGCTGTGTCTTTGGAAACCGTACCAAGCGGCAAATGCTCGCAAAATACAGCACCGACGACGGTTTGACCTGGAGCCCGGAGCTTGTGCTGCGCGATGACTTCCAGGCCGATTCACACAATGACCCGGACCTGGGTTATCCACGTCTTGTCCAGAGGACAGACGGCAAATTGGTGGCTATGTACTATTGGGCCACGAAAGAACGGCCCCAGCAGCATATAGCAGCGACCATTTGGGACCCGAACAAACACAAATAGTGCGTATCTCGGAACTCGGAACTGGTATTTCGATTCACGATTCTCGTCGGTGCCGCAGGCGGTCGAGGGCTACCGCCACAATGATAATGGCGCCGGTGATAATCTGCTGGACCCAGTTCGGCAGGCCCATCTGCGTACAGCCGGCGGCGATGACGGTCATAATCAGCGCCCCGACCAGTGTGCCAAGGACCGAGCCTTCACCGCCGGCAAGGCTGCCGCCGCCGATTACCACGGCGGCTATGACGTCTAATTCAAGCCCTATCGCAACGGTTGGGTCGCCGACAGTGAGCCTTGAGAACTGCATAAGCCCCGCTAATCCCGCAAAGCCCGCACAGATGGTGTAGACAGACATTTTTACTCGCTCGACGGCCACGCCGCACAGTCGGGCGGTCTGTTCGTTGGAGCCTATGGCAAATATGTGCCGCCCCAGCCGAGTGTATCGTAACATGCACCCAACCAATACCGCCAGGACGAGCATTATCCACACACCGGGCGGGACCAGCATCCACGAATGCTCCTTCGGCACCGAAGCCAGCAGTTCCTGGAGCCATCTGAGACGCTCCGGGTCCACGTCAATTTTCTGCTCGCGCCCAATGCCTTTGGCGGCGCCGCGAACGACCAGCATCATCCCAAGAGTAACGATAAAAGGCACCACGCGAAGCCGGGTTATCAAGAGCCCGCTGATTAAGCCGAAGAACGCCGCAGCCGCCACGCCGCCAAGGGCCGCTGCCACCGGTCCCGCGCCGGCCACCTGCAGCAGCCAGGCTATCACCACCGTGCCAAGGGCCACCACCGACCCCACCGACAGGTCAATTCCGCCGGAGATTATTACCAGGGTCATACCCAACGCCGCGACGCCGACGATAGTGGTCTGGCGGGCAATAGTCTCGAGATTGCGGCGACCGAGGAAACGCCGCGACGCGTTCAACGCTTCGGCCCAGGCGTTGCTGAGCCTCGGGTCCTCGGACCACTTCTCACGCGGCGCCCCGGCTTGTTGCAGCTCCGCAAACACGCTCAGGTTTGACTGCCGCACCGAAAGGGCCTCCTGCAGGCCTACCGCAATAACGAAGAAGAAAAATATCCCCACCAACGCCAATACAAGCTTCATACTCGAAAGCTCAAAGAACCTCCGAAAACCTGGGCCAAGCCTGCCTGGGTTCTCAGTCGCTGCCGTTCGGTTGTCGGTCACGTCAGACCTCCTGTCCGGTCGCCTCGAGCATCAACTTCTGCTCGTCGACTTCGCCAATGTCGTAAGTTCTGCCTAATCTTCCACGGCACATCACCGCCACCCGGTCGCACACGCCCATCAGCTCGGGTAGATAGCTGCTCACCATAAGCACGGCTTTGCCGACGCGTCCGTCCTCGCCTGAGCCGGCGGCCAATTCGTCAATCAAACGATAAACCGCCGCCTTGGCTGCAACATCAATGCCTCGTGTAGGCTCGTCGAGCAGAAGCACATCTACATCATGCTGCAGGAGTCTCGCCAGGGCCACTTTCTGCTGATTGCCCCCCGACAGCGCCGAGACCGGCTGTCGCGGACCCAGGCAGCGAATATCAAGCTGCCGTATCCATCGCAGGGCCGCTTTGTCCTGACGCGCCGGCAGGATGAGCCCGCCAGGGCCGAAGCCCTTTAGTTTGGACAGCGTCACATTGTCGGCGACGCTCAAAGAAAGCACTAATCCTTCCTGCTGCCGGTTTTCGCTGAGAAGGCCGGCGCCCTGCATCCAGCGTCTGACCGGTGAAGCCGGCCCGGCGTAAACGCCCAACTGAATCCTGCCGCTCCGGACACGGTCCAGGCCAAACAGGCAGCGAAGCAGTTCCGTTCGTCCCGCCCCTACCAGCCCGGCGATGCCCAGGACCTCCCCGCGCCGCAACTGGAAAGTAGCCGAGGCAGGCTTTTGCCACCCCGCCAAATCCTCCACCTCCAGGACCACCTCTCCGGGCCGGCGCAGGCGCCGCCGATATAGCTGCTCGACCTTACGACCGACCATCAGGGCTATTATCCGCTCGGTAGTGATGCTGCTGACATCGCTGCTGCCGACCACCTTTCCGTCGCGCAGCACCGTAACCCGGTCGGCTACGCGCTGCACCTCTTCGATAAAATGCGAGATATATACGATAGCTTTGCCCTGCCGTTTGAGACGGCGAATCAGCTCGAACAATCGTTCGACATCGTGCCGGCCCAGACTGCTCGTGGGCTCGTCCATGACCAGTATTCGGCAACCTATCGCCAGGGCCCGGGCGATTTCGACCAATTGTTGCGAACCGACCGACAGGTCACATACCCGCGCATCCGGTGTCAGTTCGGGGTTGTCAAATTCCTTGAGCGCTTCGGCTGCCCGGCGGCGCACATCTCGCCACCGCACTATTCCCAGCCTGGCCGGCTCCATGCCAAGCACAATATTCTCTTCGACGGTCAAATGAGGCGCAAGGGAAAGCTCCTGGTATATCATAGCAACACCGGCCCTTCGGGCCTCGAGCGGATGGGCGGGCCTGTAGGCTGTATCGCCCAGCCACATTCGACCGGAATCGGGCCTTATTGCACCGGAAAGCACCTTCATTAGCGTGCTCTTGCCGGCGCCGTTTTCACCGACCAGCGCCAGGACCTGGCCCGGAGCCACTTCGATTCCGACGTTCTCCAGCGCAATTGTCGGGCCGAAGCGTTTGGAAATCCCCTCCATTCTCAGCAGGGGCCTCTGGGAGGTTGGGTCTGTTATTCTCCGAGCCATTTTTTATAGTCGGGCTCAAGTAGGTTCCTGATTTCCGGGTCATTCATGTTCTCAGGCGTCGCCACCACCGAGCCGGTATCGATGCGTTTCTTGACCTTTTCGCCCCGCAAGTGCTTTACCATTGTCTTTACACCGAGATAGCCCATATTAATGGGGTCCTGGAGCACCAATCCGTGGAGCTGGCCGCTCTTGAGGCCCCGGACCAGGCGGTCTGAGCTGTCGAAGCCGACGTACTTGACCGAGCCGGCCAAACCGCTGTCCTGCAGAGCCCTGAGCATCGCAAATGCGGTTGACTCGTTCGGGCAGAAAATTCCATCAATCGACAGGCCCCCGTCGGATGTCCTGAGCGGCGCCAACAGGTTCTCGCTGGCCCGGTAGGCGCTCTCAGTGGTTGCTCCGCCGTACTGATTTGCGCTGACAATCTCAATTTGGGGGTATTTTTCCTTCAACACATCCAGGAAGCCCTGTTCCCTGTTCATAGTGCTGGCCGAGCCTTCCAGGTAGCGCAGCATAATGACCTTTCCTTTTCCTCCGAGCAGCTTGGCTAGATGCTCGGCTGCTTTTCGCCCGCCAATATAATTGTCTGTGGCGACGAAACTGACGTAATCGTCGCTTTTCAGGCCGCTGTCGATTATAACCACCGGGATTCCGCTGCGAACGGCATCGCGGACGGGCCTTCTCAATGCCGCATCGTCCAGCGGCGCCAGGACGATGCCGTCAACGCCGCGTGTTGTAAAACCCTCCATCACTGTAATCTGTGATTCACGGTCGTCTTCCTTTAGCGGTCCTTTCCATATGACCTCAACGCCGACGTGTCTTAGCTCCTGTTCGGCCTTGACGGCGCCGGCGTGAATCGACTTCCAGAAGACGTGCGTTGTGCCCTTGGGAATCACTGCGATTCGCAATTTGCCGCTGCTTTTGGCCTTTTGCCGACATCCGACAGTGACAGAGACAGCCGCGGCAAGAACTACAATTATTAACAAGACTTTTTTCATAATTCACATCCCTTCCTACAGACGCCTGCCGACTCGGACATTCGCGCCGAAGCTGTCGATATGCTTACCCGAGCCTGCCGAAGCAATGACACTATTTTAACAACTCAGAGTTTTCTAACAATCCCCTACAGCAATTTCTCGAATTTGGGCCGCCAGCCCTGCTAATTTGACAACGCGGCCCGAAACCTCTAACATATTGACGCCATACAAGGTGCCAGTACGTTTGTTTTCGATATTGCTTGTTCGGAATGGTTCGGGGCTCAAAATGAACGGGACAAAAAACATAATGCAAAAGGCGATTCATGTTCTCTTATGCATTTGTCTGCTGGGTGGCTCGATTCCGGCTGCCGCCGCCAAGGGCGCTCAGGCCGAGGGCTATGTCGGCGCCGACGGGCGATGGCACGAAACCGAGCAGTTGAAGCAGCACCGCCTGGCATGGTGGAAAGAGGCCAAATTCGGGATGTTTATTCATTGGGGACTTTATTCAATTCCAGCCGGTGTCTGGAAAGGCGAAGAGACGGACGGCTACAGCGAGTGGATTATGTGGCGCAGAAAGATTCCAGTGGCGGAATACGAACGCTTCGCCGCCCAGTTCAACCCCGTCAAATTCAACGCCGACGAATGGGTCAAGCTGGCCAGCGATGCCGGTATGAAGTATATGGTGATTACTGCAAAACATCACGACGGCTTTGCTATGTACCGCTCCGGGGTAAGCCCATACAATATCGTCGACGCCGCGCCTTTTGAACGCGACCCAATCAGGGAGCTTGCCAACGCCTGCCAAAAAGCGGGGCTCAAATTCGGCTGCTATTACTCGATTGACCGCGACTGGCATCATCCCGATGCCTTTTGTCCAAACCAGCAACAGGGCAACACGTGGGATTATCCCGATGACAGCAAAAAGGATTTCAACAACTATCTCGCCCAAAAGGCCCTGCCTCAGGTCAGAGAGCTGTTGACGCAATACGGTCCGCTCGGAATTATATGGTTCGACGGCGTGGGCACGAAGACCGCCGAGCAGAACGAACGGATTATAGCAATGGTGCGAATCCTCCAGCCCGACTGTCTTATCAACAGTCGCTTAGGTGACTGGAAGAAGTTCGTCTGGGGCGACTACAGGTCAATGGATGACGACGAGGTTGCAGACGAGCTGCTGGCTTACGGTTGGGAAAACCCCGGCACGATGAATGGCACCTACGGTTATAACAAGCTTGCCACCGACTGGCGAAGCCCAACGGAGATTATCCGGATGCTCGCCGACATCGCCGGCAAAGGAGGCAACTACCTCTTAAACATCGGGCCCAAATCCGACGGTCTCGTGCCGGCAGAAGCAGTCAGAATCCTGCGCCAAGTCGGCAAATGGATGGACAAATACGGAGAGAGCATTTACGGGACCACCGGCAGTCCCATTGGAAAACCGCCCTGGGGATGCTGCACAGCTAAGCCGGGCAAATTGTATCTTCATCTATTCGACCGGCCCGCGGATGGACAGCTCGTCGTCGGTGATGTCAAAGGCCGGGTCAAAACAGTGTACCTCCTGGCCTACCCCGACAAGGGCAAGTTGACATTTGGCCGAAACGACAGCGGCCAGTTAATCATTAAGCTCAATCCCATCGCCCTGCCTCCGGACGCCCTGGACCCGATTGACACTGTCATCGTGGTAAAAACCGACTCTGCCAGGCCCGCGTAAGCAGCCAGGCCTTTGCACCAGGCCAAAGCCACGCTCAACTGTCGACGATAAGCGACCAGCCAATATGCCATTGCTAGGAGAGTTTACCCTGAGCAAATGCAGTGCGCCGAACCGCGGGATTCGCAGCCGAACACGTCGAGTCAGGAACTGGCGAGATCATGGGATGGTGGTTCGCTGGGTCGCAGCTTCACTGCTGGATATGGAGCAACGATTTAAGCGGATCATGGGTCATCAGCAGCTATGGATGCTGGATGCCAAGCTCAAAGAGATGAATGAACAAACAGGTATTGACGAAAAATTGCAGGTGGCATAAACTATGAACCAATGGAGTAGCCAACAAACCTCCAACTACGACCGGGACAACGTCAAAGATTTTGAAAAGTCCCTGATGAATGGTAAAGATATTTTGAGGTAAAATTATGCTTTCCGAGAAATCAGTATTTGTATGCCTGGTGATGGTGAACCTGATTGGTTTTGCATCATGTTTTCTGATTATGTCGAGACCGGAATTAAAAGAAAAGTTTTTCAAAATCCCGAAAGTTCTTCAGAAAGCATACGTTTTCATTGCTTGGGGCGTTCCTATATTTGTTTTACCTCTGACACCTCAGCCAAGGTTGGCACAAAATTACTTAACCTTCATTATTGGGGTTGTTCTTACTCTATTATCTGGACTGGTATGGATACTGGCCTTTAAGGAAATCGGGATAATTCCCGGCTTACGGCAAAAAACAACCGTAATTAGCTCAGGTATTTATAAGGTTGTTAGGCATCCACTTTATTTGGGAATCATTTTTATGATATTAGGGCTATCCCTGGTCTTCCGGTCGGTGTATTCCCTTTTTTATGCACCGGTTATGATTGGTCTTTTCGCTCTAACGACATTTATCGAGGAAAAGTCGTTAGCAGAGGAATATGGAGAAGAATATCTTGCCTACAAAAGAAAGGTTAAATGGAGATTAATCCCTTGGGTGATATAAATTAGGAAAATAGGGGACGCTTACCAATTTATTATACTTTGAAAATAGGGGACGCTTACCAATTTATTATACTTTTCCTTTTTTACTCTCTTGCTTCTTTTTGGCGTGTCTTGCCGATAAGGGTCTAAGCCTCCGTCCCAGAATAACCTTAATCTTGTTCATAAATTTGTCCGTTCCCAATGGTTGAGCTCCAATCGTATTATTCGTCTCCCCATTCAAATTCTCAACAAGAAAAAACACTGCATCGCAAATCCGTTAAGCCTTGAATCCTTAAACTCTTCCCCCCTTGAACCCTTGAACTCTTAAACCCTTGAACTCTTGAACCCTTGAACCCTTGAACCCTTAGAATTCAACCAAACGCGCAAGCGCCCAACGGCAAAAAACGCAAATTCTAAAAAATTCTTACTCTTGGCCACATAAGCACTTACGATTTTCCAACACTACCAAAATACCCGAATTTTCGCACGAAACGCGCAAGTCGCTCTAAAGGTAGAGAAGCTGCTCTTACAGGCTGGGGCCTCAGCCCCCGCCATTTCAGCTAAAACGTAAATACTGAACCCTAAACCCCTTAGGAGAACCTGAAAATGGCTACCGAACCCCAAATCCTCGCAAACCGCCGTAACGCCCAGAAATCCACTGGCCCCCGAACCCCCGAAGCCAAGGCCGCCGTCGCGAAAAACGCCCTGAAACACGGCCTTACTGCCCGCCAAGACGTAATCAAGGGTGAAAACCAGGCCGATTTCGACCTCTACCGCGACGAAATGCTCGACGAATTAGCCCCCGTCGGCCCTATGGAGACTATGTTAGCCAACCGAATCGTAAGCCTCTCCTGGCGACTCAAACGCGCTGAACGAATCCAGAACCAGACCATCGACGCCCTCAACACCAAACGTCCCCCCGACCCGCTACTAACAAAACTCACCCAATCAATCCTTGCCCAGTATGGCCCACCGGAGCCCAATCCCGCCGATTCAGACCCCGACCTCGTTTTCGGCCGAATGGTCATCGAGGACTTCTCAAATGCAAGGGTCCTCGAACACCTCTTATTGTATGAAAGGCGAATAGAGCACAGCCTCTACAGAACAATGCTCGAGCTTCGAAGGCTCACTCTTACCCGAAAATCCCACATCGCAGACGCTACCCAGGAAGAACGCGACCCCCAGAAAGAAGCCTGCCATTTATCCCTCCTTGCGCACAAAATACCACCTTTTATGCAAAACAAAGCCAATTTGCCAACCCCTGCTAATGAACCTAACCTCAGCTCTAACAAGCACTTACGAAGAAAAACCGCCCCCGGAGGCCCCAAAAAACAAAGCCAATTCAAAGCTGATTTCAAGCCCAGCCACTCACCGCCGCGCCCGGCTCGTGCGGTTACAAATAAGGCGGGCCGAGAAAGGCGGAGAGAGGTGAAACGGATCTCGGCCCGCCGCAGAATGCCTTCATAACGTTGTACGACAGGAATCAAAAGACGTTCGAGGAACGCCGTTATAAGCACTGAAATCCACGTCTGACAGGAGTGACCCAATCATAGGATTTATCGGAGGCTCAGCCAATGCCGGCGTGATTTGCGTCGCTTTAGCCGCTGCGCTTTTCCAGGCTCGGCAATTCTCCCGCGAGCAGCTTTCCGAGCGGCCTGAGTGTGTCGAACTGCATAAGTATGATTCTGATAACCGCCGTCATTGGCGCAGCCAGGAACATTCCTGCCACCCCCCAGAGCATGCCCCAAAAGGACAGTGCCAGCAATATGGTTATCGGATGGAGGTTCAGTTCAGTGCCCATCAGCTTTGGTTCCAGTGCGTTTCCGATGAACATCTGTATTACTCCAGGAACGGCCACGACATACACGATAAGCCACGGATTTTGAAATTGCGCCGCTGCGATAGGGATTGGCAGAAGCGTCGAGACTATCGAACCTATAGACGGTATGAAATTCAGCAGAAAGGCAAGAATTCCGAAGACCCCGGCGAGTTCCAGGCCTACGAAGCTCAGCGTCGCCCAGACCAGCAGACCCGTCAGCGTGGAGATAAGAACCTTGATGGCGATGTACCTTCGTATCTGCAGGTCGACATCCTTATACACCCCGGACCGAACCACATGCGAATTTCGTCCTGCCAGCAAGAAGATGACAAAAATCAGGACGAACACGACGCTGCTGAGCAGCTCAAAAACGCGGCCAAGGGTATTCGTTACCAGGCTGGGCAGCTTGTTCCTGAGTCCACCGACGATTTTGTCCTGCTCGAGTTCGAGGCCCCAGGCATCCAGTTTTGCGAATCCCTGTTTCGCCAGGTCTACGAAATTGTCAGTGTACTGGCCCACCTTTGCTATAAGGGTCTGCACCGCCCCGGTCATCAGAACGCAGACAAGTGCAACGAACATAATAACCACCAACAGGGTGACCAGGACGGCCACGAAACGCGGCAGCCGCAGGCGGATGACCTGAAAATCGAGAAGGGGCGAGACAAGCGAGACAATAAAGACCGCCAGGACGAAGGGAATCATCACCGCCCGCGTATAGTGCAGCACACCAGCCAGTGCGACAACCGCAAGGGTCATTAGCGAGCCTGTTATCAGCCACGTGTGTTCGTCGCGTCTATCCGACATTCGTAACCTTCTGTCCTCGAAAAATCTGACGGGTCGCTTTATTGGCGGCGCCGGTCATAAGGTCTGTGCGGCGCTTCCTGTGAATATGGTAAAGAAGGACGCATAGCATGACAACCTTCTTTTTGGTAAAAAGACCGGCGGCAAGGGCGAAATCTACAGATGCCATTTGACAAGGGCCGTCTGCGTTCGTTATGCTCTCACTCACTGTTGAGAAGGTTCAGGTCTGCCCTTATGCATCTGGCTACGAGGGCTGTGCGTTGCACAGGCATCGCGTGAATCGTATCCCGTGAATTGAGATACGAGATACGAAATTGTGCTCGAAGCAAGAGGCAGGACTCGATAGAGTCGAGCAAAAACGTATCCGAAAACAGTTTCGATATGGCCGGAGCGAAAAACACAACTCGGCGGGATTTCCTGCGAAAGACAGCCCGCGTTGCTGCTGGGGCAATAGTCTTTCCCTTTATTATTCGCTCGTCGGCTCTGGCCAAGGCTGGCAGTGTCGCACCTCACAATCGCATCACGGCGGGTTTTGTCGGCGCCGGTGGAAGAGGACATTGGAACTTGCGGGCATTTATGACCGAGCCCGATGTTGAGGTGGTCGCAGTCTGTGATGTGGACGCTCGGCACCGCGAAAGTGCCGGACAGAAAGCTTCTCTGGGGCCGGACCGCACTTATAACGACTTTCGCAGTCTTTTGGCCCGTCCGGATATCGATGTCGTGGTGATTTCGACGCCCGACCACTGGCATGTGCCGATTGCCATCGCCGCGGCAAAGGCCGGCAAGGACATCTATTGCGAAAAACCGCTTTCTTTGACAGTCGCCGAGGGCCGAGAGCTGTGCGACGTGGTCGCGAGCTACCGGAGGGTCTTCCAGACGGGCTCGCAGCAACGTTCGGACAGGAAGTTTCAAGTTGCGTGCGAACTGGTTCGCACCGGTCGCATAGGCGAGCTTCAGAACGTCAAGGTGGGTCTGCCCGGTTCCCGAAGTATAGGCCCGCAGCCGGTTATGCCTGTACCGAAAGGCTTTGACTACAATATGTGGCTTGGCCCGGCGCCGTGGAAACCATACACTCAGGCACGCTGTCACGGCAAGTTTCGGCATATATTCGATTATTCAGGCGGCAAATTTATCGACTGGGGAGCACATCACCTCGACATTGTTCAGTTGGCCCTTGGCGCCGAGGATTCCGGCCCGGTTGAGATTTCAGGCTGGGGAGAGTTTCCCAGAGAAGGCATCTACGATACCGCCGTCAAGTATGACATCGACTATGTTTACGCCAACGGCGTCAGGGTCAATGCCTCCACGCAAAACCCTGGTGTGATTCGTTTTGAGGGCACCGAAGGATGGGTCCTGGTCAACAGGGGCATCATCGATGCCCATCCCAGGTCACTTCTGAGTGTCTGCAACTTTTCCAAATCCGGCATGGCGACGCACGTGCGTAACTTCCTCGATTGCGTTAAGGTTCGCGTGGACCCGATTGCTCCTGTCGAATCGGGCCACCGCAGCGCCACTCTCTGTCATCTCGGCAACATCGCGATGCTGCTTGGCCGAACCGTGCACTGGGACCCGGCCTCGGAGCATTTTATCGATGAGCCTGCAGCGGACCGTATGCTCACCCGGAGCCGACGCCGCTGGCAGCGCGTGTGAGGGCACGGTTGGCAAGGCTGAGGGCAGGCGGTGATAACGTATACTTGGCCTGGGTGTATTTGGAACTCGGTGACATATTGCCCGGGCCACTATGTAATCCGGCTATTTGGCAACCCCGGCCAAGTCATCGAGGTTGCCGTTGTAAATAGCAAGCCTGATGTCACATTTACCTTTATCCTGAAATCCTTCCGGACAATATATCATGAAATAAAGCTTTTCGGCGACCTTTAGAACCTCCGCGTCCTCGGTCCCGGGTAGCCTGGTGTTCTGTGCCTCCCATTTAATGCCGTCGTTCGACGTGGCATAGCCGGCCCGCGGTTCTTCCTCAAAGCCGTAAAACATATACCAGGTTTGCCCTTCCCTGAATACCTGGGTATATTGGTGTTCACCCCCTTCGCCTTCTATCCGGATGGGCAGGGAGTTATCGAAATCGAAACTGGTCTCATCGGCCGAAAACGCCAGCCGCAGCCTCGATTCATCGGCCGCAACATCTCCCCAGTTCCAATAGTACATGTTGAATCGGTCACTCTTATCATCGCTAAAGACATGTATGTCTGCAATCCGCTCAGAATCAAAGTTGCTCACTCTGCCCTTTTTGACAAAGTGGGTGCCGTCCTCGGATGCTGCGTAGCCGCACTGAAAACTCTTATGCCCTTTCCTTTCGCCGCCGTACCACATCTTGAACAGCCCGTCTTCGTAGATGACGTATGGGTCCCATACCGCACCATCATCCCACTGTCCTTCTTCGCCGGGGCGCAGAACAGGATTGCACGGGTCCTTTATCCAGCCAAGTCCGTCGGTACTGGTGACATGGCCTATTTGCAGGTCGCCGACACCTCCGGCACCGCCTTCATAGTACAGGTGAAAGACATCGCCGACCTTGACCACACTCATTGACATTACCCCCCAGCTATCCCACTGACCGCCGCTGCCCGGATTTATAATCGGGTTACCGGGATAAGCTTTCCAGCCGCTTTGCCCGGCAAAGCTCCGCCACTTGGTTTCAAGGGCTTGCGCCGAGGTTGAGCTGTCTGTTGTATTGCTCGGTTCATCACGGCAGCCTCCTGCCGCAATAGACAGCAGTACCCCGGTTATTATCAGCACTCTCATCGTACATTACTCCAACTGACACCACCATTAAAGCCTCGTCGATATAATTGCCGTACACGAACCACCGCTGGGTGGTCCCGTTCGCGTCGCTTTCAGCCAAAACCTGCCAATTACCGTTATAATAAAGTGTGGCCTCGTCCGCAACCAAGTCTTTCTTCCGCACCCTTAGGTCGGTTAAAAGCTCTACAGCGGAAGCACTGCTGGCGCGCACAAAACTATGTACACAATTAGGCAAATCAATGACCTCACTCTATGTTCAGAGTCCTTTACAAGTAGCAGGGCACTCAAACCAATTCCAAGAGTAAACAAAATCACGGTTACGAATGATGACGGTGTCTCTGAAAGCCCGAAAATCCTACCATTGCCGTCGACCCAGAGCGATGCCAATATCACAACACCCAGTACCGAAAAATTCGCTATAGTTAACACTCGGTTGACCATACTATTCACAATGCTCACCGTCTTTGCTAATCTTCACAATCCGGTTCTCGTAGTCGTACTTGTACCCATCCGGACCTTTCGCTGTCCGGCGATTCTGCTTAGTAAGTAGCGATGGCTGGTTAAAGACTCTTCTGGGGGGCCTGAACCTCCCGCACTATCTGCCCTTCTGACACCTTCGCGTTGGGGTAGATGGCTTTCAAATAAGGCAGTATCATTTCAGGATAATACAACCTGTCCTTTTCCCTTCTCTGTCTATCATGAATAGCCCACAGACAACCAGGTACAGGTGGTGTGTCCGACTCAACAAAGAATACCAGACGTTCTATTCCGCTCAGAAAGTACCACGTTCTCCAGGCGTCTTCCCCGATTTCCCGAGCCAGCGCTGGCGGATACTCGTTGTAAGCACGATACTCTCCCGGGCCCACTTCACGACTTGCCATTACGCACATTGCAAGCGGCAGGATTAGCCCACCATCGCCAACATCCTCAGTCGCGCTCCAGTTACCCCCCGTGACCGGGATTTCCGGCGAATATAGGAACCATTGATTGGTTCTAAGCGTTTTTAGCACGTACACCCCGGCGGAACTGTAAGGCTGACTTGCGTCCAAAGACAAATCAGGCACGTTTGCAGCCAGAGTCTCCGGGCTGGGCCAGGCCCCATCATGCTCCGGCACGTATCTCTCACAAAAATCCTTTACCAACCATAACACGTAACGGGCTCGATCGTAGGGTGCACCAGGACGGCCTATAAGTCCATAACCTCTTGTCTCCGTCAGTTGCTGGTCGTAGTTCATAAACACCCGGGCGGAACCGAGCACGGCCAAGCCCAAGACGCCCGAGAGAACAATCATTGTCAACCAGCGTCTCCGCCACATTTAGATATACTCCCTGTATAGCTTCTTTATCTCTACCAACATTACTTTCGTCCTTCAGTAGTTCCCAACTTTCGGCTCAGAATTCATGTTTCTCTATCACTGGAACGGCCATCCCCTTGTTGTGTGTGCGCCCACACCTCTGCTAATCCATGTGCTTGAATCATACCATTCTATGAGGATCGGAAAATCTCTGCACGTGAAATGTCCTACACCGAGCGTAACTCCCCTATATAGCCACTCAAGTCCGAGCGCGGCCCAATCTACTGCGTGTGTCCAGCTCGCCCTCAGCTCTAAATCGCCTGCATCGAACCAAGTATACTTGTTATTAAAGACAACCTTGCAAACGCAGCCGGTCCGGTCCTTCTGTATCCTCGCGAAGTAATGCCCGTTCACATAGAACGCATGCGGTCCGTTGAGGGTTATTTTCATATAAAAGTTATCGTCAGCTCTTATGTTGGGATAGTGCATCAGCTCCACTACGGGACCATCCTTGGTACATTGATCGGTTCTCCTTAATTCATGACATATCCCGGAAGCAAGTAGCTTCAGTTTGTCTGCCGTTGGTTTCTTTACGTGCCAATTGCGTTTTACATTTGAAGCTCCCAAGACCCACGGTCGTCCCATCCCGAAATAACGGTGTAATACAAACCTTATAAAAAAGCTCCGGTCGGACATTAAGCCCCACGGGTCCACACCGTTGATTGGATTACTTTTCGCATATTCATACAAGTTAAGTCCACCGACATACCCTAATGGATCCTGCGTCAGCCATCGCCCGGTGTAGTAGTCGTAATACCTGTGGCGGTTGATCTGGATTTTCAAAGAGCCATTGTCCAGTATATCCACCCTTCGGCCAGTGAAGTAATATGGGTTCGTGAAGTAGCTCTGCTGGTTGGCGGGCGTGCTGCCGTTGCGGCGGAAGGCCGGCCACTCCGTGGTATCCACCGAGCCGCTGTTGTCCACATCGCACCGCCAATTATAGCCCGCATCACATTCGGACTTGATGAAATTCGCGGAAAACTCGTTCACGTCGTCGCCGTCAATATCACCGTCGGCATCTGCGTCGCCGCTCGTCCAGGTTCTGGCCCGGCCGTATACGTCGTAGTACGTTTGCTCCTCTATCACCCAGCCCTTATCAGCCACCAGCGCACGTGTGCTGTACAGCCCGTCCTGGATATAGTACAGCCTATGGGCAAAGGCCCCCTGCTCGAGGCACGCCGCCACCATCATTAAAGCCTCGTCGATATAATTTCCGTACACGAACCACCGCTGGGTGGTCCCGTTCGCGTCGCTTTCAGCCAAAACCTGCCAATTACCGTTATAATAATAAAGTGTGGCCTCGTCTGCAACCAAATCTTTTTTCCGGATTCTTCGTCCCAGCGCATCATAGGCGAACCCCGTTGCGTCGTAATCTTGCGTTTTTTAAGGAGACGACTGTGCTTGGATGTGCTTAGCCTTGTATCGTTTGTAAAGGGTACCCCCGAGGATAACTGCACTGCAAAGAGCACACGCACTCATCGCGAGAGTCAGCAATACTGTAGGGATCAGTATCTGAGCACCTATCGCCGGCCCAACAGCCAAGACAAGGAGTGGGTTTTCTCTACCCTCCGGATAGCCTGCCTCGAATACATAATTGCCCCCATGCTCGACCTCAAATTCGAAGACGCCCACGCCCTTGCGTGTTTCACCGAAATCGTACCTAGTGTTCCGGCTTACCCCGGCAACCTCCACGGTTGTGCCCGAAGTGGCGTCGCGAACAGAGACCTTTACGTCGTCAATTGCACCTTCGTCCCGTGAAACAGCGGCACCATCAATAACAGACCGATACTCGTGATAAATAGTGTACGCCCCCTTTGCCGGCAACGGTAATACGTGCACCCCCGGTACAGCAAACCGACGAATCCCGTGCTTTATCTTGAGAAAGATCGCGCAAAAAGTGACGACGAAAATCATGATGCTAACTATGCCAAGCATGCCCGATACAGCGTACCACCAACCGCTCGGTCCTAACTTGCCTGTTTGCATTGTCACTACATCTATCACATATATATCTGCTCGTCCGCTGCGCCCGCGGGTTTCACAAGAAAAAAGCTATGGGCCACGTATTCGCATCCGTTGCACTCACCTGGCCGTATAACCCGCTAAAAGGAGCAGACGGCTAAGAATGGCGCTACATCAACCACTTTTTTCCTTTTGATCTCTTGCCACCCACCCAGACAATGCCTCCGAAAAAAACCGCACCTCCGATACCATACACGAGCTGCATAATCACATCCGGCGGTGCGAATAAAACCCCCGCTGCTAAGCCGACTCCAGCAACGACAAGAATTATTATCCAACGCTGTTGTTTAATTTGCATGCTAATCCTATCCCAAAAAGAGTGTCTATTTTGGCACAAAAATTGACTACGCAGAAAGTCCTTCAGTTAGTAACCTATCAACAGGACATGCACTTTCTCCAAACGTGCTAGTTGGGATCCTTGTCCCAAAAGAAAAAGCTACCTGCCAATTACCGTTATAATAATAAAGTGTGGTCTCGTCTGCAACCAAATCTTTCTTCCGCACCCTTCTGCCGAGAAGTCATAAGGTAAGGCTACTCCTTCGGTCCGTGTTTGCGCAACAATTCGGCCATTTTCTTGTGTACCTCATGTTCTTCCATTGCTATCAATTGTAATGGTGTCTTCCCTTGCCGGTTTTTTATGTTGACGTCAGCTCCACCCCTTATGAGCAATTCGATAATATCTCTCATCTCCCTTTCGTCGTATGGATAAAAAGGCGGAAGGACTGCCGTGTGCAGTGCGCTATTGCCTTTATGGTCTTGCAGATTAGGGTTAGCCCCTTCAGCCAGAAGGAGTTCAAGGACTTTATACATCTTTCTTACAGCCGCGACGTGCAATGGTGCTTTTCCAGTAGAATCATCTTGCTTGTTGACATCAGCCCCGTGAGCCACCAAAATATCTACGATTTCGCAAATCTTCGCCTGTTGCCTGTCAAAGTCGTTTTTACCTTTATCTCCTACTCTCCAATAGTCACAGGCAATCGACAGCATCGTGTGGCCTTGGCTATCTGCCCCGTTGACGTCAGCCCCTTCTCGTATTCTATGCTTCACTAACCAGATATCACCCGAATTTATGGCTCCTTCGAGGTCGACTAATAGCAATACGAAGGCTATATTAAGAAGCGTCATGCCCAAAAAGAATCCAACCAAAGGAAGTACGAAGAGTAAGCGCCAGCACTTAGTGAAGAGTATAATCAAGAACGCCGCCACACTGAAACCAAGACCGAGCCACCAAGGAAGCGTGCCATGTGCGTGATGGAAAAATACGAAGTCAACGAGGCATAACACAGAAAGACAAGTCAAGATTGCAGCTACGCTCTTGCAAGCTTCTGTTATGCGTGCACTCTGTGCGGTTTTGAACACAATCTCTTTGCGATTCAGCATACGATTACGGTACGGATACTCTAAACCAACGTATAACCCATGGCACGATGGGCAGGTCTATCCTAACCTTGGCGAACATAATCCCGCTTTTCTCGACGCGATGCCCGCCGCCGACCCGCCTTCAATTGTATTGCCCCGATTCTAACCAACTCTCGCCAAAAAGCAAGCAAATCCCCCAAAAAACGACACAAACGCGCAGGCGCCCAAAGGCCCAAACCGAAAATTCTGAAAAATTATTACTCCTTTATATATAAGCACTTACGCTCTTCGAGAACCCCAAAAATACCGAATTTTCGCACGAAACGCGCAGGTCGGCCTAAATATGAAGGGCGCCTCTTTTTCGCGCCCAAAAAGGAGTACCGATACTATGCTCACATTCTCAACTCAAAACACGCTAAGCCTGGAGCCAAAATCTCCCACTGGCTCTTTCGCCTGCTCTACTATCTACTTTCTACTTACTTCTCCGCTGTTGCGGATGAATGCGCGCACAAAACAACACCTTTTATGCAAAACAAAGCCAATTTCCCAACCCCTGTTAATGACTGTAACCTCAGCTCTAACAAGCACTTACGAACACAAACCACCCCTTCGGCCACCAAAAAACAAAGCCAATCCAAAACCAATTGGCAAAAAGGCCGCGACCCTTGCCAAACTTCACCAAATACGAGCTACCAGTTCCGAGGTACGCTCCTCCGTGCCTATAAGGCACCTCTGGCCAGGGTTCCTCTGCCACAGGCAACCCGCGCGCACAAAACAATACCTTTTATGCAAAACAAAGCCAATTTCCGGAGGGATGATAATGACTGTAACCTCAGCTATAAGAAGCACTTACGAACACAAACCGCCCCTGCGAGCGCCAAAAAACAAAGCCAATTGGCAAAAAGGCCCAGAATGAACCTAACCGCTTATGCAAGAAAGGATTACGAAAAAACCCCCCGATGGCTATGCTATGTGAGGGTCTGCTCTATTGCCCGGGCCACTATGTAGTCGGGCAATTTGGCAAGGGCGGGGCGTGCCTCGTAGGCCGATATGATGGTTTTGTCGGGAAAGGCTCCGAACTGTTCTATCAGTTCCTCGGCGAGTTCGTTTAGCTTCTGCTCGGCCATAAACGTTTGCGACTTCTCGCGAGCGGCTTTGGCCAGGGTCTCGAATTCAGCCCGGCTGTCGTACCAGTCGAGTTGCAGCTCGAGTTCGGCAGCCTGGCGGCTTCGAGCCCGGTCGAACGTATATTGGAGCCCGATGGGGTTATAGGCCTCCAATCGCTCATCCAGAAAGGCCAGGCACGCATCCAGATAGGCATTATATTTGTCCTGGCTAATATCCGGAAATTCGTGTTTGGCAAGCTCGCTGGACAGCAGCTTTTCAATTCTCGCCTTCAGGAGTTCGGCGCCGGCTTCAAGCTGCTCGTACAAAGCCTCATAATACGCATTCAGAAGAACTTTTGTCTGCTCCATTTGGCGCTCGAAGTGCAATTTCGTATCTCGATTCACGAAATACGATTCACGATTCACGAACTGCCCGCACCTCGGGTTTGGCGGAGCTGTCGGATTTCTCTGGATGGGTCTGTCAGTCCAGCCGGATTCCCTGCTGCTGGAGCCAATTTTTCAAATCACCCATTTCGTTGTTGAAGATTTCGTTGTCGTAGTCTTCTTCCAGTTTCTTGATATTGCCGGCCAGCTCCGGCTGGTCCTGCACAATCTCGCTAAGTTTTTTCTCGAACTCGTCGCTTACCTGCCGCAGGTCGTCAAGGTCTATCTGCAGTTCGAGAATGCCGGCCAGGCGCCTGGTCACCGCCTCTATGCATTTGGCGTTGTTGCCCTGAACGTAAGCGGGGATGGTAGCCACGAAGCTGGCCAGACCGAAGTTGTGGTTGCCGGCCTCGGCCGTGAGAAAAGTGACAAAACTTGCCGGGCCTTGATAGTCTGTGAACTTTACGCCGTAATGGCGCAGCGTTTCTTTGAGGCTTTCGTCGGAGACCGAGCAAAACAGCCTGGGCTCGCGCGTATGGGGGACGAGCCCGGCGACACTGCCTATGAAGTATATCATTTTGACGCCGAATTCGGAGCACAGGTCCAAGATGCAGTCGGCAAAATCCTGCCAGCGTAGATTTGGCTCCTTGCCGAGAAATAAAATCAGATTGTTTTTCTCGTCGCAGTAAAAGTGATTTTTGGGCACTTCGAAAGAGCGTATCAGCCCGTCCTTTATTCGGGTGTGGGGTCTGAAAAGTGCCGCCGTATCCATTGGACCGGGAAAGCTGTAGATGTAGAACTGCTCTGGTTCGATATCGGCGATTTCGCAGGCCTCAAGCTTGTCAATCATGCCACCAACCGTGCCCGTGGAGACTTCGCCGCCATCCATCCAGCCGGAGAAACCCAATAACAAACGAGGTTCACTAAGCTGGGGCTTCTTGTGGATAGTCAGTTTGTCGGATGCCATAGTCGCACCTTTTCTTTTTTACACCAGGGCCTTCAATTAATTCATTTGCAGTTTAAGCCAGATGAGTCCCGCCGTCAACGTCAAACAGGCCGGCTATCCTCCTACCAGGTTGAAATTCGTGAATTGTGATTCGTGAATCCAGATACGGGCTACGAGATACGCGCAGAGCAACTGCATCTTCAGTCAGTCCTGGTTATTGCATCGGGCGGTCTATTTTTTTCTTGGGACGGTGCGCCTGCTCTGCCTTATATTTGTGATATCGCGTATTTCGATTTTGCTTTTTCTGCCTCTTTTTTGGATGGCGGCCTTCGCTCTGGGTTTTTTTCTCAGCAGCCTCAGTGCGTGATTGCATGCCTGCCGTGTAGCGTTGTTGCGGCTCTTGAGTCCCTCTTGAATGACCTCGAAAGCCTTTTTCTTCATCCTGCCCTGCGTTTTCCTCAGGCCGTAGGCGGCTGCCATCCTGGTTGTCCGCGTGAAATCAGCAAACAGGGCCTCCTTTAATATGTCCAGACCGTCCTCCTGCATCCAGGCGAGCTTAAAGGCCGCAAGTCGGCGAACCGACGGATCCTCGGAATGTAACTTCTGCCTGAGCTGCTCAAGCAGCTTCACAGAAGCCTCGTCCTTTTCCCTGCCCGAAGGTTTTCGCTTGTCCAACTTCATACCACTACCATCTAAAACATCGGCAATCGTGTACAAATGTCTATAGCAGTTTGTTTTTTCGGACCTACTGAGCAACCACACAATTATACTGAAAAATAAGGGTTACTAAAGGAAAAAACGTGCGTGCTTATAATAATCCAGCGGATTTGCCGGCCGGACTTCGGGTCAGCTCTTATTTGTCGGTCGCCACGATTTCGACCTTACATTTTGGTATTGCGGCGAGGAATCCGGCGCCGTAGGCTTTCTTGATGATTCTGCTGTCTAAAATCACGACGATTCCGGTATCGGTTTTGGTGCGAATAAGTCGTCCGAAGCCCTGCTTGAACTTGATGACGGCCGAGGGCAACTGATACTCGTGGAAAGGATTGCCGCCGCGTTGTCTTATCTGTTCGAGCCGGCCGAGAAGCAGCGGCTGGTCGGGTACGGCAAAGGGAAGCCGCACTATAATCACATTGGAAAGCGCCTCGCCCGGCACGTCAATACCCTGCCAAAAGCTGTCGGTGCCGAACAGAACGCTGCTTGTCGGCCCTTTGAACTGTTTCAGGAGCGTGGTCCTGTCGGCGGTAGAACCCTGCTGAAGCAAATCAAGGCCATTGTCGAGCAGCCACTTGGAAAGTTTTGCCGCCATTTCTCCGAGCATTGCGTAACTGGTAAAGAGCACAAAGGCTCTTCCCGCGGTCTTTAGTATGTACTTTTTCATAGCCTCCGCGGCAGAGTCGACAAAATCTGCGTCGTTGGGGCTTGGCAGGTCCTTCTCGATATAGACCGTAACCTGATTCTGGTAGTCGAATGGCGAACCGAGCCGGAGGGCGTCAAAGTCGTCCAGCCCGATGCGTGAAGTAAAGAAATCGAAACCGCTTTTGTCACCTTCGGCGGCAGTGCTCAACGTCGCGCTCGTCATTATCACGGATTGGTATTTATCGAAAAGGCACCTCTTGACATCGGGCCCGACGTTTATCGGGGCGCTCTTAAGCCGAACGGTCGGGTTTGTACCGCCGTCGAGCTGGACCCAGTAAACGGAGTCGGGTTTTTTCTGCAGTAGAAAGTCCTCCAACTGCTGCACCAATGCCTCGCAGCGGTCGGTGAAGCGGAGCAGTTCGAACTTTTCGTCAATATCCTCTGTCTGTTTTGCCAGTCGGGCCAATTCGGACCTGAGGTTTTTCAGGTGCCCTGACATGGTGTCATCGACGAAATTCCTGTGACATCTTCCGTTGGTTTCACTCTTGGTTTGCTGGTACCAAATTCGTACTTGTTTGAAGAAAGTCCTGGCCAGGGTAGCTGTTCGGCGGACCAGCTCAATTGTTTTTTGAGAGTCCGTATAGGCCAGAAGACCCCTGTGTGTCTGTGGATTGTACAGCCCATCGAGCAGGAACTTGATTCTGCGATTGCTGAGGTCTATGCCGAAATGCTGCTCAGCCACGCGCTCGACGTTGTGGGCTTCATCGAGTATCACGTAACGATAATCAGGCAGTATCGAGACACCCTGCTCTCGCAGAACAAGGTCGCTGAATAACAGTGCGTGATTTGCGACAATTATATCGGCGGTTTCCAGTTTTCTTCTCGCCCGCCAGTAAAAGCAGTTGTGGAAATGATGACACTTGCGCCCGCGACAATTGCCGTGCTCGCTTTTGACCTTGTCCCAGGCGTGGTTTCCGGGCAGAAAGTGCAGGTCGCTCAGCGAGCCGTCGCTTGTCGTATCGGCCCAGGATTTTATGAGCGCCAGTTCGGCGGCGACATTGTTGAAAAGGCCTCTTTGTTTTCTCAGGACAAATTCGAGTCTGCGTTTGCACAGATAATTTCCTCGGCCCTTGGCCAGGACGGCTGTGAAATTTTGCGGCAGGGCCTCGGCGAGAAAGGGTATGTCTTTGTTGATTAGCTGTTCCTGAAGGGCGATAGTGAACGTGCTGACCAGAATCTTGCAGGCATGCCGGCGGGCAAGGACGATGGCAGGGACGAGATAAGCAAAGCTTTTGCCGACGCCGGTGCCGGCCTCGACGGCCAGATGGCGAGTCTTGGTCAAGGTCTGCCACGCGGCGCAGGCCATCTCCACCTGCTGCGGGCGGGCCTCGAAGGCGGGCAACGACCTCGAAATAAGACCGCCCGGAGCAAAAACCTGCCCCATATCAAGAGCTGTATTAGCCTTTATCATCTTTCAGCGCAACAAAGCAAAACTGCGAAGGCTTTAATTTGGCCTGACAAAAGTCAATATTACGAAAACGCAGGCCTGCGGACAAACCAATTCTGACGACCTCGCTTGTGCACCTGGACTTGTTGGTCTGACCCCGAACCGAATCAGATACTATTCCTGGTGATTCCAAGAGAGACTTCAAATCCGTTGCAATTTGGGGAAGATTTTGATATTAGAGGCCAATTACAAGACTTGGTTGCGTAACCAGGTGTTTAATAACCGTCGGTGGCAGGGCAAAGCTATATCATGAAACCATCTTTTCCAAATCGCAAAATGTGCAGAACCAATCGAAAAAACAGCCTGACGGTACTGGCGATACTGCTATGTACGGCGTGCGCGAATTCGGCACATAGTCAAGGCCAAAAGCTCGACCTATCTAAGGCCGTCATAGTTCATTCCCCCGGCGTGGGCAGACACACCAAAGCCGCCGAGTTCCTGCAATTCGAGATTCAAAAACGTACACAAACCGCGCTTGGCCTGAGCAGCTCAATGCCTTCGGGCAGCGTTCCCGCAATTGTCCTCGGCGCCGTTGACGCTTTGCCGACTTCGTACAAATTGCCCGCTACCCTTTCCATCCCGGCCAAAGCCGAGGGATATGCGCTCTGGACTAACACAACCGCCCGCCCGGCGCCCACCGTGTACCTTGTTGGCCGCGACGATAGGGGCGCATTATTCGCCGCGGGCCGTTTGATACGCCTGCTCTACCTGGCGCCGAACTACATTCGCCTGCCAGATGATGTCCGGCTTGCCGGCGCCCCCGACTGTGCAATTCGCGCCCAGCAAATCATCAGGTCAACGCAAAGTGAAGACGGCTTTGTTGACTGGGATGACGCCCTGCAAAAGCGGCAGTATATACGCGACCTGGTACTGTTCGGAACCAACGGCTTTGAGCCGAAGGAACCGCATAATGTTGACGATTTTCTCGAAGAACTCGGCATTGACCTGTTCGTCAAAGTATCATGCCAAGCCGTAATCGACCACAACAAGCTCACTGACAATGACATCCGGAACTTGTACACCGATTTAACCGGCATAGACCATTTCACCACTTATGGCGGCGATGCAAGCGGCTCCAGGCCGCCCCAGCAAGTCTTTCCGAAAATGGAGCGCGTTGTTCCACTGGTGCTCGAGAGTCACCCCGGCGCCAAGTGGTGGTATTCGAATCAGTGCCTGAAAGACCACGCCATCGACTATGACGACTATATCTTCAACTATATCAAAACCAAACAGCCGAGTTGGCTCTACGGAATGGTTTACGGGCCGTGGACAAAAAGGGGAATCCCCGAAATTCGTGCCGACTTGCCCTTGCAGTACAAAATCCGTCATTATCCGGAAATCTGCCACGTTCGATGGTGCCAGTACCCCGTGCCCAAATGGGACCGTGTCTGGGCGCAAATCTGGCCTCGCAACCACAGCATCTACGCAATGCCAACTATGATGGCAAAGATTCACAACGCAACGCGCCGGGGCACTGTCGGCTTCCTGCCCTACAACCATACTGGCTGCTACAACGACCTCAACAAGTTCGTCTGGAGTGCTATGGGCTGGGACCCCGCCGCCAAAGTCAGCGATGTCCTCTATGATTACGCCAGGGTCTTTTTCGCTTACGACTTCAAGGGCCATTCGGGTCTTGCCGGCGGCGCTGGTTACGCCTTATCCTCAAAAGATGCAATTATCGACGCCGCCTCTCGCGACGTTGCACGTGGACTTCTGCTGCTTGAACAAAACTGGACGGGACATCTTGCGGATAACACAAGCGCCGAGGCTGCGATGAAACTCTGGAAGAAAATCGCCGCGAATATGGGCGGCGTCGGCAATAACTGGCGGCTGGAACTCTTCCTCTACAAGGCAGTGCTCGATGCCCAGGTCAAGCGCAAATACGATGCCGAAATGCGATGCCAGCGCCGCGCGTATGAAACTCTGAAGCGCGCTGAGACGAGCGGAGTTGCCGCCGCTGTCAAAAAGGCACGTACCGAGCTGGCAAAAATCGACACGGAATTCCAATCGAAGACGGCTTTCAAGCAGGAACTTCGGTCTCTCGGTCTTACCGACAAATTCGGCGACCTTGATGAAGTCCTGGATAACATATATTTTTCACTGGCTGACCGAAAGTGGCTTGAAAAGCAATTGGACGCCGTCACGACCCTTGCCGATATCGATAAGATACTGAATTACGAAGACCCCGGCCCCGGCGGCTTTTACGATAATCTCGGAGTCGTCGGAGCCCAACCGCACCTTGTCAGACAGAAGACGTGGCAGCAAGACCCCGGCTTTGTCCATTCACCGATAGAGTGGCTCGACCATAAACCCGGCTCCGACCGCAGAGGTTCTCAACTGACCCACGCAACCTGCCGATACGGCACCCCACTGCTGATGCGATGGGAGCAACTCGACCACGATGCAGCTTATCACATTAACGTTGTCTACCGCGGGCCATTCGGTCCACAATTTACATGCAAGACAGACGATGGCTACCTGATTCACGGTTCAAGAGGTAATACCGACTCAACGCCGGTTTCGTACGGCATACCGCAGGCTGCTACAAGTGACGGCGTACTTCAGTTGCAATGGCAGCTCACTAATGAGGTCCGGGGCGTCTCCGTCACCGAAATCCGGCTCATAAAGGATTGAAAAAACAAACCCGCGACGTCGCGCT
>Ga0210003_1000671_pt1 | contig 30894 bp, 22 predicted proteins | sample LantaG_FD_182804 | JGI IMG/M metagenome (GOLD analysis project Ga0210003, IMG submission 182804) | Deep subsurface microbial communities from Baltic Sea to uncover new lineages of life (NeLLi) - Landsort_02402 metaG (SPAdes) (version 2) | ecosystem: Environmental > Aquatic > Marine > Oceanic >... | reverse complement strand
GTATTCGAATCGGCCCGCATATTCGGCAGAAAGATCGGGGTAATTTTACCTCGATCCGTCCATCCGCTTATGCGTTGAATGGAATGCCGGCGGCAACCAGGCAAGCCTCGTGGAATATACGCGATGCATCCGCCGTCGAGGGACGCAGCAGGGTTGCCGCATCGTGGTATAACGACAAAGACCAATCTACCGGCAAAGCCGCCATCGTCGCCGGCCCCAATTGCATCTTCCTGACGCATGTGCTTTTGTCCGATGATTCGGCTAATAAAATGCAATTGCTGCTGGCCATGGCCGGAGAACTTGTACCGGAATTCTGGCATCAGGCAGCCGAGGGCTGTCTCGACCGGGTTGGCCGATTGGGGCCTTATGATAATTACAGTGCAGCTAAAGAAGGCATAATAAAACTTGCTGCCGGAGACAGTCGAGCTTTCGAGCCTCTCAATAAGGCCGACCAGCTTCACGCTCAGAGTCTGTCCATGTTATCCGAGGGCAGGTTTTCACAAGTCATTGCTGCCGCCGAACAATCACAGGAGTCTCTTATCGACGCGTACTGCATGGCGCAAAAGCCTTTACGCCCGGAACACCGTGCTTTCTGGTGCCATAGTGCGTTTGGCGTAGCCGGCATGACGTGGGACCAGGCTATAAAGATTCTTGCCGATAACGGCTTTATCGCGGTCCTGCCGAATATGCTTTGGGCGGGGGCGGCTTTTTACAAAAGTGACGTGCTGCCCATAGCGGCCGCTGTCGAGCGGCAGGGCGATCAAATCGACCTTTGCCTGGCGGCATGTAAAAAATACGGCGTTGAATGTCACGTCTGGAAAGTCAACTATAACATGGGCTGGGCAACAGATAAGGAATTCATCGCCGGGATGAAGGCTGATGGCCGAACGCAGGTCAACTACGACGGCTCGCCGAACGAACGCTGGCTCTGCCCGTCGCATCCGGAAAACCGGAAATTGGAGATTGAGTCGATGCTCGAAGTGGCACGAAAATACGACGTCCACGGCCTGCACTTTGACTATATCCGCTATCCCGGAAATGAGGGCTGCTTCTGCAAAGGCTGCCGTGAGCGTTTTGAGAAAACAATCGGTAAGAAAATTCACAATTGGCCTGCCGATGTGCGGAATGACGACAGCTTGCAGGAACAATGGCTGGACTTTCGGCGCCGGCAGATTACCGAAGTCGTCGCTGCTGTTGCGCAACGTGCAAAAAAGATCAGGCCGAACATTAAAATCTCCGCGGCGGTCTTTAGAAACTGGCCTGTCGATCGAAACGCCGTTGGCCAGGACTGGAAATTGTGGTGCGATCGCGGGTACCTTGATTTCGTATGCCCGATGGACTATACGGACTCCAGCAGTCACTTCCAGCGCATGGTCGAGCAGCAGCTTGAATGGGCCGGTAAGGTTCCGTGCTTTCCAGGTATAGGATTAAGTGTCTGGAGCGATCCGTCTGATGTCTGCAAGCTTATAGAACAGATCAATGTCACCCGCAAGCTGAGCACAGGGGGCTTTACAATCTTCAATTATAGTCCGAATGAAGCAAATAAAATCCTGCCCCTGTTGGGAAAAGGCCTGACGCGGAAACAATGAAGTAAGTATTAGGTGAAGACAGCTCCGCCTCGGTCCCTATCCGGATGGGACGGTCATCTTGATGAAAATGTTATCAGGCTCACCGTCACATTCGATCGTGTAGTCATCCGGCTTATCCATGGCAATTGTTTTCGTTTGAAGTTGCCCGTTTATGCTAAAGCCATGTGTGATATGAAGGCCGGTCTTTGGAGTCTGCTTCGGCAGCAAATGCAGGCAAGCCCGAATTACATTGAGGCCCGGATTTCCCGTAAACTTCACATAAACCTGCTCGGCGGGCTCATCCAGCACAATGTCGGTGTCCCAGTTGCAACGCCAGTGGTTCGTCCATGTCGGCACCGATGATTTGTATATCTCTTTGAAGTTCGCCGGCCGGCCGACCGAATATGCGATACGGTTATCAGTTTTGTCTGCCTGCTGACCCTGGTAAGTGCGGAATGTAGCGCCGGTGCTGAACCATGCGATTTTCATCCCCGCTGGAGCGGTTAGTCGCAAAATAACGCCGCCTTTGATACGGCAGGTGTTCCGTTCCGGGTCGTAATCTTCCGGCATCGCAACCAGGTGTTTCCGAAGGTCGGCAGGATCGGAGGTATTGGGATTTGCCAGCATCGGAACAGTGACAAGACCGTAGCTATCGCCGAGTTCGTATTGTAGATGATTAGTTCCTTTTTTGAGCCTCGGCAGGCTGATCGGGGCGACCTGCACCCAGGTGTCGATTGTTATGGACTTTATTGCCGGCGACGATTCTTTGCCGGACGTGGAGAGTTTCAAAAGATAGCCGTAAGTGCCTTTTACTTTTTGTGTCAGGTCAAGATTCACTTTTTCGCCCGGCACGAATTTGCCTGCCGCTTCCCACGTAATGCCATTGTCCAGTGACACCGCTGCGTTAACGGGAAGGAAAGATTCTATTGTCACAACCGAAGCCTGCGCATCGTCGGAAAAGTCCTCCAGATCATTGACTTTAGCTACAATAAGGTAGGGCGTGAATACTTCGAAAACGACCTGTCCTTTGCCTGCCTGTTCAAGATGCAGACCTTCTTTGCCGGCGATGAGATTGTCTACGGCGTAAATCCCGTCCGCGAAATCTGTCGATGCTTCGGATAAATCAGGTGCGTAGTGAAAGAGGCCGTTTCCGTGATTCCATCGCGTGAAATCCCGGTGGTTGGGCTTCATTCCCACCGGTTCGGTCTGGATGAGTTCTTTGACCCATTCGATTTTATTGTACAGGGGCAGATGATTCCACCGGCCGCCCTGTGGATTCCAGAAGCGTGTGAATGACTCGCCCTGTCGCAGATAAAAATCCATCGTATGGCTGCCTTCGAACCAGCGGTAGTTATAATTAATCTTGCTGTCACGATAGATCTCGAATACTTTGTCCATGGCCTGATTATTCGGAAAGAACGGCTCAACCTTAATCGGGGGATTAGTCCATAAGCTGCGATTTCTCCTGGCTTCGTCCAGACTCGCTACTGTGCCGTCGGCATCGACTAAAATGCCTCGCACATCCAGATCGAAGTAGTGCCATGCCTGGTCGTACCAGAGTTCCGTCGCGCAATGGTTCCAAAGTACGACTCCAAACGAACGGCCCTGCTCGAAGCCGATACCCTGGAAAATGCCGTCCATGACCGGCCCGAATATTCCGCAATAAGCCATGTTGTAAACGTTCAGAATCTTAAGTGGATCGCGGACTGTCGCGTATTCGTCAAATATGTCCCGGCCTTCAAGAATCTCGTTGAAATGGTAGAGCCCGGTTTCGTAGCCGCACAAATACTTCCAAACCGCGATAGCAAGGTCGTTGCCGGTTTTGTTCTTCCATTCGTGGAACTGACGGAAGCGTTTTAAATCTGTCATGTCGGCGGTATGTTTGCTTGTAAGACGAATGCACGCAACCTTCGCTATGGATGCACTTGTGATCATTGCAAACATTATAAAAAGGACGGCTGCATAATAAATCAGTTTTCCTGACTTTTGACTCAAAACAGACATTTCAACTCCTTATTAAATTATCTAAGGCCGGCCAGCGTTTGGGCGACCGCTTGTTGAACCTCTTCAGGGCTGAGTAATTCTATCTGGCTGTTAAGTCGCAATACGTTACAGCGGCCGTTATGGACAGGATTGGGTTCGTACACAAGAATGTTCGCAGGGGGCATGCTGCTATTTTGACCGGGGATATAAACATACTTACCGCCTTCGGGGTCTGGACATTGAAATAGTTGTGTGCTGCCGCTGAATTCTATCAATGCTTCGAGTGACGGAGGAAAACTATCGTTGCTAATGGCATATATTTGTATATTTTGTCCTATTGCTCGCAGATTCATTTGGCACTTGACAGTTATGGCTTTGTTTTGTGTTTTTACCATGCCCTCGGTATATTGCTGTCCGGCTTGCCCCATGTTTTTGATTACCCATAAGACGGCTAAAGCGATAAGCCCGAAAATAATTATAGCGGTGACGATATTGATAATCGTACCGCCGTGATAATCTGCCGGGCGGGTCGACAAGAAGATGTGATGAGCAGGTTTTGCTCTGACAGATTCTTTTTTTCGCTCCATCATAAATTTCTCGTTTCCGGCTGATTAATGTGAAAATAGAGCAGGAACACAGCTAAGTGATTGATATGATAGCACCCTTTCTCACAGAGGACAAGATTGCCGATATCGGATTAAGAAAAATTCTTCTCTGTATCGCCTAATCGCTAAATGTCATGCTTGCCTGTGCTGAGCCGCCATAAGCGCCCAGATTGATAAGGCCGCCGTTCGGGGCCGGCTCGTAACCGACGGGAGAAGCCGGATCACCTTTATCGATGCAGGGACTGGTGGTGTTATCTTGTACCCAAGTTTGGCTGCCCGGGTCCCACCTGCCCGTTTTGGATTTCAAATGATAATCGCTGTTATCGGGATCGGCAAATAGTGGATCGACGTCGATATTACCAAGCCCCGGCCACGAGCCCTGAACGTCGCTGTAGGTTACTGTTGCAGTACTTTCTGCTATTTGTGTATTGCCGTTGAAATAAATGATCGAGTTGCTAACCGTTGGCCTAGAGCCATAAATTCCGCCCTGGAGATTCTCTGCAATGGTGCTGTTAGTGATTGCCGGGATGCCGCCGAAAATACCTTGCAGGCCATTTTTTGCAACGATACAGTTGCTGATTTCAGGACGGTTATAGAAAGTGTACCTTGCAGTCTTGAGTGGATGCATCTCGATACCGGCGCCGCCGTTGGCGACAATGTTGCACCCGGTGATTGCCGGATTGCCGTTGCTGTATAATTTGATGCCGGCGTTAGTATTACCGGTAATGGTGCAGTTGGTGATTGCCGGGGCAGCTTCGGTGCAGTAGATTCCATTGTAGCCTCCGGTTATTGTAAAACCGCTGAGGATGCTGTTGGCATCTTCGCCACCTGAGAATGTTACGACCCGACCGCTTCCGTTAATAACCGTTGCTGCTACGACGGCCGGATCATCGGGATTTACCGAGCTGACTGTGAGCTTTTTGCCTTTGAAATTTATGCTTTCGCGATAGATTCCCTCGCCGGCTACGATCATGTCACCGGCCTGGCCGGCAACGATGGCGTGCTGGATAAAGTCGTAGTATTTGCCCGTGGTCAGATTCTGAACCGGCCCATCAATACCCGAGTAAGCAAACTCCAGCGTAATCCCTTCGATCTCGCCGTAATTGCTGTTTTGCCAGACGATTGTATCGGCGTTTATTGCCGGCTCCATCCCATAGGGATAGCCGGTAAGTGCTACATCCATCACGCTGTGTTGTTTGGTCAGGCAGCAGACTTTGATTTGGCCGCCGTAAGTTCTTGTATCATCGAGATAAACAATCAGAGAACCATCGATGTCCGGCTGCCGCTGAATGCGGCTGGCTGTGACAATTTTCAGTTCTCTGATATTTTCCATATCGGAGATGTCGGCACCATATATATCACCTCTGTCGTTCCGCTCATCCGTCCATACGATGATGTTGCCTGAAATGGCAGGGTCATACTGGCGGGTGGGATCGCTGCAGATAGTAAAGACCTTGATGTCATTTATGTTCGAGATATCGGCGCCATAAATATCGCCTTCGGCTTCGTATACGACAATATCCCCGGAAATGTCTATGACATCGTCGAAATCTTCGCCGTAGTTTTCGTAGGGATAGGGGTCGCGTCTGCCTGCATGTTCGGCGATGGTGAAATAAACCGGCCTGGTCAGGTCGGTGATATCGGCGCCGCATATACTGTAGGGCGTATTCTTCCATTCGCTTTCGATGTTCTTGTTTATGTCGAGATGCTCCAGCCAGACGACTTTATTGCCGGAAACCGCCGGATGGCTGTAGGATTGAGTGTTGCTGTATTGTCTCAAGGTGACTTCTGTTCCGGCAGCAATGTTTTTAGCAATGATGCCGATACATTCCGGACCGCGGAAGCCCGATGAGATCGGGCCGGCAGCCCACACGACGATGTCGCCGTCAATCTTCGGTTGTGTATTAATTCCGCCGCCAAGAAATTCTTCATAGAGCTCGCCGGTCACGAGGTCTTTACACTTAATAGACCAACTGTAATTATCGAATTGGCCTACGCTGTATACGATTTTTGAGCCTGAAATATCTGGATAGTAAAAATAATCATCGGTAGTGAAACCTGCGTCTAAATTATATGTGTTCTTTGTCACAGTAACTGTTGCTACCTCTATCATAAGGGGCTTACTATCGACAAAGCCGTCGCTTACAACCAGTTCGAATACGTATATACCTTCCTGATCGCAAATGAAGTAAGGAGTTGCTGTCTCGGAATTTCTGAGAGTGACTTCAGGTCCTTCCGACTGTGTCCATTTGTATGACAGCTCGTCAATGCGATCGGGATCGTAAGAACCGGAGCCGTCGAGAGTGACCCGGCCAGATACCGGAGTTATTATATTTGGTCCGACTTCGATAATTGGGGGTTGGTTACCGACAAGAATCAGCACTTCGTCGGGCTCGCTGAAATCCTCGTCACCGATGACGACCAGCTCGAACCGGTATTCACCTTCAATCTCCGGCATGAATGTGGGATGCATTCCGGTCGGATTGGTTAGTTCGACTGCCGGGCCGACAAGCTGATCCCACTCGTATTCGAGAACACTGCACGGGTCGTAAACAAAACTGCCGCTGCCGTCGAGAGTGATCAACTGGGACTCTGCTACGTGTTGGTCGGACCCCGCATCGGCAATCGGCCTGGAAGGGGGGCCGATTGAGAATTCTATTGCCAGCTCACCATGAAGGTAATAACGGTCATTGTATGCAGCTTGCGTTCCGATCGTACCGCCGGCGTTCTCTATTCCTATAGTATATTGATAGAGATAAGCATCATCGGAAAAATCCTTGTATTGAATGACGATTTTGCCTGATTTGTGTATTTTTACTTCTGCGTTTACATAGCCGCCCCAGCCTATCTCATAATCAACGAACTGGATGACTGTAAAACTGCTGAACTGCTGATAATAGATTTTAGAAATATCTGTAGGATACATGTATGTCCACATCCACGCTATGATATTGTTGGATTCGTCGGCGGTCGGGATTTGCTGATTTTGATAGGTTACTGGCTCTGCATTGAAGCTGATCAGGCCATTAGATTGAATATAGAAATGTTTATACATATTACCGTAGAAATTAAAATCGAATCCAAGGGAGAAGGGGCCTACAAATTCCTCGAAACTATAATCCAGTCCGGCGATAATGGTTCCCGTTTCCCGAATATCGATCCAGTTATACTTTGATCCCCAGGCACTGTCGCTGTCGATCCAGTGGTAACCGTAGGCATCCGGCTCGCTGCCGATCCTGCAGAAAACTGTTACGGTATCGGATAAACTCTGGTCAACTCCATCGTTGACAATCAGTTCAAAGACATATTCTCCAATGAGATTAGGCGTAAAACGAGGCGTTTGAGTATTAGGATCCAAGAGCGCCACGCTTGGGCCTGAAATCTGAGACCAACTGTAGCTTAGAGTATCTTCATCATCGGGATCATACGATGCCGAGCCGTCGAGTGTTAACTCCTGGCGAGGTTCACAAGCCTGCTCATCGCCGGCGTTTGCGAACGGGGCGCGATTACCAACCACAATCATCACATTGTCGGGCATACTGTGAAAGCTGCCGTCAAATACGGTAAGCTCAAAAATGTAAATATCCTCGACAGGAGGTGCAAAATTGGGCTCCGGAGTATCGGGATTCATAATGACTACGTTCGGACCGCTGATTTGCTGCCATTGGTAGGAAATAGCGTCATCAGTATTAAAATCGAAAGAACCGGTTCCGTCGAGGGTGATGTTTGCCACCATTGCATCGAAGAACTGGTCGTCTCCCGCATCCGCTACCGGTCTGGCATTGGCAGTAACTTCATCGGCTCCGATATCAACCTGTGCGCCCATCACAGCAAATTCGCCGTCTATATCACGCTGCCACGGATAGGGGGCATAATTCGGATCTCCTGCATCATGGCATGGAGAACCGGCGGCGATGTGGTAATTATTACCAAAAAGCGGGTCCTCGGAGATATTCCCATCTTTTCCCGTTCTATCAATAGAGCTATCAGAAATCATTTCGCCAGTTTGGGAATTTTGGGAGACGTAGTTGCCCCCGGTATTGTTCCAAACATCATTGAATGCTATCAAATCTTCGGCGATACCGACTGAAAATATTCCACCTCCGGATTTGGCGTCACAGACAATATTGTTTACTATCACGCACTGATCAAACTCAGGCATGGATGCAGTGTAAATATTACCAGCCATGCCGTCTACGCCATAGCTTGCATCGTTACCAACGAAGGTATTGTTAAGAAGGTGCCCATTGTATAGCAGGACGACACCCCCCCCGATATTAGCCGAATTGTTGTATATCAAATTGTTGCTAATCATGGGATGACCAAGTGAACCAGCGAAAGTCGTAGGATCGTTAAAAGGATATGTCATTATCCCCGCACCAGCGAACGAAGTATTGTTTCTTATTATGTTAAGTGTAATAATAGCCTCGCATTCTACGCAGGCGATTGCACCTCCATAGCACTCACTTAGTGTTTCTCCTATCCTCAAAGCACCGTAGTTATCGGCAATCACATTACGTTTAATGATTGGAGAAGCATTTTTGCAATATATGCCGGCTCCCCAGACAATTTCTTCCCCAAAGAAAAGGTTCACAGTCCCGTATCCGCCAGTGATTGTAAAACCGGTCAGAACAGCTTCGGAAGTTTCTCCGTTTTCAAATGTTACCACGCTGCCCTTACTTTGGCCGTCGATAATGGTGGCCGCTACAATTTCAGGATCTTCGGGATCGGTACTGCTAACAACGATATTCTTGCCGGAAAAATTGATGTTCTCGAAATATGTGCCTGTTTCGACAATGACCACGTCTCCGTCATTACTTTCCTGGATTGCCTGCTGGATAGTCGCATAGTTGGCCGGAACCAATCGAGTTTCCGCTTTTGCATGTGTGATTGCAATCGACAATAGAGCAAGATTCAATAGAATTGCCTTCTTCAATTTTGCCCTTTCGATATATATCACAAGTTCGAAGCACGGATATATGTCAGGTTTGGAATACAGGCCCGATGCAAAACGGATACAGCTTACGGAAAAATACGAAATCTCGTGAAAATCACCAAGACTGCCTCCTTAATCTGACCATATATAACTTTAACATATAAATGCTTGAATTTTCAAGACAAATTCAGACTATTGCCCTGTTTATATTATAACCAGAACGCTCCCATCTATTTAATAAGACGTTTAAAGGCGGTTTTCGTTACGAAAATTTCACTTTTTTCGTAAAAATCAGCTTTGCAGGATTGATTTGTGGCTGATATCAGCAGCAAGGCCATGCTGTTTTGTCGCTATTTGGGAATTGGCAGATCGAGTTCGGCAAGGACTTTTTTCATATCCTCCCAGACCTTTCTGCGATTCTCCTGCGAGTAATTTCTCAGCAGATAAGCCGTGTGATATGTTGGCATTAGCTTCACGGGCGGTCTGCCGATCCCGGCGTGATACTCATGGAACTGGCCCCGAAGTTGTCCTATCGGCTTGGTCGTATTTAACAGTGTCTTGGCGGCGTGAGCGCCAAGAGCTACGATAATCTCAGGATCGATTATCTCAATTTGCCTCTGCAGGTAGGGCAGGCAGCTTATTATCTCATCGGCCCGAGGATCGCGATTCTCGGGCGGGCGGCATTTTAATATATTGCCGATAAAGACATCGCTTCGTTTCAGCCCGCAGGATTCTATAATCTTGTCCAATAGCTGCCCGGCCCTGCCGACGAACGGTCGGCCTTGTGAATCTTCATCGGCGCCGGGTGCTTCCCCGACGAACATTATGCGGGCGTTTGGGTTGCCTTCGCCGGGCACGGTATTAGTCCGCAGCGAACCCAACTCGCACTTGCGGCATTGATTGACCTGCACAGCGATTTTTTCAAGCTCGGCGGTTTTCTCGGCGACAGCCATAATATCCTCCTGATCTTGTGTTTCGAGTCCTTCGGGTACGCTTTTGAGAGCAAAGCCGGTGAAAAACCGCTCCATCTCAATGTGCTGCCTGACAATTTTATTAAGATTCATATCTTTCTCCATCCCGGGCAATTCTAACGGTATCTTAAATGCTATGCAATAATCGATAATTTATAACATTAATATTTGCATGAGATTTCGTGCAATACTAATCCTTCTCAAATGAAGCTTCTTTCTTATGAAGAACGCTATTTAGCAATAATTTGACAACATGTGGGCGTTGGGAAAATTAAATCTGTGTAAAATGTTGCGTTTTTTAAGGACCTTAATTGCGGAAGCCATAAAAGCCGGTGAAACAACTACTTATCGGCTATTATTATTGTTATGTGCCCTGAAAGTGGCAGAATCCATATTTTCCTCCGGTTTCAAAGCTTATTTGAGATATTCAAGACTATTAGTCAAATTTTAAGACTCAAGTTATTGTCTTCTGTATCCGAAAAGTCCAAGAGCTATTGTAATCGATCAGAATAATAGAAATCTTTTATTATATGTGGATAAACCACTTATGAAAATATTCATGGAAATTTCAAGGAGATGAATGGCTATTTTGGTATATTTTTTATTCTCCGGGATGCCGGTAGCTACAAAATAGGCAATTCGCATATTTTTTTTCTTGACCAGTTTTCATAAAGGGTCTATCATAGGATAAAGTAAGCAACAGTTGACGAACGAGATTATGGGGTGCCCTGTTTTTCTTTGAAGTTTTATTGTTACTGTGTAAAGGGGCACGTACAAAGGAGAATGCTTGTAAGCTTCTCTTACTAAGGTATTTAAGTTGCAAAGACGCTTTTAGCGACGGTTATGAACTCTGAATGACAATATTAATTCAGGATCTCTTATTCGGTGCTAAAAAGTGAATTTAGCGTGAAACGAAATCTGCTTGAAAAAGCGTTCGCTTATACGCGAGGGAGTGTAAGTTTTGAGTAAAATATCGGCCAATTACAGGGGACATATAAACCTCCTGGTGCCTAAATTGCCACATTTAGAGGATATTTTGGCACTAAAGTAGCTGATTCTGCGCTCAGGCGAAAAGGATTTCGTAACTCACAACCATTTCTTTGCAGCCTTCCTGCCGAGGTGCCCATAGTCTTTCCAATTGAGCGATGTTTTAAGAACTCGTTGAGAACGACAAGGGAAAGGTAGAATATTATGGATGCCATAATGATGGAAATTCTGCTGCCCGAGATCATGGCCACCATTATTGCGTTTCTTCTGGGAATAGGTCTGACTGCTGTAGTCGTCCAGATCATTGCCAGAGCGAAGAAAACAACGTTGGAACAGGACCTGCAACGGCAGGTCGAAGGTGCCAAAAGGGAAGCGGAGAACATAATCAAGTCCGCCCAGATCGATGCTGCAGCGGAGACTATCAAGAAAAGAGAGACATTTGCCTCCGAGGCCAATAAGGCTCGTGCCGAGCTGCATGAAACTGAAATGCGGCTGACTAAACGCGAGGATGGACTTGATCGTCAGAATGAACTGCTCCAGCAGCGTGAAAAGACGTTGAAGCAGCAGCAAAAGGAGGTCGACAGAAGGGTTCACAATATCGGCCTTCAGGAAAAACAGCTTTCTGTTTTGATGGCGCAGCAGAAGAACCAACTGCTGAAAATCACCGCTATGAATGTCGATGAGGCCACAGATCTGCTCCTCAAGCGTCTCGAAGACGAATGCGAGCACGAAATGTCGGCATTGATTCAGCGCAAGGTGGAAGAAACTAACGAAACCGCCGCCGAAAAGAGCCGGGAAATCATCAGTTCTGCCATTCAGCGTTACGCCGCCGAGCAGACCTGCGAGGCAACCGTCTCGACCGTCGAGATACCCAGCGACGATATGAAGGGTAGAATCATCGGCAGGGAGGGCCGCAATATTCGTGCTTTTGAGAAGGCCACCGGCGTCGATGTCATCGTCGATGATACTCCAGGGATGATTGTCGTCAGCGGCTTCAATCCCGTCAGACGCGAGGTTGCCCGACTCTCGATGGAGCGGCTCATACAGGATGGACGAATACATCCTTCCCGGATCGAAGAGCTTGTCGCCCAGACCAAAAAAGACGTCAACCTTAAGCTGTTGCAGATTGGTAAAGAAGCCACAGTCGAGACCAATATCCGGGGATTGAACAACAAGATAGTTAGTTTGCTGGGTGCATTGAGTTACAGGACAAGTTACGGCCAGAACGTCCTGCGACACAGTGTCGAGGTCGCTTTTCTGTCTCAGGTCATGGCCGATGAGCTTGGACTGGACGGTTCGCTGGCAAGGCGTGCCGGACTGCTGCACGATATAGGTAAGGCAATTGACCATGATGTCGAAGGCAGCCACCCCACGATAGGGACGAATTATCTCAAGCGCTTCAACGAATCGTCCGTTGTTCTTAATGCTGTCGCAGGGCACCACGGCGACATTCCGCCGGATAATCCTTATACTCCGCTGGTCGCCGCCGCAGATGCAATCAGTGCTTCGCGTCCCGGCGCCCGAAGAGAAACGCTTGAAAGATATATCAAACGGCTGGAAAAACTCGAAGAGATTGCCGGCAGCTTCAAGGGCGTTGAAAACGCATACGCGATTCAGGCGGGACGGGAAATCCGGGTCATCGTTTCTGCAGAAGAAGTGGACGACGAATCGGCTATGAAAGTCGCACGCGATATTGCCAATAAGGTCGAGAACGAAATGACCTATCCCGGCGAGATCCAGATAACGCTGCTGAGAGAAGTACGTTGCATCGAATACGCTAAATAATATCGTATTGTGTATATCGTGTATCGTATTGCGTAAGGGATTCATTCAATCTGCCCTGCGCAGACGATAAGAGCCTCGATATACTCGATACACAGGACGCAATACGAAAATGAAACTGAATGTACTCTGTATAGGTGACATAGTCGGGCGGCCCGGCAGGCGGATTATTGCCGATAAGCTCAGGTTTATTGTCAAAGAACATAGTGTTGATTGCGTCATAGCCAACGCCGAAAACGCTGCCGGCGGCTCGGGCCTGACGCGGCAAATCTATGACAAATTACTGCGGTACGGCGTAAATCTCATAACTTTAGGCGACCATACCTACCGCAAAAGGGAAATCATACCGACGCTGGAAACGGCGGATAATATCGTTCGACCGGCCAATTTCTCCAAATATGCGGCCGGCAAAGGCTTTGCCACCTACAAAACCGGCAAAGGGCCGACCGTAGCAGTTGTCGCTCTGATAGGGCGTCTTTTCATGAAGCCCGGCGACTGTCCATACGATGCTATTGACAGAATTCTGCCCCAGCTCGAGCAAAAGGCCGACGTCATAATCGTCGATTTCCACGCCGAGGCGACCAGCGAAAAAATCGCTATGGGTTATCATCTCGACGGCAGGGCGAGCCTGTGTTTCGGTACGCATACCCACGTCGCAACTGCCGACGAGAGGATTCTGGCAAAAGGCACCGCCTATATCACCGATATCGGTATGACCGGCGCTCACGATTCGATCCTCGGTCGCGGCACCGAGAACGTCTTGAAGGCGTTTAAGACGCAGATGCCTTATCCGTTCGAGATAGCGACCGGCGATGTCAAAATTAACGGAGTCCTCGTTACAATCGACAGCAACACGAAAAAGGCCGAGCGAATCGAACGCATCAGGGTCGACGCAGATAGCGAAGAAGCGACAATCTACGATAGTGACGACGGCAAGCCAGAATACTTCAATAACAACTTCTAATCTCGTATTGTGTAGTACGTATTACGTATTGCGTATTGCTTAGTGCGTGGTGCGTGAAACGCCTGCCGGCTGCTTCACATCCAAACCGGCGCCGGCATTGTGATCGTCTCCGCTGAGAGAGAACCGGGCTTCCTTGAATCTCTTTTTGATTTATCAGGTATTGTCCTGTTGAAGTCGATTAACATTATATCGAGCAGCCAACGTTTTTTATTGTCAAAATGAGTATACCTTCTTTACTGTCTTGAAAGCAAATGAAGACTCTGGTGTTTTTCCTGCCTGAAAAGTTTGATAACGAAAACTAAGAAACAGCCGCTATCAGTTGAATACGAAGCGATTGTATGTTAGCTGTTGAAAGATTATGGAATTATTGGTAGAGTTTTCATGTCCTTATATTGCTTATGATAGTGTTGGTGCCAAAAACGCGGTTATGTTTGGTGACTCCATTTGCAATCTACCGGCGGTAATGGTTAACATTTGAGAGAAAGGATTTGCAGTCTTATGACCAACAGTCTCAGACAAAAATGGCTGGGTGCTGTCTTAACGATAGCGATAACGTTTCCAATTGTTTTGTCGGCAAAAGACCAAGCGGTTCTCATCGAAGATGCCCGGCACTTTAAGGTGTTTTACGGGGAGAGACAATTCGCGGGATGGCCGGCCAACAATGGCATCTGGCAATGGGGTAACGAAATTCTGGTGGGCTTCAGTCTCGGCTATCTTGCGCCGCCTGAGATGCGAGGATTGCATCAAATCGATCCTGCCCGCCCGCAGAGTAATATGCTCGCGCGAAGCCTGGACGGCGGCGAGACATGGTTTACTTCCGAAGCCAGTTATCCCGACGGTGAACTGCAGCGGTTTCCCACGGACATTCCGTTCGATTCGTCGGATTTCGCTCTAAACACCCGCGGTGATACGGCCTTTATTTCATTAAACAGAGGCCGTACCTGGACGGGGCCGTTTCGTCTGCCCTTTGCCGACTTGCATTTGCGTGCGCGCACCGATTATCATGTGCTCGGACCAAAAGACCTGATACTCTTTCTCACTGCGCAGAAAACGAATGATCGAGAGGGCCGGCCGTTTTGCGCGCGCACGCGAACCGGCGGTAAATATTGGAACCAGTTTGCCTGGATCGGGCCGGAACCCCCCAGCGGTTACTCTATTATGCCGTCTTCGATACGCTTGCCTAATAGCGATTTCATTGTGGCTCTGCGCCGTCGAGACAACGACCCGGCACAGCACAATTTTATCGAGTTGTTCCGCTCGCGGGACGGTGGCCTAAACTGGCAATGGCTGGCCAATCCCGTTAAGGAAAATGGCGGATCCAGCGGCAATCCGCCTTCCATGGTCCGCCTCGCCGATGGACACCTATGCATCATCTATGCCAATCGCAACAAACCACACACCATTCGTGCGGTGTTCAGTAGTGATGACGGTAAGACATGGGGACAGGAATATGTTCTGCGCAGCGGCGCGGGCGAGCCGGATATTGGCTATACGCGGGCCGTGCAACGGCCGGACGGCAAACTGGTTACGATCTATTACTGGCTGGACGAACCCCGCACCGAGCGATATATCGCCGCGACGATCTGGTCGGCGCCCAAAGTCGATTAATAAGAAGAAAAAGCCGCGAATTTGCGCGACATCGATAGCCCTCACCTGAAAAAAACTTTCGGGGCATGTGGGACGTATCACATTTTTTTCATTCCGGAGGGTAAATCTATACCGCTGCGGCTGGGACTTTCCTTGAAGTCTTTGATAATCTTGACCGCGGTTTGAACATCGTCGACCATTGTAAAGACGTCCATATCTTCCGGAGAGATGTACTTGTGTTCGTCCAGCATCTTGGTCCTGAGCCATTCGATCAGCCCGGCCCAATAATCGCTGCACATCAGAATCACGGGAAACGTGGCCTGCTTGAGCGTCTGGATCAGGACAAGCGACTCGAAGAACTCGTCCATCGTGCCGAAGCCCCCGGGGAAGACGATAAAGCCGTGAGCGTACTTGAGGAACATTACCTTACGGACGAAGAAGTAACGGAAATTCAGAGAGATGCTCTGGAACTCGTTCGGGATTTGCTCCATCGGCAGTTCGATATTCAGGCCGATGCTCTGGCCGCCCGCGTCTGTTGCTCCCTTATTTGCCGCCTCCATGATTCCGCCGCCGCCGCCGGTAATTATCGCGAAGCCGTCCTTTGCCAGCCCGGAAGCGGTCTGCTCGGCGAGCTTGTAATAAGGATCATCCGGCTTGGTGCGGGCCGAGCCGAAAATAGATACTGCAGGGCCGACCGAGGCGAGTTCCTCGAAGCCTTCGGTAAATTCTGCCATTACTCTGAATATGCGCCAGAGGTCTTGAACGGGATTGTCAACCATGTCAATCATAGAAAATGCTCTCCTTGGGATACGTTACGTTGTGAGTTCAAATTATTCTACCACATCTCCGGATTGTTCGCCGAGGGGCAGTGTTTCGCGATCGGGCATTCCGGGCAGTTTGGCTTGCGAGCTTTGCAAATATTTCGGCCATGGGTAATCACTAAATGACTAAACGCAGTCCAGTTCTTTTTAGGTACTATTTCGGCCAGATCGAATTCCAACTTTACCGGATCGCTGTTTTCGGACAGTCCCAGCCGGCGCGACAGGCGAATTACATGCGTATCACAGGTGATTCCGGGGATTCCGAAGGCGTCGCCGAGGACGCAGTTGGCCGTCTTTCGCCCGACGCCGGGAAGTGTCAGGAGATCCTCCATCGTACCGGGGACTTTGCCGCCGTACTGCTCGGCTATTTTAGTACATGTTCCCTTGATATTGAGGGCCTTATTGCGGAAAAAACCAGTGCTGTGGATGTCCGATTCGATTTTTTTTAAATCGGCGCCGGCCCAGTCGGCGGCGGATTTGTATTTCTTGAACAAATCCTTAGTCACCATATTGACCCGCACATCCGTGCATTGAGCCGAGAGAATCGTTGCTATCAGCAGCTCCAGCGGATTTACGAAGCGAAGGGCGATATTTGCATCGGGGTACGTCTTTTTTAATATCGTCCAGATTTTTTTGACTCGTTGTCCAGCCTCTTTTGTATCGACTTTTATCTTTTTTCGCTTAGCCAATTTATATTCCACTCCTGAACCGAATCGACCATCCCTGTCATTCTGAGGTGAAGCCGAAGAATCTCAAACGTAACGGTTTGTCCAAACGCTACTGCCGAGATTCTTCACTGCGTTCATAATTACAAAGAAATCATTTCCCTGATTCTTTGACCTTTGCCGATTTTAATTACATTTCTTATTTTTTATTGTTTTGCTTGTCCGGCAGCTTTTCCAATATCGCTTTCAATTCGTCCGCAAAGAAAAGCTCGCGCAGGCGCACCGGCTCGGTTTCGCCAGGCAAAAACAGCATGGTGACCGGGACGCCGGGCTCCTTGTAAACATTCCTCAAATCGAGCGTCGCGGGCTGACTGGTCTTTGTGGTGTCACCCTTGATCGCCAGAACGCCCTTTTTATCGATGAGTTTCGCGATATCTTTACGCTGGTAAACGAACTTGTCCACGACTTCGCAGTTGGTACACCAGTCTGCGGTAAATTTGATCAGGACCGGCTTCTGCTGCGATTTTGCGGATGCGATCGAGGCGGTGTCGTATTCCTGCCAGTCCACAAGCTCCGGCCTGAAAAAGAACCAAAAGGCCAAAACGACCAAAAGCACGGCAATGCCACGGATAAATAATTTGCGAGACAGTTTGCTGCCGTAGGTGACCCAGGTGCCCCATATCCAGACAGAGAAACTAAGCACTACAGCAAAATATAACAGGTTGATTCTGTTTTCCGCCGGGGAGGCTTTGATGAGCTTGACTGCGATAATCAGCAGCACAAAGCCGAGCGTCTGCTTGAACAGCTCCATCCAGCGGCCGCCCCTGGGCAGGCGTTTCGACCAGCCGGGCATGGAGGTCAGGATCGCATAAGGTGCAGCCATGCCGACCCCGATTACCATGATAGCCAGCGTGCCGAGAAACAGCGGCTGGCCCTGTGCCCAGACGAAAGCGACGGTTAGTATGCCGAAGCTGCAAGGTGTGCTAAGTATCGCCGCTAAAAATCCCATGCCGATCGAGCCGGCGTAACCTTTGCCGGAGCCGGACTTGCTCGCTATCGAAGATGGTACGGTGATTGTGAAAATGCCGAACATGAAAAGAGCCATGACGATCATCAGCATGGCCAGGGCCGTCACGATGGCGGGATTTCGCAGGTGGTCGCCCCAGCTTAAGGTTCTGTCATAGAAGCTCTGCAGAATGATATTGGCGCCGGCCAGGCACGCGAAGAACAGCAATATCCCGATGCAAAATGCCAGGCCCATCATTACCGACTGTCTCCGGCCCGATTTCGCCTGGTCGACGATTCGCATAATGATAAGGGGCAGGATAGGCCAGACGCACGGCATGATATTCAATCCCAGTCCGGCGATAAATGCCAGGGCCAGAGCGAACCAGGTCGAATAGGCCGGCCCTTTAGCCACTTGAACCGGCGTAGCTGTGTCATCCTGGGCCTGGAGACTAATCTGCTTCCATGAATCACGCCGGGTCCAGTCGATCTGCGTTTGCAGCGTCTTTTCGAACGGCGGCAGGCAGAGTTTGCTCGTACAGGTAATCCCGCTGATTGTGACATCGACTCCGGCAGCGGCTTGTGCCGGAACTTTAGCCATAGTGACAGGCACGAAGACGGTGAAATCGCCGGCGTAAACTTCGACTTTGCTGCCTACAGGATCCGTGAATATCTTCCATTTCGGAAAAACCGCATCGCCGAAACTGAAATTGTCGGATTTCGCTGCGACCTTCAACTCGAATCCGGGTGCTGGCGCCGTTTCAGGCCTGGCATAATAATGAAGGTCGCCGGTACCTTCGAATATGACGGCGAGACCGAAGGCCGTATTCATTCGAGCAGATTCGACGCGGACGGATGAAAATTCGTTTTCGTACCTGGCCAGTTCGACGCCGGTGGTGAGGCTGCCTGCTGTTGCCGAATTCGGCTCATCCGGATTTTGGCCCCAGGAACAGCACGCACTTACGAGCACGCAGAGCGCCGAAATTATGCTTGCATACAATTTGCCTTTCGATATTCCTGCAGTTCGTTCCCGCATAAAAGCTCAGAAACAATTGGGATAAGAATAATTTTAGTCAGCCGGCTGCTCTTGCTGTTCTTCGGGCTCGGGTTTCGGCTGCTGGTTTTTGGCTTGCTCGACGGCCAGCAAATCGGCAACGGTGGGCTTGTCCAGCACACCGCCATCAAGAATCAATTTTACCTCGGCAGCGTCGAGGGTTTCGTATTTCAGAAGGGCCTTCGCTATGTTCTCGAGTCTGTCCTTGTTTGCTTCTATTAATTCCTTTGATTTTGTATATGCCTCGTCGGTAACTTTTTTTATCTCGCTGTCGATAGCCTCGGCCGTTCTCTCCGAATATTCTTTTTCGGGCGGCATCGCGTATACCATATCCATAACGCCCAAATCCGGTCCGTAGCTGATCGGGCCAAGCTCTTTACTCATGCCCCAGGTCAAAACCATCTGCTTTGTGATATTTGTCGCCGTTTGAATATCCGACTGGGCGCCGCTGGATAAATCATCACAGAACATTTCTTCCGCAATCCGGCCTGCGAAGCACACCTGCAAAAGTGCTATGCAATAGGTTTTCGTAAAAATCGTTCTGTCCTTTTCCGGCAGGGCAAAAGTGGCCCCGCCCATAGGTCCACGAGGAATAATGCTTACCTTGTGAAGCGGGTCGGCGTCTTTTAGCAGCGATTGCACGAGCGTATGGCCGGCCTCGTGATAAGCGGTAATTTCTTTTTCCTTCTGGTCGATAACCCTGCTCTTTTTTGCTCTTCCCCAACGGACCTTGTCCCGCGCCTCTTCCAGATCGGCCATCTCGATATTGTCCTTGTTGGCCATTGTTGCCGCCAGGGCTGCTTCGTTAATAATGGCCGCCAGGTCCGCTCCGCTGAACATGGGTGTGCCGCGTGCCAGTCTCTCAAGATTAGAGTCGGGTCCCATCTTTACCTTCTTGGCGTGGACTCTCAATATCTCAACCCGGCCTTTCAGGTCCGGCAGCGGCACAAATACTTGCCTGTCGAACCGTCCCGGGCGCGTCAGTGCATGGTCCAGGATGTCGGCGCGGTTTGTCGCCGCTATTACAATCACCTGGTCGTTCGTATCGAATCCGTCCATCTCCACCAGGATCGCATTTAGTGTCTGTTCGCGTTCATCGTGTCCGCCGCCTGCGAAACCGGCGCCGCGTTTTCGTCCGATTGCGTCAACTTCGTCGAGGAAAATGATGCAAGGTGAATTTTCCTTTGCCTGCTTGAACAAGTCACGTACACGCGATGCCCCGACTCCGACGAACATCTCGACGAAATCGCTGCCCGAGATGCTGAAGAACGGCACATCCGCCTGGCCCGCTATGGCTTTGGCCAGTAACGTTTTCCCGCAGCCGGGCGGTCCTACGAGCAGAACTCCGCGAGGGATGCGGCCGCCCAGGCGCTGGAATTTTTTCGGATTTTTCAAAAATTCGATTATCTCCGCTACTTCTTCCTTCGCTTCGTCCACGCCGGCTACGTCCTCAAATGTTACGTTGGCCTTGTCTTTTCCCTGCAGCCGATGTTTGCTGCGACCGAACGACATCAGCATTCCGCCGGCCCCGCTGCGAAGATTCCGGGCGAAGAAAAAGTAGAAAAATCCGATCAATAAAACCAGCGGCAGAACCCACTGTATCAGCATAATAAGCCAGATACGCTGCGGCGCCGTATCACTCTGTATCTCCGGGTGCTCCTGCATCAGTTCCTTAAGCCAGATGCCGTGTACGTTCGGATTGAAATGAACCACAAAAGATTTTTTGTCTTTATCCTGCTGACTGGCAAGATAGTCGTCGGTGAATTGACCCGTGACGTCTGCATCTTTTACTGTGATGCTCTCGACGTGCTGGGTTTCGACGTGCTTGACAAATTCATCCCATCTGATCGTCTCGACTCTCTGCCACTGCTGCAGCATCATCATTACCATGAATATCGTGATTGCAATAACAAGGTAACTGAACGGTCCTCGCTTATATCGGGGCAGGGGCGGCTTTTTGCCTGGCCTGTTTTGCGGGCCTCGATTCGGCAAACCGGTTTTATTGTTTTGTTTGTCATTCATAATTTAATATTCAGTAATTCGTGATCCAGTTTATGATTCTACCATTTCCTTTCCATCAGTTCTACGATCTTTCGTGCCAGATTGTTTGCCGCAAGATTCGATGCGTACTTAAAATCCTGCTGCTGGTATCTAGAGTAACTTGCTGAGGCATTAACATAAAGATGATCTATCATCAATTGTCCGGTCTTCAGATTTTTCCAATTAACAACGGCTCGCACTTCCACTTCGTTTTCCAGAATTCCGCCTATTTCGGGATCGATACTGAGCGCAAATTGGCCTATCGATACTATCTGGCCGCTTATAACCGAATCGGCACGATCCGAATCGGAGACTATCTTATAGGGCGTATCTACCTCGATACGCTTGGCCAGGGCATCGGAAAGCTCGAACTCCACACCTCGTCGAAAGCTCTGGTTATCGAACATTTCCAGACAGACGCTGCTGACATCATCCGGGAATAATGACTTATTGGAATAGCCGGCACATCCGTAAAGGCCAAAGCAAAGAGCACAACCGCACAAGAGCACAAGTGTGGACAAAGACTTGGGTTCCATGCCCCGATTTTTCAGGTTTTTTCTCTTAATTTTCAGAAGGTGACCGATTTTCATGCTGCAACAACTCACTTTTTGACAAGCATTTCCTTTGCTTCTTCTGCCGCCTTAGTGTCCGGCCAGTCGTTCACTACCATATCATAATAAAGATTGGCAGACTGTTTATTTCCGGTTTTTTGATAATATCTGCCTATATTAAGTTGTTTATAGGCTAATTGCTCGTCTATTTCACTCAGTATCTCATCGACGCCGATTTCTTTGGCATCTTCAGGATATAGTAATTTGAATCTTCCGTAATAGCTTTTTGCCGAACTCAGGCTTGAGGCATCATAAAACGTCCTTTTTTGCTCGGGAGGCTTGTTATACACAGCATGTTTGTTACGAGCCATCCCAAGCAATGCATCCCTGCCGACAGGCCCCATTTCCCATTCCAATGATATCTCCCACCATTTGAGAAATGCCTCGTTAAACTTTTTTCTTTGTTCGTAGTTTTCCGCTATAGCGACAGATGCTTTTATCCCCAATTGTGTATCGAGACCGACATGATCGGTAATCTTTTCCATAATTTTGATACCCTCGGCATACCCTTTAATCTTGATGAAAATGAGCAATGCCTTTTTTTTGCCCGCTAAATAAGCCGTAGCTATAGCAAACTCCCTGTCCAGGGCAGCCTCTCGAAATCCGCTTTTAGAATATTCGGTCAGCAGCTTGTCATAGTTTCTGATGGCTTTTGTAAACTGACCTTTGCAATAATATATTTCAGCCTTGATGAAAAGATCGAAATCAGGCTCGATAATCTCCGGAAAGTCTTTCTTAATTGCATCATAGGCCTTGCGAGCGGCCTTTGTCTGGCCGGTGTTGACGAATTTCTTGGCTTCGGCCACTGCAACCAGGAATTTGTCTTCACCGTCGGAAGAGACGGCTTTGGAGTCCTGCCCCTTCTCCATGTACCCTGTGCCCGCCGAGGCCGTCGACAGAAATGACAGCATGACCGCTACAGCCAATATTACAAATCGCATTCTGTATTCCGGCATAACTTAAATCCATTTAATGATCTTAATTCATTTACCCGACAAGAACCATCGGACATTATACTCATTCCTGTAAGCATTGCAAACATGCACTTGAAAATATAATCCCAACCGATTTTTCCGCTTATACAACAAAAAACTTGTTTTTTGATTCTTTCGGAGCTATAAAGCTCCAAACGAATCAACCATATTTTCTGTTAGCTTAAGGAGGTATACAATGGCTAAGGATTTGTCGAGAATTTTATTGATTGTCGCAGTGGTTTCTGTTCTGGCATATTTATCCGGCTGCCAGACGGACGGACTCGGCAAGGCGCCGGTTCGCCGAATCGCCGTTGAGGATTACACGGACAAGATGAAGGCCGGCTGGATAGGACAGATGGCCGGCGTCGGCTGGGGCGGGCCGACAGAATTCCGGTACAAAGGCGAGATTATCCCGGAAGACAAGATGCCTTCCTGGAAGCCGGAACTGATCAACCAGTTCGGCCAGGATGACATTTATGTCGAGATGACATTCCTGCGAACGCTGGAACTCTATGGGATGGACGTTTCAATTCGTCAGGCCGGGATCGACTTTGCCAACAGCGGCTACCCGCTCTGGCACGCCAACAACGAAGGCCGGATGCTTCTGCGCCGGGGCATCGCGCCTCCGGACTCGGGCCACCCGGAATTCAATAAACACGCCGACGACATCGATTACCAGATCGAGGCGGATTATGCCGGCCTGATTGCGCCGGGCATGCCGAATGTTGCGATCGAGCTTGGCGAGACTTTCGGCCGGCTGATGAACTACGGCGACGGGCTCTATGGCGGCCAGTTCGTCGGCGGTATGTACGCAGAGGCATTCTTCGAAAACGACATCGAGAAAATCATTCTCGCAGGTCTGAAATGTATCCCGCCAAAGAGCCAGTATACCGAGTGCATTCGCGATGTGCTTGCCTGGTATAAGCAGAATCCCGACGACTGGCAGAAAACATGGCAGCTCGTCGAGGAGAAATACCAGGACAATCCCGACTACCGCAAATTCTCCTGCGACAAGGGCGATTTCAATATCGACGCCAAGATCAACGGGGCCTACATCGTCATCGGCTTGCTGTACGGCGAAGGTGACCTCGACAAAACGATTTTTATCACCACTCGCTGCGGTCAGGACTCCGACTGCAATCCTTCGAATTCCGGCGGCATTCTGTTCACAACCATCGGCTTTAAGAATCTGCCGGACAAATTCAAGTCGGCATTAAATCCGGAAGGCAAATTCAGCCACACACCATACAACTTCCCAACGCTCGTCAGCGTGTGTGAAAAACTCGTTCGTCAGTCGGTCGTGCGTGCCGGCGGGCGAATCGAAAAAGACAACTACGGCAAAGAAACATTCGTCATTCCGGTCAGAAAGCCCAAGCCAGGTAAGTTCGAACAATGCTGGGAACCGGACCCCATTGCCAACAGCAGGTTCACCGAAGCGGAGATGGCGAAAATCACCGCTATCGCGGGCAAAGATATTTCCGAGGCCGTATCGAAGTTTGCGCCTGGCTGGAAGGTCAAGAGCTGCGGTTTCGATATGGATCCGGGACTGAAAGAAGAGCAGATGGGCAAGAGCAACGTGCTTGTCACCCATCCTCTCGACCGCAGAACCGGCTGTCAGCTTTCGCGGCAGGTAAAGCTCCCCGCGGGCAAAAAGACCACGCTGCGCCTGACCGTGGGACATCATCCCGATGGTGACTGGGATCTGATTGTCGCTGCCAACGGCAAAGAAATCGCGCGCAAGGCCGTGAGCAGGGAAACGGCCCCCGATGGCTGGATGCAGACCGAGGTTGATCTGTCCGACTTTGCGGGAAAAGAGGTGGCGCTCGAATTGATAAACCAACCGACCGACTGGAAGAACGAGGCCGGATACTGGGCTCAGATTTCAATGGTAAGCCGGTAGAATCGGACACTACCTGATATTTCAAAAGCGGCGGTAAGCATAATGCAACCGCCGCTTTTTTATTTCATCCTTTCGTGTATGGCGGCTTTTTGCGTGGTTTCGTTGACGGGCGATCTCGATTCCGGTATCATTATTGAGCGAGGCGAGGCAAAATGAAGCAGGCAAAGTTAATGTGTATGTTTTTGGCGTTCACGCTCCTTGCCGCCGGGTGCAGGAAGAAGCCGGCCGGAGCCATAACACCGCTGCATCGTGCCGCCGCGCAAGGTGATATCGAGCAGGTTCAATCGCTCCTCGCAAACGGCGCCGACATTAATTCCAGAGACCCTTATGGCCAGACACCGCTGGAGCGGGCGGCATTCGGGGGTCATAAAAGAGTTGTTGAATTGCTCATCGCCGGCGGCGCCGAGGTCAACAGTAAAAACCAATCCGGCAGAACACCTCTGCACGTCACCGCCCTGCGGGGCTATTGCGATATCGCCCAGGTTCTTCTTGCCGGCGGAGCCGATATCGAAGCAAGGAACAACCAGGGTCTTATTCCACTGCACGTGGCGGCTTCGTTCGGCCGGATGGACGTCGTCGAACTGCTGATCAGCAGGGGCGCAAACGCCAATATGAAAGACAACCACGGCAATACTCCTATATCGTTAGCCGAAGATAGAGGCTATAAGGAAATTGCCGTATTTCTGCACAAGCACAGTGATAAAGAGTGATCAGCGTAATAATTCTTAAAGTTGCAATTTGACCTCAAGTGCTGTATAATGATGCAATAGTTCTACATGGAAACGATGCAAGCTCCTTAAAAGGTGGGCTGAAATGAAACACATAAAACTTCTTTGCCTGGTGCTGATATTAGTGCTTGTCACTTTTGGGTGTAAGAAGAAAGAATCCGAGCCGTCGCAGCAAACCGTTGCTCAGGAGCAGTTGCAACCGGCAAAAACATCCGAACCGGTGAAAGCAACGAAACCCGCCGGGCAATTTATGACCGCTTCGACCGATACTGATACCGAGAGCGAAACCGTCGAAACAACCACTGCCGCGGAACCGGCCGAGATGGATCAAAATCCCGAGACAGCCGCGTCGATGCAGCGCGCGGTGGCTGCCGGTGACGTCGATAAGATCCAGTCACTTATAGCTGCGGGCGCCGACGTCAATGCAACGGCTAATAACGGGGCGTCGCTTCTGCACATAGCACTCTTGCAAGGCCATGAGGCTGCAGCGGCACTTCTTATCTCCAAAGGAGCCGACATCTACGCAAAGATGACGGACGGCACGACACCCCTGCACTTTGCGGTCATGCGAAACTGCAAGGAAATCGTTAGTTTCCTGCTCGACGATGGTGCGGATGTGAACGCTATGGGGACAAATCTCGGCTCGCCGCTCCACATTGCCGCAGTTACCGGCCAAACGGAGATTGCCGAGATGCTTATCTCCAAAGGTGCCGACGTCAATATCAAAAACCAGCGGGGCCAGACTCCGTTAACCGTCGCCAAACAGAAAGGATTCAAGGCGATGCTTGAACTGCTGGAGAAGAACGGAGCCGAATAAAGAATAATTTGCAACCAAGTGAAATTGATTTGGAGAGACCTTAGAAAATGTCACAAGACCTTGATCGTAGAAACTTTCTGAAGAAATCGTTTATGGGTACCGCCGCGATTACATCGGCTCTGAGTCTGGAAGAACAGGCCCTGATGGCGGCAATGAAGAAACCGAATGAATCGCGCGCCGGCTCTGTCAAAGGCCTGCCGGCTGGACGGATTGGAAAAGTCAAAATCAGCAGGCTGATCTGCGGCGGAAATCTGATCGGCGGATTCGCTCACAGCAGAGATTTGACTTATGTCTCATCCTTGCTCAAGCATTACTTCACGGACGAAAAAATTATCGAGACGCTCGAGATATGCGAGGAGAACGGAATCAATACGATTATTACCGGTTCCGGCTCTGTGGAACTTATCAAAAAATATCGAGAGGAAAGAGGCGGGCAAATCCAGTGGATCCTCCAATGCACAGCCAAGACGGACGATCTTACGGGTGACGTCAAAAAGGCAATTGACGCCGGAGCCGTCGGGGCCTTTTTGATCGGAAATATCGGGGACCTTTGGGCTCGAAATGAAAGGATGGATCTGATTGGAAAAGTCGTCGATTTCATTAAAGATAACGGAATCATTGGGGGTGTCGGCGGGCACAATTTAGAAACGCCCATGGCGTGTGAAAAAGCCGGCCTGAATACCGACTTCTATATGAAAACTCATCACAGCACCAGTTACTGGTCCAAGCGTCAGCCGAGCCAGGACAAGGATGTTATCGACAACTACAACACAGATAATTACTGGGACAAGGATCCCGATAAAACCGTCGAGTTTATGAAGACGATGGAAAAGCCCTGGATCGCTTACAAGGTTTTGGCAGCCGGCGCGATTCATCCCAGGGACGGTTTTAAATACGCATTCGAAAACGGCGCCGATTTTGCCTGCGTGGGAATGTTCGATTTTCAGATTATCGAAGATGTGCTTATTGCAAAAGATATCTTATCCGGCACATTAAACAGAGAACGGCCATGGAGGTCATAGGGATCAGAGTCAGGAACTCCTCATAGTGCCTACCAACATAAGTGTAAGGGGTAGAAGATCGCATGCAGTTCAGAGATAAGCACAACTTAATAGCAAATGCCGGCGTCTATACGATCATTGTCCTTTTGTTCAACCTGATAGCGAACGGTCAGGAAGGAAAGGTTTACTGGAATCAATTTCGCGGACCCAATGGACAGGGAGTAATGGAAGCAGGCCGAATTCCAGTTAATTTCAGTCCGGAATCGAACGTTCTATGGAAATCCGCAATCCCTGCGGGACACTCGTCTCCTGTCATCTGGAACAACCGTATCTTTCTTACCGCCAGTGAACGAGCCAATGAAAAAGAGCTTATTACGTTATGTATTAATCGTGAAGACGGCAAAATCTTGTGGCGGCAAGTTGTTCAGACAGATACAAAGGGAAGATTTCATCCACTGAATAATCCCGCATCTTCCACGCCGGCCGCAGACGAAAGAAACGTTTATGTTTATTTCGGGACTTACGGGCTGATTTGTTACGACCATGCGGGAAAAGAGGTTTGGCATCGCAAAATCGACACGCCGAGAAGCAAATATGGAATGGCGTCCTCGCCAATATTATATGAAGACAAAGTGATTATGGTTTTGGACGGCGACGGCGGTTCCTCCCGCATGCTTGCTGTGAATTGTGATACAGGCGAAACAGTATGGGAGCAGCCGCGTTCATTGTTCAAGGCCGGCTGGTCAACGCCCATGATCTGGCGTCATGGCCAGGCAGAAGAGCTTGTCGTGTTGGGTTCCAAGCGGCTGACGTCCTACGATCCGTCTACCGGCGAGGAGAGATGGTGGTCCGGTGGTTTTCCGCCGGAAACGGTCAGCACTCCTGTAGCCGGTGAAGGACTCCTGTTTGCAAGCGCCGCGGCCCTGGGTGGACGCGGAGATGACAAGTGGGATGCGGCGGGAACCTGGAGGATGACCGTCGAAGAATTCGACCGGAATCACGACAATCAAATACAACGCGACGAAATGACGAAAGGCTTTGCCTTCATACAGCGGCCGGAGTTGCCCAAAGACAATCCCGGTTACGGATTGCCGGTCAGAGAGATGGATACGCTGCTGAAAATCTTCGATCATGACAAGAACCGGATCATAAGCGAAGCCGAATGGATGCAAACTATGTCAGGCTTTGCCGCCATTAGCCATCCTAACCTTCTGGCAATTCGTCCCGGAGCGACAAAGGATGCCCGTCAATCGCATGTGGCCTGGGAAATTCAGCGAGGTATTCCCGAGACGCCCTCGCCGCTCTATTGTCGGGGAAAACTCTACCTCCTGCGGGACGGCGGTGTGTTAACCTGCCTGGAGGCGGCAACGGGCAAAGAACTCTTCCGTGAGCGAATCGGGGCTTCGGGGCAATACACCGCATCGCCAATTGCCGTGAGCGATAAGATTATCGTTGCCTCCGTGAAAGGCACCGTTACGGTCATTCAGATTGATGACAAATTGAAAGTTCTGGCCAAAAACGATTTCGGGGACAAGATTTTTGCTACTCCGGCCATTGCCGAAAATATAATATACTTGCGGACAACCGGTCATTTGTACGCCTTGGGAGAATAAAATGCAGAGAACTGTTTGACGTCGATAAATTGCTCTATCACGTTAATACATTTAAGATTACAGCGGTTGAACCGATTTGGTATTTGTAATTATTACAGTAATAATATAAAATGAGTTTTCGCTATATATTGTGTATCGGTATTGATAGAAAGGATCGTAGTCATGTCAAATGAGAATGTAAATCGTCGGGGATTCCTAAAGAAATCCATCGTCGCTTCGGCGGGAGCAACGTTGGGGCTCAAAAGTTTCGAGGAACAGAACCTGATGGCTAAAATGGCTGATAAATCCGCTGGCAACAAATCCGGCCCGGCCGGTAATAAACTTCCCTTAGGCAAGATCAAGAATCTCAATATCAGCAGGATAATCTGCGGCGGCAATCTAATCGGCGGCTGGGCGCACAGTAGGGATTTGGTGTATGTCTCCACGCTGGTCAAGGCCTATCATACAGACCAGAAAGTATTCGAGACGCTGGAATTGGCCGAGGACAACGGCATCAATACGATTCTGACAAATCCCGTCTCCGACAGAGTCATGAATCGTTACTGGAACGAGCAGGGCGGCAAAATCCAGTGGATATCGGATTGCGCATCGGGCGAGACCATCCAGGAAGGCATCAAACGCTCGGTGGACAGCGGCGCTCACGCGGTGTACATCCAGGGCGGACTGGCCGATAACGCAGTTGAAAAAGGCCAGGTTGATTTATTGGGTGAGGCACTCGAATATATCAAGGAGCAGGGCGTACCCGGTGGACTTGGTGCGCACTTGCTTGATACGGTCAAGGCCTGTGTCAAGGGCGGGCTCGAACCTGATTTCTGGGTTAAGACGCTGCATCCCGGAAAATACTGGTCGGCCGACATCAAGCCTGAAAACGATAATATCTGGGCTCGCACGCCGGAACAGACAATCGAATATATGAAAAAACTCGAAACTCCCTGGATCGCCTTCAAGGTCCTGGCCGCCGGCGCAATCCATCCCAGCGTCAGTTTCAAGTATGTCTTCGAGAATGGCGCCGATTTCGCCTGCGTGGGAATGTTCGATTTCCAGATTATCGAAGATTCGCTTATCGCACAGGATGTATTCTCAAAGAAGATAAACCGTCAGCGTCCCTGGAGAGCGTAAGAAACTACACTATACCTGGGGTTTGAATGGCTTTATGAGTGAGGGGCAGCTTTTATTCCTGCTTCCTTTGTTCTGCTATTGCCGCCATGTGATTTCTGGTTCTAAAGAACAGGGTTCCCTGCGAAATTGCTGGCGTTGCCATGCATATTTCATCCATCTTATTGACAGCAAGCAATTTGAATTCGGGTCCCGCCTGCACAACATATATCTCGCCGTCCTCGGCGGTGAAATATATCTTACCGTCGGATGCTATGGGAGAGGCAGAGAATGCAGCGCTGTTCGAGCTTAATTTTTCTCGGTATTTTAAATCTCCGGTTTCAGGCTCGAAACAGCTCAGTGTACCTCTATCCGAACCGAAGTAGAGAAGATCTTTATACGCGATGGGAGTCGGCATATAGTTTCCACCTTTTGGATAGCTCCATGCGACGTGTTCGTTGCTGGTCTGGTTTTCAGTTAGCGATATGTCACCTGTCGCCGAGACGCGCACAGCGTATATCGGGTTCATTCGCCCATGTGCATTAGTTATATAGATAAGGTCATGAGCAACAACAGGCGTTGGAGCCGGGATGTCGCCGCCGCCCTTCATTTTCCAGATTTCTTTGCCTGTTTCGATTTCGTAGCCGCCGATGTGCCTGTATCCGTTGACAATAATCTGGGGATGTTCCTTCGCACTATAAACGGTCGGCGTGCCCCAGGTCGGAACATCGTTTCTGGGCGTTTTCCACAAGATCGTGCCGTCTTTCAAATTAAAAGCGGCCAGAAACGAGTCTTTCTGAACGTCACATTGCACGATTACCATTTGTTTGTAGATGACGGGCGAGCAACCACCTCCCCATTGCGCGGACGGGCTGCGGTAGAAGCCCCAGTCAAGGATGCCGAGATATTTTTCCCATACGAGATTTCCCTCCATATCGTAACAGTACATGCCTTCGGATCCGAAAAAAGCGACGACGTAATTTCCATCCGTACAGGGAGTAGAATTCGCATGGCTGGACTTGGGGTGCCGTTTCACCTTTGGCTTTCCCCTATATGATTGTCGATCCCACAGAATCTCGCCGGTCTTTCTGTCGATACAGTAAATATGCCAACTGAAAGCATCTTTTTCATCCACCGAATCGACATCTCCATACATGCCTACCTTCAGACTCGATGGTCCCTGGTCC
>Ga0210003_1000670_pt1 | contig 30937 bp, 31 predicted proteins | sample LantaG_FD_182804 | JGI IMG/M metagenome (GOLD analysis project Ga0210003, IMG submission 182804) | Deep subsurface microbial communities from Baltic Sea to uncover new lineages of life (NeLLi) - Landsort_02402 metaG (SPAdes) (version 2) | ecosystem: Environmental > Aquatic > Marine > Oceanic >... | reverse complement strand
TTTATTTTTTAGAAATGTTGAGGAAGGACGTGGTGCGCAAACCTTCCTCAACGATAGAACGCCATGCGAAAAAGGCAGGAGAAAAAACACAGCGATCTTTGCACCTTCACTAATTTATATATGTATTTATATATGATAAAAAAAGAGAGACTGGTATGTCTCTCTAAATTATGGTGGTGTTATTCTGTCTGTGGTTGAAGATCTGCGGAAGGATCTTCTTCTGTTAATTCACAACCATCATCATCTTCTTGTTTGTCCATGAAGAAGGCCCCGCTGGTCTGCAGGATCACACCTGCGAGATAAGCAATAAAGCCTAGTACTAGGAACGTGAAGAACGCCCCCGAGCACACCATTAGGAAAAATATTCCTCCAAGGAACATTCCAATCCCTGCGAGGCATTTGCCTGTAGTTTCACAGGCCACTCCGAAATCGTAAATCTTCTCTGGCAGTTTATAGAACTTCATATCAACCTCCATTGTATTGATAAACTCCGTCTATTTCTTTCAATTCATAAATCGGACCTTCGTCCATGAATTTTGGTTCCGGCTCAAATTCTGAATATTCCCTTCTTAGATCGGGATGATTCATAACAAGTTTGTAAAATTGTTCAGGTGTCATAAAAATACTCCTTTATGGATCTTATCATACAAGTTATATATGTAGTTATTTTGTTTATAAAAAAACAGAATATGAGAACAAAAATAAATAATTAAAAAGTATATTGTGTTCATTTTAATCTTCTAAGGAGTTGTCAATGGCAAAAGACGATTTGATCTTCAATGATATCGGAAATAATGATGACATTATTTTTGATTCAAAAAGCAAAGGATTTTTTAAATCCGTTTCTTATGCAACATCAAGACTTAGTGCTGCGTTAACAGATGTTTATGATGCAATAGATGAAGAAGCTGAAATTGAAGAATCTAAAGTAGCAGCTTCTATGTTGGCTGGTGGGAGTCCCTTACTGGCACATTTCATGGAAGCAGGAATAGATAGATATATTCCAAAACTAAAAAAATCAGTTTTGATACTTAAAAATAAAGCAAAAGATTTTATATTTAAGAAAAAGAATTTGGATGAATTGCAATCCGAATTTTCTAAAGTGGAAGACGAATTATCAGAAGAAGAAAAGAGTTATCAGAATGAACTTAATAGTTTAACAAATAGAATGGAAGAATTGGATGCAACTGGTACAAAGAAATCTAGCAAAAGGAAAAAAACAGTTACAAATAAGAAAGTTAAAAGACCTATATCAGGAAAAATTACTAAAGGAATGGAAAAAATTGGTCCAAAGGCAGAATATGACTTTCAGGAAATGTTTCAGATAAGAAGAAATAAATTATCCGATAGTCCATCATTTAAAAAATTAGTTGCTAAAAATAATAAATTTCCATTTGGTGATTTTATAGCAAATCAACTTGAGAAGATAAGTAAAAATATTGATAATGTAGATAAGAAATTATTTAAATTAAATGATATGATTTCAGACATGGTTAGTTTGAATATTGTCAAAGCAGATGCGGAAAGAAAAGAAAAGGCAAAAGGAAATATAAAAGGGAAAAGAGTTGAAACTTCTAGTGAGATGCTGAAGTCTTTAGATAGGATACATAAAGCTATATTGGATCTTCCTGTGAAACAATCCACATCAGAAGCAGATAATTTTGAAAAAATCGCAAATGATACAAAGGGAAGACTAACTGCAACCTCTGGATTATTTATAAGACAATCTATAATTAAAAAAGGTCAGAAAATTCCTGGAATGGTGATACCTGATGCAAAGAGTGGTTTAATTTCCGGTGCTGAATTTCAGGGATTGATGCTAACTCAGGCTGTCCAACAGTTATATTGGATGAGTCAATCCATGGGAAAATTATTCGGTGGAAAACAACAAAATCTTATAGGATATATTGCGCAAGGATTTGAGTCCGCTATGCAAGCAGTTGCAATGAGAACTCCAATTATCAGACAACTCAATATGATGTTTGGATTTATGGAATATATTGGTAAGTTTATGTTTAAAGTATTAGGATATTTTGCGCTTCCTATAACAATGTTAATACCAGGAAAAAGATTAAAATATGCTAAAGAGGTTCCATTAAAAGGTACACCGATAGAATCGCTTGTAAGTGTCGGTCTTTATCAATATAATAAACTTTCAATGATTTATGAATTATTGGCAAAGGTCCATTCAAAGGAAGCAAAGGGAGTTTCTGCGACAGAATTATATTCTAAGATTCCTGGAATTACACCCTTAGTGAAAGGACTTATTGGAACCACAAAATTTTTATTGGGCGAGAGAAAAGAAAAAATAGAAAAAGAAAAGAAATCTGGAATGCTGGCCAGAATGAGAGAATCTTCTAAGAGATTTTTTATAGGATCAGAAAAGGAACGCTCAAAAGCATTTAGTGAATTATCATCACAGCAAAAACAAATGCAGATAGAATATAATATGTTGAAGCACCTTTCTTCAATAGATGCTCATGTTATAAAAATAGTTAAAAATATTGATCCCGGTGCTTCGGTAAAACCACAACAATATTCTGATATTGCTGATTATGTTAAAGCACAGGGAATGGAAAAAACAAAAAGAGGCGCATCACGTTTGGGTGGCGCAATCCACACCGCAACAAAGCCATTTGCAAAATTAGGTTCAATGGCTGCTAGATGGATGAAAAAGAAACGGGAACCAGAATATGAAATATCTGGGGGTGGAAATTATAAAAAAGTATTATCTGATGAAGAAAAGGCAAATGCAGAAGAAGCAAAAATTAAAAGAAGTGTCCTGAAGAAATCAAAAGATTGGCTTTCAAAACCATCCGTCATTGGTGGTGGTGTTCTTCTTGGAGCATCATTATTAAACCCACTGGCATATATTGCATTGAATAGTATATGGGGAATGGGAATGCTTGGATCATTCACCGGTGTTGAGGAATTTAAAGTTTTTAATGATTTATATGATGAAACTGCCACGTCCATTGGTGAACAATCTAAAAAAATATGGAATGTGGTTGGGGATCAAAAGACCCCTCTGACATCAAAATTGCAACAGAGTTTTAATAAACTTTTTCAAAAGAAAAGAAAACCAAATGCACTGTCAGCTATATTCGGTTCATCTAAAAGAAAAGTAAAAGAAGAAGCAACGAGATTAAATAATGAAGAAGTGAAAGTAGAAAAACAACAACTAGAAGAAGATAAAAAATCAACTACTTTATTAGAAAAAATTAAAAATTTTTCTCGAGAAACAAATAGTAAATTGGGCAAACTCCCCAAAAAGATTACATCCGCAGCAAGAGTTGGAATGGGTGTTATTGGTGGATTTGTGGTATATAAACTCATGGGTGGCGTTAAAGCTGTTTTTGGAAGTACACCCATGGCAAGATCATGGCTCACAATTAGCACAGGAATTGCAGCATATTTGGCAACAAAAGATATAAATGCAGCTCTTAATGTTTTACAAGTGGGAGTTATTGGTGGTGGACTTTTATTTATATTTGAAAAATTAAAACCATTTTTGGGAACTAAAGGCGCATTAGCAACAACTGCTGGAATAGGAATTGCTGCTGCAGTTTCTGGTCCTGCAATAATTGCCACTAAAACATTATCAACCGTCGGTGGATGGATAAAAGGTGCATTAGTTGGTACAGGACTTGGTGGATCCATACTTTCCGGTTTATCCACTGCAACAGCCGTTGCATTATCACCAGCAGGATTAATTGCTTTAACTATTGGGGGTTCGGTTGCAGGACTTACATATTTGCTTAAAAAGAAACACGAAGAAGCAGCCGAAAGAGAAATCAAACGTGCAAAACAAGACGCCAAAGAAAATGAAGCTTTATTGGATGTCAATAAGACAATTGTTGAACAATTCGGAACCCAGGAAGGAAAAACAAAAATTGCTCAATTAGCAGCAAAGGCTGGAATAAGAGCTTCTGGATCTTTAGAAACTATGGCCGATGAACTGAAAGGTTTAGAAGAAAAGAAATCTAAAGCTTGGTTCTATAAAGAAGCAAGATTTGGATGGAAGATAGATGCACTCAAAAAAGTTATGTCCGAAAGAACAGAGACAGCAAAATCTATAAAAGACTTTCAGACAAACCTTTTCTCAAGATTAAAAGAAGTAAAAGCCGATGTAGATATTGCTGGGGCTAATAAAACATTCCTTAATATGTTGGATGAATTAAAAGAAAATAAAGATATAAATAAAGGAACAAGAAAATCCATTAATAAACTTTCAGATAAATTATCTTCAGATATAAAGAAGAAAGGGCCGATTAGTCAATGGTCAGAAAAGGATATACTCGAAACACCAGCAGAAAAAAGATATCATCTTTCCGAAATAGCAATTTATGGTGCCCAATTAGCAGCAATGGGTGTAGATAAGAATTCAATATTAAAATTTCTTGATAATGCTTTCTTTGCCAACAAACAGTCTGGTAAAAATACCGCTGAATTCAAAAGAAGCCTTACATCTTCTGCCGCCATGGCATTAAAAGGTGTATCTGGAAAAGACGTAAAATTTCAGGAAAGAGTTCCAATTTCATCAAAATGGATACAAGCTGCAAAAGATAAATATAAAGGAATAAAATCCAAACTTGGTAACACTGGTGTTGTTAAAAAATTAAAGTCCGTAAAAGATAGATTTGCCTTTGAATCAGATAAACAACAAATTCAGCAGGCATTTGAATATCATAAAAAAGCGGAAGAAACCAAAAAGAAATGGTTTGGAACCTTTAGAGCACATAAATATTATGTTAAAGAAAATAAAACAATGAATAATTTGATTAATGATATTATCGGCCAATATAAAAAAGGAATCATGTCCAGACCAGAAGCAGCCGCAAGAATGGTTTCTGCTTTATATCGTGCAAGAAAAATGGGGTATATATCAGATGAAGATGTAAACGGTTTTAAACATCTTTTCAAGCGCGGAGTTTTGCGAAAGTTATATGGTGGCAATATGAATCTAATGGCGATGGAGATGATGTCTGGCAAGGAAAAAACTTTCACTGATGTTATTCCAGACTACAAAGAAGGAATTACAGAAATGCAGAGAATGGGAATGTTACCTTCTAAAGAAGAATTAAAGAATATTAAATGGAAGGATGTAAAAACTATAGGTAAAGCGGCATTTACCAAATTGAAAGATGAAACAAAATACAGAACAAGAAATATAGCCAAGACATATGAAGAATATAAATCACTAAGCGACAAAGAAAGAAAAGAAGGATTATTGTTTATAAAACAACATGGTTCAAAAAAATTAAAAGCAGTGGCAGTGGGAACGGAAATGGCCAGAAAAGGAGAAAGTGCTGTTAGAAAAGCTAAAGAAATGTTCTCAGGTTTATTTAAAGATAAAGAAACAGCAAAATATGAAAGAGATCAGGGAGTAAAAGAATCAATGGGCAATGCAGTTACAGCAATAAGAGCAAACACAACAACAGTTATTAATCAGTTGAAATCAAGTAATACAACTACTGTTTCGTCCAATAATTCTCAAGAAGGACAATCTTCAATGGACGATATTATTAGTGCATTCAATAAAATGCAAGGACTATTAATGCAGGGGGAAATATAACATGCCAGACTATAATCACTTATTGTATAATCCAGTAAATCCAGTATTACCAGATTTAAGTCCATACAATCCAGTCAATTTGGTTAATTCTGCAATGGCTGCAATGGCAATGTTTGGTTTGTCACCTGCAAAACCGATTGAACATGGTAAAATATTATTGCCTTACAGAATCGGGTTTCCGCCCGATGATGATGTTATGAATGGGGCCAAACAAGGAACTGCAGATGCTTTCCCTGAAGATACAAGGCAATTTTTAATTAGAATGGATTTAGCGCCAAGGCTTCAAACTATTGATTTCTCATCTCATATTTTTAAAACAATTGATGCTACAAAAGATTATAAAAAAGCATTGAGATCTCATGGAATTGGTATGTTAACAAATAAATTACATTTATATATTCTTTCGGAAGGTGCGATATCTGATGGTGCATCTAGTTCATATGGACCATCATTTCTTGGATCTACATATAATCTGTTTTCCTCAATAATGCCAAGAGAATTAATAAGTTTGGCCAGATCAAATCCCGTATTTCAGGATTTTGCCCAGCAATTAGGATCAAAAGTAAGAGCAGGTGGAAAATCAATAGAGAATATGGCAAAAGAGGCGCTTGGTGAGGAGATGTATGGAAGTGTGGTAAATATGTCGAAATCCGTTGGAGGACTATCAACTCTTGCGTATAATTTAGCACAAGGAAAAAGAATAGATCTTCCGAATATATGGCAAGGATCTAGTTCCAGATTATCATATTCCGTTACTGTTAGATTATATAATATTAATCCATATGATGAAGAAATGTATAAAAAACAGATAGTTGGTCCGATAATAGCACTTATGGCACTGACACTTCCTAGATCTGCTGATGGTATTTTTTATGATAGACCATTTATGGTTTCAGTAGATTGTCCAGGTTTGTTTAAAATTAAAGAAGCCGCAGTGACGGACGTATCAATTGTTAAGGGTGGAGATGCTAATGATATTTCATTTGAACAACATCCAAATATGGTGGATGTCAGAATAAGTTTCGAATCTGTATATCCTTCAATGGTTATGATTGATGATGAACCTGCTGAGGGTGATACATCAACTGGTGGAGAAACAGCAACAGAAAAACAATTCAAAAGTAAAACTAATATGCAAAGATCACAAGATTCATTAATAACAACAGATGCTGGTCCACCAACATTGTCAGAATATATGGATAATCTTTTAGATAAAAGAGAATTGCAGGCCCCTGGAAAGGCGTCAACAAGAGGATCTGCTAATGTTAAAAGCATATCAAAAGGTTTAGTTTCAGAACCCACTGGAGGAGATAGGGTTTCGCAGAATCAGATTGATTTATATAATGATCTGAAGAATAGGAGCACCACATAAAATGGGTGCCAAGAAATTGATTTTAAAGAACAAAAATAAAGTGTCTATATTATAAGGAGGAATTGTGGTCAGAAAGACAAAATTTATCAATTTAGCTGACTATCGATTTAAGAAAGTCAATGACTCCGCTTTTGGTCCTGGTAGTGGATGGCTCGAAATATACAATAATAATAATTCTGAGTTATTATTCAAGTCTAATAAAATTGTATATGACGGGAGAGAAATTTTTGCACAGCGTGTTTTTGGTGAAAATCGCGTGACAGGTAGCGGTGATAAGGATCTTTTTCTTAGATACATGACAGTTGGAACAGGAGGATGTGATCCAGGAGACCCCAATTTACCATTGGATCCAGATCTTGAGGATCATGGACTCGACACAGAAATAGTTATTGATTTGGCTGATCCTGATTGCATTCCTGATGGTAAAAAGAAGAAATTTGCTAGTGTAGAATTTTTACAGGATATTAACAACAATAACCGGTATGTCATTGCGAAAGCAACTGTTGTCATTGGGAGGACTCAATGCAATGGTCAAAGCTTAAATGAAGCAGGATTATGGTTTTCAGATAATAGCAATCCGGCGGCAGCAACACGGTTTGTGTTGGCTTCCAGGATTACATTTCCAAGTATAACCAAAAACGACACATTAGAGTTAGTATTAGCATGGTATTATTTCATGTAATTAAAACAGAAAAAGTTAAAAAATATTTTTAGGAGGAATTGATATGGCTATTCCTATCAGCCCAGGAGCTTATTCAAGCTTTACAGATTTAAACTCATATGTTCAGAACGTGCCAGTGTCCATTGGTTTTATTGCGTTCCTTGCTGATAAAGGTCCAGATAATGAAATAATTTTCTGCCCAGATCAGCAAGCACTAATAACCAATTTCGGGGAACCTAATTATTTCAAATATGGTCCATCTTACGGACAAGGCATGATAAATGCCGAAAAGAATGTCACAAGTTCTGGATCTATGTATTGTATGAGGGTTTTACCTGCTGATGCTCAAGTTGCAAACTTAACTGTACAACTTCAAAAACCAACAGGTGGAGCTTTCACTACTACTTTTACACAGGACATTTTTACAGATAGAAGCACTGCAATGCAGAGTTTCTATGCAAAAGCAGAACCACCAGCCCAGGATTATTGGCATCCGGCAATGATATTTACTGCCACCGGACGCGGGGAATACTACAATAGACTTAATTTCAGATTGACAAAGGTTATGAATAAAGAAGAAACTTTTATTCTCGATCTTTATTATGAAAAGGACGATGGTTCATTGCTTCTTATGGAATATCATGAAGTTGCTTTCAAAGACGGAATCGTTGACGATTTTGGACAGAGCATTTTTATAGAAGATGTGCTTGAAAGAACTAGTCTATATCTTAGATGTGGAATTAGTGATAGAAAAACATATGATCAATTAGTTGCCGAAGTAGAAAATGAACTTGCAGGAGCTGTCAACCAAGTTCTTGATATGATTTATGAACCACCTCTGGCACCAGCCAATGGTGATACTTATCTTGTATTAAGAGGTGGTCGTGGGGGCTTCGCAGGGCTAGATGGAAATTATGTTGTTTGGAATACAATTGGTGGAACATGGGTCGCAACTCCCGCTCTTGATGGTGATGTCATTAAAAGTGCTGTAGAAGGAAAACTTTACGCACATTATGGCGACGGAATAGTTGATCCTTATAATCCGCTCATTCATGACATTATTTTCAAATTTGGAGCAGAAGTATATGCTGGCGGTGGAGATCTCAGCATGAAAGAAATGGGTTCAGGATCAGATGGAACACTCTGGGATATCAATGGCAAATTAGATGGAAATGTTGCAACACAATCATTATCTAAAGCATATGTTGGTGATTATGATGAAAACGTATATGATATTGATAACGTTTTGTTTGATACAGTATTTGATGCCAACTATCCAACACCAGTCAAAGATAATATTAATTATCTCGCATCAATCCTGAGAAAAGATTGTATAGCACTGTTAGATAATGGTGATGATGTTAATCCACAAACAGCTATTGCATCCAGATATCAGAATCATCCATATAACAATAGCTACATATCTCTGTGGTCGAACCATACAAAAGTTTATGATAATTATAGCGGAAGATATATTTGGGTTTCACCTTCATATCATCTTAGCTACATTATTCCACAGAGTGATGAAGAAACCTTTATTTGGTTTGCTTTTGCTGGTCTTAATAGAGGTGTCTGTGAAAGTGTTAAAGATTTAAGATATAATCCAAAACAAGCACAGAGAGATAATCTATATCTTGCTCAGTTGAATTATATTGTCAGATTAGAAGGCTTTCCAGTTTTCTGGCAGCAGTTAACATCACAGAGTAAACCAAGTGCAATGCAGGATATCAATATTGTTAGAGCAGTTCTATATATTGATAGAGCATTGAGAAAATATTGCAGAAACTTCATCTATGAACAAAATGATGAAGAAACTTGGGCAATGGTTGAAAGTGCAATTGCTGGATTCCTCGAAACAGTAAAGAAGCAGCGTGGTCTCTATAGTTATTCAGTAAAAGCCGATGCGTCAGATGAAGAAAGAAAAAGAAAAATATTCAATGTAGATGTTATTCTTGAACCAACAAGAACAACTGAGAAGATTTTCTTAAGGCATTATATCCAGTAATTTATATAGAATGGGGTGGGGTGCAAAATCCCACCCCCTTATACAATTTGGAGGATTATAAATGATATTAACGCTTAACAAATCTGATGCTCGTTTTATTGCAGATAGCATTAGATTAAATTATTTAGAAAAAAATATTTCCTTAATGGAATGTTGTCATATAGATAGTCTCATGTGTGTTAAGGATGTCGATATATTAAAAGGATGTGTTTATCAAGAAGGTCTTTTAACATTTTTTGGTGGCATGACATTATTAAGCACTCTTATGAAAATAATCGAGGCAGGTCTGACAGTATTGGTTGGAAATATCGCATTAAAAGGTGTAAAGAAAGCAGCAGGCATGCCAACAACAGCCGACAAAATTGACAAAATTACCAAAGAATCAGAATCATTAAAAAATGATTTACAAAAATATAGAGTAGAATTAAATGCATTAAGAGGAAAAATACAATCATCGGCAGAGGAAAATAAAGCTGCATATATGAAAGATTTTAAAAAATTAGCCGTTAAAATTATAAGAGAATATAGAAATGCTATTGCACTAAGATTTGATGCTGTTGCATTAATGAAAGATAAAGATAAAATGATGACACCTGGAAGTTTTTCAGCTTCATCTCGAATATTGGCGAATGTTTCTATAGTTTTGATGATGTTTGCATTGACTGCTACAGGCGTTGCTTTTGCTAAAATGATTGCATCATTAATTAAAAGAATTTTTAATTTTATGAAAGATATGCCAGCTAAAAAAGACCAAGCAGTTAAAAGTTTTGTTAAAAGTATTGATTCTGCTAGCAAATCTCTATTAACGAAAAAGAAAAATTAAAGGAGAAAATATTATGAAAGTTCAGTTTACCAAAAGTGAATTAAATTTTTTAGCAGAATCAATTAAATATTGCACGGTTAAAGATAATATTGGTCTATTAGAATCTAAACAACTTGTTACTATATTAGAATGTGATAATTTATCAATTGTTAAGAAATATTTAAAAGAAGAAAAAGTGAGTAATGCAGGATTGTCAACCATTGGGAAAGAAGCAATGCGTGCTAAAAATGCAGAAAGAAATATGAAAGAAATGGAAAAAGCAAAAGAATATTTACATGCAAGTAAAAAGGAAATTGCTAAATTTTATAAAATGGCATATGAAGAATTATGGGCATATGGACAATCATTATATTATAAAATGCTTGGTGAACTTAATGCCAAAGATGCAGATTTTAAAGCAATAGAAAAAAGATATCAAAAAAAGGCAGAACTTGCCCAGGGTGGTGCTATATTAAAAACTGTATCCGATAATTCAAAAAGATTTAAAGACAGATATGATAAACTGTTTAATTCTGGAAAAGAGTCTATGAAAGAAAATAAGCAAAAAGCATTATCTGCATTGAAAGATTTAGAATTTGGTGAATTTTTTAACCATATGAAAAGTTTGTTATCATCAATAAGAAATACAATTGCCCAATTTCTTTATATTAAACTTGGATATGAAAAAGCAGATAGAGCAGCATTGAAAAGAATGATGCTCGATCCAAAAGTAGAAAAACAAATGCAGCAAGCAGTTTCAATGAGAGAAGTTATTAATTCGGAATTTTCAAATAAAACAGCAGATTGGACGACTAATTTCAACAATGCAACAATTATGAGTGCGAATGCTCTTATAGCTGCAATGGCAATATTATCTGCAGTTGGAATTGGTGTATTGGGTAAAATGTTATTTCCTGTTATTAGAAATTTAGTTGCTAAGATTAAACAAATGTTTGAAAGTGGCAAAAAAGGTAAAAAACCTAATGCATCATCCATTAAATCTGCTGTAGGTGTTATAAAGAAAGTTGCAGAAAAATCTGGAAAGAAACATTTGAAGAAGAGAGCAGAAAAAGCTTCTAAAAATAAAAAATAATTTTAAATTGGGGGAGTTAAATGAAACTAGAATTCACAAAAAGCGAAATTGATTTTTTAGCAGAATCTATTAAGTATGATCTGCTTAAATCTAATCTGCGCATATTGGAGACACACCAACTCTCAAAAATAGCAAAATATGATAACTTCTCTTTAGTGGAAAGATATTTTGAAGAGGCAGCCAAAGATAATGAAGAAGAAAAAGATGATGAACTCAAAGGAAAACATGTTACTGAAATAAAAAAGCAATATATTTCTTTAGGATCTCAACTTAAGAGTGTGGGTTCGGCAGCAGCAGATCAATTAAAAATGCTAATGCAAGCAGAAACACTAAAAACTGCAATTTCTAGAGGTAATATGTATGTTGCAGCTATATTGACACAAAGCAGAACATCATTAATAACAACGGCTGCAAAAGTGGGAGTGTCCGCAACAATAGCAGGGGCCGCACATACTGTGGCAGCGACAATTCTTTCCATAGTTGCAACTGCTCTTATATCAATGGTTGCTATATCTGTATTTAAAATGGCATGGGCACTTGGAAAAACCATAATGCGCGGAATTGTAAATATTGTTAAAAGATATATCAATACTATTAGAGGAAAAAAAGACCCAGACGATGCAGCAAAAGAAATGGAACAAATGATGAAAAGGTCTAAAACTGCTCTAAATACAAGTAAGCGAATGATCAGAATTATTCCCGGGAAGAAAGGACAAAAACTTCTTACCAGAATAAATAAACTTGATGAAAGGCTTTCGAGGTAATTATGGATATTAAATTAGAATATATGATAGAAGCATACGACATCAAATTTGATGAAATGAGACATTTATGTGAAGCACCAGCATTCGTGGGAGCATCTTTAAAATTTGTCGCAAATAAAGCCATAAATACAATAATAATGGCTGCTAGTGTAATATTTGCCATCAAATGGGTTGGCGAAACAGCATCTAATAAGGTTGTGGATGAAATGAAAAGAGGTAGAGAAAATCTAAAGGATAATGCAAAAGACACATCAACTAAAATTAAAAGGCTTGTGGATGATGTTTCTGAAACCGCAAAAACTTTACAATCTGATAAAGGTCAGAGATGGCTCATTTCGAAATTAAAGATCATAACCAATGCGATGTTAGCTTATGTCAGAAGGGCAGGAAGATTTGCTATATCGACTAGTGGATGGGATAATCTATCAGTCGAAAAGAGAGAAACTATACATAAACTTTGGACGATGAATATTAGAGCATTAACACTTGCAACAAAATCGTCTGTTGCAGTTGGAACAATAATGGCCGTAATATATTTGTCATACAAATTATTAAGTGATTTAAAACAAAAAAATGCTGAATCGGTTAAAAATGATTTGAAAAATAAATCGGTTCAGAGTGTGAGCTTGGCAAAAAGAGCGATACGCAAAAGAAATATTGGGAGGTAATATACCATGTCAAGAAATACAGGCGCAGACAAACAAGCATTTGCCAATTTATATGCAAATCCATATACAAAAACATTTGGTGGTACAAACAAAGGAACTGCAGATCCGTTTATATCAGGTTATTTTGGATGTTATTTTCAAGACCTGCCAGAATCACTGACAGGAGAAACAATCAACCAGCTTGGTTTTGGAAAAACTTCTTTTAATAAATTATTGAGTGCAACAGCACTCTCTGTCACGGTTCCAGCTGTTACTATTAACAAAACTACACTCACAGGGATTGGCGGCAAAAAGTGGTCAGTGGTCAGCAACATAGATGTTGGTGATTCGTTAACAGTTAGATTTACAGAATTCAGTGGAATTCCAATTGGAAAGATACTATATTCGTGGGGAAAAATTGCAAGGTCAGTAAGACATCACGTTTCTGCCCTTAAAGCAGGCGCATACACAAAGAGTCAGTATGCTGCATCCCTTTACTATTGGACTATGAGACCATCCATGAATCCAAGCGAGAAAGATGTCGAAGTTGCATTCTGTTTCACAGGTTGCTTCCCAAACAAAGTTCCTCTCGATTCATATGGTGGTGATGTTACAACTAATGACAAGGTTGAAATCGATGTTGATTTCAACGTTGATGAAGTATTTTGCACTCTGGAAGCGGATAATGCATGGGTTATGACTAAGGTTGTAACAATCATGACTAAAACTCTCGATTATAAGAGCATCAGAGAAGCCATCTCTACAGGCGGACTTGGTGGTCCAAATAAAACCAATTAAAATATTTCTTCTCCAGGACACGAATGAGGGATTGGTCATAAGACTTGTCCCTCATTTTTTTTGTTAAAAACAAAGAAATAGAGAACAAAATTAAACTTAATTAAACAATGGAGGTCTTTTTAATGTTTAAAGGTGTAAATATTCAAGTTCCTGAGATTGAGGTAATTTGCCCTCAATCAAAAAACAAGTTTAGAGTCAGGAGTCTCAGTTTGGGAGAAGAAGCCAATATGAAAAGTTCACTGCTGGCTTCAAATGGTCCAATATCAATTAAGCTCAACGAAATTATCTATGATGCAATCGCAGATGAAAACAAACCATCGTTTGATGAATTTTTAAAAACAACATCAACAAGAGATAGGGATGCGTTGTTATTGGGTCTTTATCAAATTACTTATGGGGATGAATATGTCTTGGAAAATTATCAGTGTATTAATCCAAGGTGTCAAAAATCCTACAATCTACGCACAAAACTTTCCAATGGATTTAATATATGTGCGTATAAAGGAAAAGATAATTTATTAGAAAAAGAAATTCCTGTAGAATTGGCAGAGGGAGTTGTTGCATATGTTCATCAGCCGACATTGAAGTATGAAAGCATGGTCTATGAAAAATTAACAGAAAACGATCTTTTAACACCTCTATATTTAAAAATTGCAAAACTTGATGTCACAAATCAAGATGGAAATTATATTCTTTCTATTGAGGAAAATGAAATTGATTACTCAATGGTCGTTTCTAAAAATTTATTTAGTATACATAAGAAAATGATCAACGAAGCATATCTAAAAGAATATGGAAAGTATGATGTGTCAGTCACAATACTTAATAGATGTCCATACTGTGGACATAATGATGAATTCGAGTTAGACTTCGTAAAACAATTTTTTCTTGTGGTATTCGGAACCTAAAAACTCTAATACGTTTAGAAGAGATTTTATAGAAAAGGTCGCAGTCGCTATCGATGTTCTAAAAATTTCGTATCTAGATATAATATCAATGCCAGTTTATGAATTTACAGTTTTAATGGAATTAAAAGCAAAAAGTCTCGAAGAGCAAAGAAAAGCACTTGCAGAGATGAGGGGTAATTATAAATGATAGGATTAAGAAGAATTAAAAATCAAATTACTGATTATGGTGATTTTCTTGAGGTCTATGATATTGATGTGATGATAGATGCGTTAGAAAAGATTTTTGGAATTATGTTAGAAACATATCCATTCGATCCAGAACTCGGCTCCAATTTATTTAGATATATATGGGAGCCTTTCGATGATATCACAATGGAAAATCTCGAGAATGATGTTAGAAATGTTATGAGTCAACATATTCCCGGTTTAAAATTGAGAAATTTAAACATAGTTACTAGTAATGATAAAAGTTTTATATTAGAGCTATATGTTGAATTCCAAGGAGTGAAGAGAACATCACAATTTCTGTTTGATAAAAGTGGATATTCATCTTTAATTAAAGACGACTGAGGTTTCGAATAAGGGTGGTTGGTGGGAAAATTAAATTTAGGAGATATAATGGCAGTTGAAAATTCTATAATGGCAATAGATTACATGAATGAATTCCATGAACTCATTTATCGTTTTTATGGAACGGAATATGTTGTCTATCCATGTACGTATTATCGATTAGATTATACAAACAGCATCAAGGAAGAAGATAAATTCGAGAGTGGTGCGTATGAAATAATTGGCGAGTACAGTGGGTATAAATGGCACAAAATATATATGTTTCCAGCTGCATTCTGTGAACCGATTACTAATATTTCTCCTGTTCGAGATGAAAGGGGGAGGATATTAGAATTGAATACATCTTTTGTGATTCCGGGTCAATTATTTATGCAACCGTTGTATAATGATCTGGTCATATTTCCTACAACATTAAGACCGAATGAATTTGAAAAATATCCATCTTATATTGTTTCTGGAATAGAAAGAGCTATATTTTCTAATGAGACTTTATATAAAGTGACAGTTCAGTCGTTCCATGCTAGTGAAGATATGATAGATGCACAGGTTGATGATGAATATATTTTCATTGATTATTTTAAAAAGATCTATCCGTTGGCAACCGGGACGCAATTGTTGAATCTTATGAGTAATGTTGAAACGGAAATGTGGGATTTCCATAATACTTATTTTGATAAGAAATCTCAAATGTTTAGCGTTGAGACAACATAAAAGGAGTAAAGATGAATTATATCCACACTAGTCGTGAACAAATCAGATTTCAAATGACACAGCTGGCAAAAGAATATTTACAGCTTCAAAATATAGATTTTTCAAAAACACACTATTTATCATACATATTAGACATTCTTTCTATATTAACTGCCAACATTTTATATTTTTCATCAATGTCTCACCATGAATCAATTTTAATAACAGCAAGATTAGATGAACCTATACGAAATCTGGCTGCAGTAATAGGATATAATCCATTAAATGCTGCAAACGCCCAGGTTGATTCCTTATTCCAAGTAAATATAAAGAATGCACCATTGGAATTTAGGTTTCAGATGAGTGGTTTGTTTAGAGATTCTGTTATAGTTCCAACTGGTTTTGAGGAAAGTGGTTTTCGAGTTGTTTCTACAAATAATAATTTTCAGCTTATAAATAAAAATGTAATCGTACAGAGAAATAATGTTGGGCTTATAAAAGTCATGTTGGAAACAACGACCGGCACAATTCTATTACCATATGATTACAATATAGCAAGTGGTGTTTTATCATTTTTTGTAACATTCGATCAGATAGATTTAGTAACATACGAATATACAATTGATGATGATGTCATGCCTTTCCAGTTTTACACTATTGAACAACCAATAACAAACAATTCTATGTTGGCTGATGTTGAAATATATGTTAATGATGTATTGTGGACGAGATCATTAAATAATATAGGAATGGAATCAACTGATGAAAAATTTATCCTGAAAACATTTAAAGATAAATTTATGTTGATTTTTGGAAATGGATTATTTGGAAAACAACCTCAGCCAGGAGACATCATTAAAGTTAGAGCTTTTATGACAAATGGATCTAGAGGAAATGTTGTTTCTGGAATGGTTATGAAAAAGGATCGAATAAGAGTGGTAGACTCTGGCACCGGAGGCATTCAAGAGGTGTCCTTTGATGTCACGAATCCGTCTGCAGGTTATGGTGGCTCGGATATGGAAGAGAATAATGCTATTAAAAGAAATGCAATTGCAAGTTTGCAATCACTAAATAGATTAGTCAGTGCAAACGACTTTAAAAACATTAGCGCCATAACAAATATACCTTTTGAAGATTCCATTTCTTATTTAAAAAGATCGGATTTGAAAGTGAATGAAATAAATACATATGGTGTCATAAAATTTAACGACGAAGTTGTTCCAATGACATCATTTATAATACCAGGAATATAAAGGGAGTATACTATGCCTACACCTGACGTAATAATTTACCCTTATACTATCCAAACATATGAAGGAATAGATTGGTATATTCCATATGAAATACACGTATACTATGATAGCATGTTTGGAGAATATTTTTATATGGCAAGAGATTTGGATTTGGAATATAACGTGGAATTTTCTGATGTTGATCATCATCCACTATTTCTTTCCAATATAAATGTATCTTCTGATTTTGTGCTGCATCAATTTACATTTGCATTTGATTATACTATGGAATCAACATATGATTTAACTGGTGTGGAATTTCAAGTATTTTTAAAAGGAAAAGATTTTTCGTGGATGACTTTTTTGACCCCAGTTCCTTTAACTCCAGGAAATGGTTATGCTGAATTCACAATGGGGCATGCAGGGATACCAAGTGGTGAACTGGAAATTGTCGTAAATATAATAAAAACAGGAACAATAAATGCAAGATATAAAAGTGCGTCGATAATAAAATACAATCTAACAAATTACACACAGAGTCAATTAATAGAAACAGCTGTAGGTCCACCTCCGGTTTTAGATATGTTAGATATTCCAGGAATTGAAAAGACATGGTTTGACGAATTGAGTGATACTGACAAGAAAGTATTTGAAAAAGAAATAATTCAAAAGATGATAACACTATATGATAGCACATCAATGAGAATGATGAATACTTTTATAAACTATAAATTCCCAAAAACAAAAGGAATCATCAAAAATATATATTTCAATCCAGAAAATATCTCAGTTGTTAATTTAGTTGTTGATAGAACTGAAGTCCCTGGTGGTTTGACGGTGGGAGATCAGTATGCGATCAAGGGCCCAGTAACAAATCCAGCAGATCCATTTTATGGGAAAGAGGGGGCCATTGCTCTATGTCTATCTTTAATTCCGGAAACATGGAGATTTGATTATTTATCAATATCTTCCGTGTTGATAAATGATAACGATGGACTTAAATATTTTTATGATGGTCATAAATGGTTCAGGCCAAATTATGATCTCCCAGTAAAGATAGAAGCAATATTGTATACTAAGGATGGATACCTTTCATATATAGATAAAGCAAAGAACGCATTATTAGATCATTTTACTGATAAATTTGGGTTGGATGCATCAATATATCGTTCCGAGATAATCTCATTGTTACAACAATTGGATGGCGTGACATATGTTAAATTGATTAAACCAGAAATAGATATTTTCTTCAATTTTAAAATGGACGATTTGCGTTATGATGAAATAATCACATATGTCCCAGAATATATATGGGTAGATAGTGAAGATATTATAATTGATGTTAGAGTTGGCTAATAGGGGTGACAATGGATAAAGAAACATTAACTTCAATACTACTAAAAAATAAGAATGAAATAAATAGATTTCTCATAACAACAAATGCTAATTTTTGGGTGGGATTTAATTCTTGTAGAATATTAATAACCATTCCTGCAATGGGACGTTTGTTTCAACAATATTTAGATAGTAGTTTTAGTGATATATCAGATATGATGCCGGGGATATATAGTGATTGGCCACCATATAAGATTCTAGCTGATCCTTATACTAGATCGATGGCAATATTATTAAATATTTCTCTAGAAAAAAAATTATATGATATTTCAAGAGGATTGTATACACTTATGAATATAAGAATGCATTTTTCTTTGATTAAGAAGTACTTCAAATATTGTGATGAGGGTGCATATCACTTAGCATTGGAAAACCTCCCCAAGCAGCATCTATTCAATCAGAAGGGGTCGATACAACAAGCTTTTTATTATTTATCAGATGTATTATTTGAAAGATATAAGACTCAAGTTCCAAGGGATAAATCTTCTAAAAGTATGTACCGTATGATTTATGATTTTAGAACGAGATGGGAACAAAGTATGAAGGCCCAGGCGAGAAAATTTTATGACATCAAATCTGGAAAAATAAAAATTATTTCATTACAAGATAAGGAATTTCTTATTGATACGAGAGCAGATCAAATGGTAGACAACACAATAAATAATTTTATTATGTATAAGGTTTATGATAATAATCTTTTAAAAAATGTTTGTAATAAGGTTTCATTTAGACCGTCATATATTGAACCATTTATAAAGGAGATAACTCTAAGCGAAGAAGATTTATTGAGACCGTTACTGTATATAATTATTGATAATGCATCCTCTGAAGAGTTTGTTAAATCAGAGTTTTTAGTTTCTCTATTGAAAAGGATGTCTACCAGATATACGATAGAAAAGAAATCATTGAAAGAAAAAATTGAACAATTTATTCAAGTTTTGATGAAACAGAATATGGATCTGGCCAAACTATATATAAAGATTAGTAGTCCATATAAACAGAAAATCAGAATTTGCATTGCCATGTTTTTATACTATACAATGTGCAATGCTTTACGATAAAAAAGGCTGCCATTTCTGGCAGCCTTTTATTTTAAATGTCTGTAGTTGCAAGAGTCAAAAATATCTCTTGCAATTTTCTCAGTGTTCGTTCATGGGGATTTTTTATCCCCCTCCCATTGACAGCAATCTGTTTTTTTTGATCATCATATGTAATAAGGGTTGTTTTCCCCTTAGCACACACAGTAACAGTCACCCCGCCTGCCTTTTTGTCATAGACAGCAATTACAGTTTTCTCAGGCATGTCTCCTCCTAGAATTAAGATCGAACCCTCTGGTGGATTCATAAACACATATATCTAGTTAAAGATGCTAAAAAAATTATGGAACTGTGACCGGTGTTATGACTAAATTATCATAAACTGTATATTCATCATAGACATTCGTGGGAACATCATCATAATTATAAGACCACTGTATCTTATCAAACATTTCTATAATTTGTCTTAAATATGGAACCATACTTTCATAAACAGTATACTCATCAAACGTATTATTTGAGCTATCATCATAATCATAAGCCCATTGTACCTTATCTCGCAGGGCAAATTCCCTACTAAATAAAATATCTAAATTTTCATATATTGTATATTCATCAAATGTATTATTCGGGTTGTCGTCATAATTATATGCCCACTGAATAATCTCATCGATAGGTATTACTGCCTGTCTTAACATTAAATCATCAACACTATAATATTCATTATGATTACTTATTGCTGTTGTTCTAAGATAATCATCAACTGCTAATCTTTCTCCAACTGGATCTTTGAATTCTAACCCAAACCAACCAACGCCAAGGTATCTACTATGAATAGGTTTAAAGAAATCTACAACTTGATTAATCTGTCTATTGAGTATTCCAAGTCTTAACATTCTAAATGTGCTATTAATGTTATAAAATCTTGACACAACGTCAAACAAATATAATAAATTAAACACAGCTTCATCATAAATAACTTCCGAGGAATCCAAAACATCAAGCACGAAATCATATAATTCCGGATTTATTGCCTGTAGTAATGTTTTATTATGTGTTTCGTCTACCGCAATATTTTCACCAAGCAATCTGAATACTTCTTTCCTTCTATTGAGTTTATCATCTCTGAGTTCTCTTTGAGATGTATTAGTCGGATCATTTGTGGTGCTCAATGCAGTATCGGGCATTAATGCATATTGTGGATCTCTTGCAATTATCTGTTTAATATAAACATCATCAGTTACTTCCAATCCAATTTGATTTCCTAAACCATCAAGCTCAACCATCAATGGTTGCAGACAAAATATGTTGTGATTCAGATGGAATACATTTGGAAATGAAGAATCTATTATTGGTTGTACACTTAGATGTGGATCCAGTGTTGACCAATTAAACATTCCCATATTAAAGGATGTTTGATTAAATACTGGAACTGCATATAATTTTATCATGTTTATATATTGTAGATAAACTTGAATATCATCATACATACTCGACGGTCCTGTAAAATGAGTGAATAATGTTATTATTGGTGTCAAGACCGCACCGACTGCCCAGTTAAGTCCACCAACATTGACGAAGTTTCCTGATGGTTCATGGACTGTGAAATTATTTCCACGTGCCTGTACATCGAGAGGTGTTGTTGTCCACATATTAGATGCTACATCATAAATATAAGTATTGGCATATGTGTTATTTACATTAAAACCACCAACTACCATAACCTTAGTTCTATGTTGGTCAATTGCACATCCAAACCTAGAAACTGGTGTCCCTGGCTTTCCTGCAAGTGGTGTCAGTGTTCCATCTGTCAAATTGTATTTAAATACTTGATTTGAAAAATTTCTTAGATCAAAATCAAATCCCCCAATTATTAACAATTCTCTCTTTTCGATCATGCAATAACCACAGTCTATAATATTTAGTGGAAATGCAAAAGGCATAGTTGCCCATGTTTTCAAAAATAAATCATATGCATAAACATCGTGATTTAAATTCCCCGAATCGTCAACACCTCCAATAACAAACACCAATTCATCAGTTGCAATCATCATATGATTTCTTAATTTCTTTGGAAGATAATTTTCGAATTCCCATTGGTGATTATATAACTCAAATCTGTAAAATCCATCAGTCACATCACCATTTTGGTTTATTCCACCACCAATATATGCTGCCATTTGAAATGACACTGCACCAGTTTCTTGTAGTTTTTCCAGTGCATTATTTTTGGTTTCTATTCTATCATCTAATACATATTTAACAAGTCTTGAAGGATCACCAGTAAAAACCATTGGAAGAAAATTCGGTGTATCGTGTTCACTATCTTCAACATCAATAATTCCAAATGAATCATCATAATCTTTTTCAAAAGAAATAGATCCCCCATCTGGTTTCCATGTCATTCTATTTTCTAGTGGTTCTGCTGGTAAATTTCTACTATTTTTTTCGTTGAAAAGAATACTATATGCTAATATCATTTCTAATAATGATAATTTTGTATTTAATGGAGTATATTCCCATTTCTTTTTATCATCAATATTTCCAGTTAAATTCCATTGCTGATATTCTAATCTTGCTTTATAACTTAATAACATATAAGCTTTTTTAACTTCCATTATACCAGCAGAAAGAATTATATTAAAAAATGGTGTCATCGATGGTAGTTTTATTTTAGTAGTTCCATATAAATCTAAAATATTTTGTTTTGTATAATACCAATGTGGATCTGTGTTGAGTGTATTATATGGTCTGACTAATTCATTTGTCCATCCAGGGACATGTCTATTATTTAATGCTGGAACACCACGGAAAAATATATCTGGTCCGGACGGTTCATAGTCTAACCAATATTCATATATTTCACTATCCAATTGAAAGAAAAATTTAACTGCCTGTTCAACTGATCTCGGTGAACCTTTTATATGATATAGATTTACTAAGTCTAAAAGAAAATGTGGTTTAGAAGAAGGTGTTAAAAGATAATAAAATGGAATTCCGTGTGATTCTAATAGTAGATCCAAATCCTCTAAGTCTGCCTTAAATGGATCAGAAAGATTTTTTTGTTCCGTTGATAGTGTTTTTAGAGAGGAGTACCAATCTCCTATCATATTCATTAAACGGATGTTGTCATTACTATCCTGTGAACGCACCTTTAGTATTCTATCATAGAATGTTGAAAATTCTGATTTATTTTGAACTAGATTTACATACTTCTGATCATATATCGAGTCGACGACATAGTTATCAAGTTCGTCTTGTGTTATCTCAATATTTTTTATATAATTGAGATAATCAGTGAACCTTGCATAGAAATCTTTCATGAATTAGACTCCTTTTGTTTAAGTTTTAATTTTATCTTCAACATTTTTAATTTTTTCAATATTTTTTTGTTTTATTTTAGGATCTTTTGATTTACTAGCTAATCTTTTTGCTAAATTTAACATTTGTTGAACAATCGATTTTAAAGATGATATATTGACATCTCTATCTTCATATACATTACTATATTGCCCATCTAATTTTGCAAAAGAATTTATAATTGCAACAGATGCTGCGATTATTATAGCCCCAGCTCCAGTAGCAATTGCAAGTGTCATAAGTGTCATTCCTGCATAGAAAATAGCACCAATTGCAACGGATGTTGCAAGACCAATAACAAATAAAGGTTTGGCAGCAGAAGATAATTTCTTTAAAGTTTTTATTAGACCCAAAATTATACTTTTAATTTTGCTCCAACCATATTCTTTTGACATTTGTTTATATTGATTTTTTAATTCCATATATTCTTGTTTAATTGCTTCTATTTGTTTAATTTTGTTTATATCATTTTTTTCTTTTGCTTTTTTAATTGCAGCAGAATACATTCTCATAAACATTTTATCTACCACTCTAACTATTCCATCTAAAACTCTCACACCTTTAGCTGATTGTTCAATTGGTTTTGCTTCATTGAGAAAACTTTCAATAAGCGTTTTATCATTTGCCTTTAAAATATGAAAATGACTTTCTGTTAATTGTGTATTTTCAACAATGAAATATCTAATGCTCTCGGCTAAAAATTCAACATCAGTTTTCTTTAATTTTAATTTCATTAATATCCTCCAATGATTTCAAATATTTTTCCCAATATTCAACAGCTATATTAATAGGTATACAATACGCAATTCCCGCACCCATGGTATGTACCGCAAAATTTATTCCTATCACTTCTCCATTTAAATTAAAAACTGGACCACCACTATTTCCAGGGTTCAGAGTTGCATCTAGTTGTAACATTTTTCTAAAATGCAATATGTCCATCATATCTATTTCAATATGTATATTACTAACCATTGCCATTGTAAATGTCTGGGATATTCCAAATGGACCTCCCAACACTAAAGATATATTCCCTTTTTTCATCAAATCCGAATCTCCAAATTTTATAGGTTTAAAATTCTTAAGGTTGGATTCTATTTTAATAACCGCCAAATCCTGATCTGGCACAACATATATAACTTTTGCTAAATACTTTCTAGTTTCGGAAAATTCAATAAAAATTTTAGAAGCATTATCTACTACATGATTATTAGTCATAACATAACCATCTTCTGTAATAATAAATCCCGTGCCACATGATGGTTGTGGGATAAGGGTATTATCATAATAAATTTTAAGTGATACTACGCTCTCATGGACATTATCATAGATGTTTGTAAAAACCTCAGAATCCAAAGGAAACGCCCCAACTGAAACTGCCAACAAAATAAATAATAATACTAATTTCTTCATACTAATCTCCTTTTTGTTATTTAGCGAAAAAAATAATACAGATATAACACAGCTATTGCAACAGCAGAACCCAGCACATCAGCTATGAGATCCCATATATCACACACATGATGAATATTATGATAATCATAAATTTCTTTTAATGTTCCTAGAAAAAATACTAGCAGAAAAGCTTTGAATGGATTGCGAAATAAAAATGTGAATAATATTGTGAGTAAAAAACAACCTGAAAAATGCCAAACTTTGTCCCAGCCCATTATAAATTCTAATAACACTTGTTTCATCACACTATAACCATCCTATATTTATTTATTTTTGTTCGCCTATTTTATTTTTTTGCTTTTAACAAACACATATATATGTTTAGTGTATGGAAGGATATCCATCCTTCTTATTTTTTTTCAAAATTTCAACGGAGGTCGATGTGGGTGAGATAGGATTAATTTTCAAGGAAGTGGAATCGAAAATTTTGGATTTCAAAAAAGAATTTCCGAAAATACACACGGGAATAATTTTTCATCTTGTCCAAAACAAAGATCAGTTAAAGATCAGGGCAGCATTGAGAAATAATTGGTGTGTTGTTTGGAGTAATGTATCGGAAACGAATGAATTCTATGATGCTGAAGGATTCGAAAAGAAAAAAGAGACCCTACAGTTTCTGTGTAAAAAAATGATGGATAAAGAAATACCATCTGATTGTGTTCATCTTTTCCACAATCGAGTCGAGATGAAATACAGTGCTGCTATGTCATTCACAATCAAAGGTGCAAAAGTTGTTGATGATATTATGGATATAGATGAATACAGACAATTATGTACCAATTTCGCAAAACTTAAAGAAGTTGTGGTGTTTAATAAAACTGGAAAAAATCTTGAGAAATTCCAAATAAAAGATGGCATATTTGAAAAAATAATTTCTGAGTTTGATCATCCAGTTGATACGTTTTCAAAGGAATATATGTTAAGAAGAGTTATAAGCGCTCTCACTTCAGATGAGTATGATGTGAAATTAAACTCAGATGGAACATCTCTGAAAATCGAAGAAAATGGTAAATGAGGAGTGATAAGAAATGGAGAAAAAACAACTTGAGCAAGAATCAAAAGAGGTACTTATTGAACGTGTCATTGTGATGAGCAGTGCGATCGAAGTGATCAAATGTAGTGCAAAGGAGGCGGTCCGCAGCAGTGTGAAGAGAACACACCTACCAATGAATATTCTTGAGATAATATCGACTTTGAAGTAATTGGAGGGAAAATATGCAGGGTGTCATTTATTCGACATCTGGAAGAGCCAGAGAATACGAGGAACACGCGATCAATATATATAGTGGTTGTGGGCATCTTTGTAAATATTGTTATGGTCCAGATATCATTAAAATTTCAAAAGAGTTATGGGAAAATCCTATTCCAAGAGATAACATTTTGGAGAGAGTTAAACTGGAAGCATCTGCGTTCAAGGGAAAGACGGTGCAGTTATGTTTCGTGACAGATCCATACCAACCAATCAATGATCAGCTGAGATTGACGAGAGAAATAATAAAGGTTCTTCATGAAAACGAAGTAAGAGTATCCATTTTAACCAAGGGCGGGAGAAGAAGTGTTCAGGATATTGATCTACTTTCTAACAATCCAGAATTAAGTAAATATGGAACCACATTGACATTCATGGAAACAAAAGATTCTCTTGAATGGGAGTCAGGGGCCGCATTGCCAAGCGAGAGGATAGAAGCACTCAAAATAATGCACGATGCCGGCATCGAAACATGGGTAAGCATGGAGCCAGTCATAGAACCTAGACAGACTTTTCAACTTATCAAAATGACACATGAATTTGTGGATATATTTAAAATTGGAACTTTAAATTATCATCCACATGCGGAAACAATTGATTGGCGCCAGTTTGGTGAATCAGTAATAAGTATACTAAATAGGATTGGGGCGAATTATTACATAAAGAATGATTTGAGAAACAAAATGTTGCCATCCACAATAATAAAAATAAAGGAGAGAGGACGATGAGGAAAGTTTTTAAAAATTTCGCAATGGTTGGTATTTTTCTAATGGGGATATTGAAAATATACCAAATGGTTAAAATTGCTTACTTAAGATCGAGGTTGGGAGATTTCTAAAGGGGGCCGCTGAATGCAGAAGAACATTTTCACAATTCCAGAAACAGAAAAAGCAACACTGAGAGAAGTTTATGCACACCTAGGAATAGGTGAGAGCGAAAGCGAATTTGTTTTAAAAATGTATAAAAACATGAAGGAACTCAGGAAAGAATGCAGAGGAAAAGAATACTATAATCTGATACGGGAACAAATAATAGTGAATCAGAAATTTCAAACCCTCTTTTTCGTCTGCTTGTCAAGAGCAAACTCGTGTTGGCCATGGACATTGTTTAGGAGAGCACTTGGAATTGGGGATGATCAAAATCGATCAATTTTCAAAACATTTGAGATGATTGTGAATCGTTCTGTTGAGATGATGCTGGATGATTACATATTTGCTGAATGTATTACAATCTATCTAATACATACAACAAAAGAAATGTGGGAATTTCTAGCATTGGAATTCAGAGATATGTCTACAGAAGGAACAGCGGAAGAAACAATGAAAGAACATATTTCAGTAACACCATAGGGGCATCGCCCCTTTTTTTATCTTAGGAGATACTTATGAATAAGATTTTCGTTTATGGAACTCTGATGCCAGGACAATGTAGATATTTTTTAATATCTGAGCATGTCGTTGATATAAAAGAAGTCACATTAAAAGATCACGCATTGTTTCTATACAATGATATGGATCAATCATATCCATTTATGGTTCCTTTGTCTGGTGGTGAAGTTAAAGGTGTAGTACTAACATTCAATGAAAGTAATTCAGAAGAAATTCTGGAATTTATTGATGAGATGGAGACACCTGCTGGATATGTGAGATCGGAATGTGTTGTCAATGAAAATGATGGAACGAATCATTCTGTGATAACTTATATACCAACTAACCCTGATGTGATTGAATGGATAATAAATGATCTTCCAAAAATCGAGACTGGTGATTGGGCAGCATTTTATCCATTGTTCCTCATCGTTAAACTGAATAAACTTATGTCAGAATCACAGGAAATCTTTTTAGTCGATTTAAAAAATGGTGGGGTTGTTTCTTATGATGTTGAAAATGATCGTCTCAAAAAGACAGCAGAACGAAAAACAACAATTGAGTGTAAAATGGAAGATGAGATTGGTATTTCTGAAATGTCAAAGATTCTTATCCCATTATTAACATTATCAACACACATAACCAGAAAGGGTGGTGTTTTGATTTTATTATTTAACATAGGGGAAATTTAATGTTTTACATTGAAGGAAAATACGCATGTGCTGTGGTCCACGCCGAAACAGTTGAACCGGAAGCAATTTCTCAAATACATCACATGATCAATAATATTGCATTTACTAATGATGCAATATTTATGCCTGATATACATAATGGATCTGGTTGTTGTATTGGTTTCACCATGAAATTAACGAAAGATAAGATTGTTCCGAATGTTATTGGTTTTGATATTGGATGTTCGGTCATGTCCTTATGCCTTGGACCAGACCTAATGGACAAATTCATATCTGAAGAAACTCCAAAAGAAATTAGAAAATTGATCCCCTTTGGTTGTGTCACACATTCAGAACCGATTGTTGATTTTGAGAAGTTGTTCAGATGGAAAAATGTTAATAGTATGGTAGAAAGAGTTTCTCTAATTTTTGGACAGAGAAACATCCCACATATCAGCTATAAATGGCTTGTTGGAAGATGCAAAGAAATAGGAATGCGTCTTGATAAATTCTTAAATTCTGTTGGAACCGTTGGTGGTGGTAAATGATTGCCTCCAGGCCAAATAAAATAAACTGAAATCTTCTCTGATTGACTTGGAAATCCTATTGTTTGGGATGACAGGGCGGAAGGAATTCATCTATTCCACCGTGAGAGACTGAGCGAGAAGACATTTCCATATAAATGAAGCGACAGTCCAAACTCTAGAAATAGAAACAATAAGTTATGAAACTAGAGAAAATTGAATCATTTTATAGAGTTAAATCAGTCTTTCAAAACAGAAGAATTCTATGCAACTATTCACACAGGATCGCGGAATTTTGGAAAAATGGTTTGTATGCATCATATGAATGTTGCTAAAAAAAGATTGAAGCATAAACGAAATATTCTTATGAAGACAAAGATAGAGGAAATACTTCGATCAACAACAGATAAAACACAAATAGGAAAAAGAATTAAAGAGGCAAAAGAAATCGAAGGAACAATTGACACTTGGGATAATTTAGCATATCTAGAAGATAGAGATATGTTCGATTATGTGGTCGATATGATAGTTGCACAAGAATACGCGAGATTGAACAGATATGTTATTGCATCCGAAATCTCGAAATATTTTGGAAAACCAATATCTGATATTATTGAAAGTGTGCATAATTATATCGACTTCGATGATATGATAATCAGGAAAGGTGCCATACGAAGTTATGTTGGAGAAAAAATGATCATCCCATTTACTATGAAAGATGGGTCGATTATCTGTGATGGGAAGAGCAATCCAGAATGGAATTTTTCAGCCCCCCATGGCGCTGGCAGGGTATTATCACGTAATCAGGCCAAGAAAACTCTTGATATGGAGACTTTCAAAGAATCCATGGCAGATATTTATTCTGATTCTGTGTGTGAAGCCACCCTCGACGAAGATCCAAGAGTCTATAAAGATCCTTCTGAAATTGAAAGACTTATAGAGCCAACAGCAAAGGTTTTGGACAGATTGTTGGTTATCAGGAATCTCAAAGATAAAATAACGAAAGAAGAAATGATAAAGTATTTCAAGGAGGAATCTTGAAATTTAAAACTCTTTCAGCATGTGTGGGAACGAATGTTTGCAATGCATTATGTCCTTATTGTGTTTCTAAAATGACAGCCCCAAAAGATTTGGACGGCAGCTCAAAGATGAATTTGAGAAATTTGAATGTAGCGGCCAGGATAGCATATCATGCTGGTGTGACGACTGCACTAATAACAGGAAAGGGTGAGCCAACATTGTATATTGATGATTTGATCGATACCATTGAAATTCTTTCTGATCATTTCCCTCTTGTAGAACTCCAAACGAATGGATTGCTCATAGGGAAAATGCACGAGAACGGAGTTCTTGGTGATCTATACAATATTGGATTGACAACAATCTGTCTTTCTGTTGCACACTACAAAGATGATGTAAATCAAAAAGTATTGCTGAATGACATGAGCGAATATCCACCACTGGCAAAGACAATAGCAATGATAAAAAGTGTTGGTCTTTCTGTGAGACTAAGTGTGGTTGGCTGTCGTGGAATGATCGACACCACCCAGGAAATGGATAACCTTGTAAAATTCTCCAAAGCTTGTACGGTTGATCAGCTGACATGGAGACCAGTTAAATTTCCTGCCGGATATAGCGATCATGAAAATAGGAAACGATATGAAATTGCCCCTAGAATAGTTTCACATCTTCAGGAATTTGTTAGTTCAAAAGCCACATCACTTTTATTTTTGTCCTACTCTTCAACTGTCTATGATTATGAGGGCCAGAATTTATGCATCTCCGATTGTCTCACCAGGAGCAAGAATCCCGAGGAGATAAGACAAATAATTTATTTTCCTAATGGGGAAATATCTTATGACTGGGAATATCCAGGAGCAAGGATTCTTTAAAAGGAGATAATTATGTTTTCTTTATGGCCTTTTAATAGATGGAATTGGGAATATAAAACGGAACATCAACCATTGTGGAAAACAACGGCGGAAGTGGAACTCGATTGTTATAAATGTAAAAAATGTAAAAAGGAATTTTTTACAAATAAAAAAGAAAAACCAAAACGGTGTCCGTTTTGTAAATGAGAAATGTGGGGGGCGGAAATCCCTCCATATTTTTTTTATCACATCAAACTAGATATATACATTATATGAGATGAAGTTTTCGTTAACATATTATGGCGGGATGGCGAAATAGGTAGACGCACCGGACTTAAAATCCGACGGACGCAGGTCCGTGCCGGTTCGATTCCGGCTCCCGCTACCATTCTGACATTGGGTTTCATTGATCACGCTTCACCAATGTCAGAAACAGTGAGCATTGCGCCCACCGCAATGAAGTATTAATTGACAATCCCTCTAGATGGTCGATTAATCTCATAAATCCGGCGCAGCCCTAGAGGATGGGTACGAGAAGAGGTTTATAGAATAACTGGGAGATGAAGAAGCGTGGGTGCCAACTTGCGTGGAGTCGACAGTGCAATACCAGTAACCTCTTCTCCATCCGGCCCATTTTTTTAAATAGAAAATAATTTATAATTTTTATCTGGAGTAATACATGATTTTTTCAAACAATGAAATGAAACGCATCTGTGATACACTTCTAAAAAATATATTGGATGGAAAATATATAAAACATCATAAGGGAATAGTCCACCCCACGTGTATGTGTGGGATGGAGGCTGAGAATGTAACTTTTTTTACAAAACATTATGGGACTGATGTTCTGTTTATAGTGCATTATGCGTGCGGAACTACTTGTTATTTAAA
>Ga0210003_1000669_pt1 | contig 30983 bp, 26 predicted proteins | sample LantaG_FD_182804 | JGI IMG/M metagenome (GOLD analysis project Ga0210003, IMG submission 182804) | Deep subsurface microbial communities from Baltic Sea to uncover new lineages of life (NeLLi) - Landsort_02402 metaG (SPAdes) (version 2) | ecosystem: Environmental > Aquatic > Marine > Oceanic >... | reverse complement strand
AATAGGAACCACTCTGCATAAGAATTTCTTTAATCCATTTTTGGTCCCAACTTGCAAGGCCAGGGCCAATGATTTTAGCGTTAGGTACTGCTTTTTTTATACCTTTATATGCATTCTGAAGTAAGAGGCAATATTGAAAAGGAGTAATTCCTTTACGAGTCCCTTTATAACCAGGAAGAGAGGTTTCACCATCAAAATAACCTATATCAGGCTCGTTTGTTATTTCAAAAAAATTAGCCATTCCGGGCCAATTTTCTTCTATTATTTTAGCTAAGTAAAAACAAAATTTTTCCCAGATTATAAGAAAATCGGATGATTGAGTTATCAAAGATGGCTTCCGATTACTACTTAATGAAGGATTAACACAAATAAGGATTTTCCAACTCAAATCATGACATCTTTTTATACAATAGGAATAGCTTGTGTGTTCACTTTTAGCCCATGAAACTTCAACATTTTCCATTCCCTTTATTACATATTCAGATAAAGAGTAGCTGTCATTTAAATCATCAGGAAGAAAATGTTTCATCGAGAAGCCCATTCTCATCATGTTGATTCCAATTTCCTTGCCGTAACTTTCCCATGATGGAGCTTTGCAGTAAATTGGACCTGCACCAATTGGACCTCCATCAGCCCAACCGCGTCCACTCCAGCCTATATATTTTATTCCGGAACCAACGCATCTATTTTTTATTATGATTTCTTTCATTCCCATCATGTATCAAAGTGGATTTGTATTAGATTGTATTTTCGATCACTTCTTTAAATTTTTGGGTGCATATTTTCTTTGAATAATACTTCTCTAAGGCATTTCTTCCGTTTTTTCCCATTTTTTCTATTTTATCTTTATTATTATAAGCCCAAAGCACGCTTTTTTTTAATTCTTCGATATTAGAAGGTTTAACGTTAATACCACATTTAAATTTGTACGTCATTTTATATATTTCACTCTCTTCATCCACAGCCGCAACATATGGTTTCCCTGCTGCCATGATACCATATACTTTACTTGGAACAATGTTTCCTCTCATTCCCTTCTTCATTGGGATTAATTGAACATGGGCAGCACTCAAGGTAAATTTTAAATTTTCTTTATCTTGATAAGTCAAGAATTTTATATTCTTCAACCCTCTAGAAGCAGATAAATTGATTAGTTTATCTTTATAAGCTCCTTCTCCAATTAAAACAAACAAAATATCATCGATTTCTTTTAATGAATCCGCCAAATAAATAATATTTTCAAGGTCCTGGGATAAGCCAATATTTCCAGAGTACATCACCACAAATTTATTTTTAAAAAAACTTTGCTTTAAGAAAATATTGTCTTTTCGTGTAATTGGGAAAATTTGACCAGGATCGGCCCAGTTTTCTACGACTTCAATCTTGTGCGGAGGAATATGATTTTCCTCAACCAATCGTATTTTCATATCTCTTCCAGGGACAATTATTTTACTTGAATTGTCGTAAAGAAATTTATTTGCCCTCTTTAATATTTTTATGATTAACCGGTTAGTTAATTGCCCATTTACGATCCCTACATTTGGCCAAAGATCCTGAACATAGTAAATAAAGCAAGAATTCCGAATTTTACTATATAAACAAGCTATTATCCCTAGTAAAGGAGGATCTGTCTCTGCAATAACACATGCAATGTTTTTAAAGAAAAATATTCTAATAAAGCACGGGATAAAATAAGAAATTAAGTTAATAATTCGGGCAAATAAATACTTTTTTGGAAATCTTGTGTTATTTATTCTCCATATTGTTATATTTCTATAAAGTGATTTATTGATTATATCCCTATTTTTAACTTTTTTATAAAGAGGATTTCCACAAATTACATGAATTTCAAAGTCATTCTCAAGTTCTTCACAAAGTTCTGTTAATAATTGACCAGTTGATTCTATATCTGGATAGAAAGATCTATTCAAGAATAAAATACGTTTTAAAGCAGTCATTTGTCTAATTTAAGTTCAAATATATTTTATATGTCCATATGGCTTTTTTGATTTTGTTAAATAAACCCCTTAAGGTATAATGTAAAAAATATCGTTCTACTTTATTTATGTCCTTAAACTTGTTTAATTTCATTAAAGTTAATCTTAAATTTTTTCTCTCTTTCAATAAATAACCGAGATTATTAAGGACCCCAATTTTTGCCTTTATAAAAGAGATTCCTTTTCCAATAAATAAGAAAAAAAAGAAAAGAACTGATTCATAAATATAATGACTTAGAAAATATTTAGTGAATAGAGTTCCCTGCATATTTTTGATAAACAAAAATTCTATATTTCTTCTCCCGAAATCTATATAGAACTTATTGCTTTTATCTCGTCTTCTAGAACCATAATGATAAGAAACTGCCTTGGGCTCATAGATACAATTATAACCAAAAAGCCTGAGTCTAAATGCTAATTCGGTGTCTTCAAAATAAATGAAATAATTTGGATCGAATAAACCAACTTCATCAATTATTTTTTTTCTATAAAGAGCAGCACTTGCGCATGCTCCAAACACCTCTTTTCTTTGATTAACCTCTGCAGAATCTTGGAGCAAATTTTTATAGTCCCAACAAGCTCCAAAGCCATAATACTCAACACCTGCACTGTCAATTAAATTCTTGTTGTAATAATTTATTATTTTTGTAGCGACACTCCCTAAATTCTTATATTCACATTTCCGGAAAACAGCGATAGCTTTCTCCAGCCAATCATTTTCCAATATAGTATCATTATTTACTAAAGCTATATACTCTCCTGCTGCATGTTTGAATCCAAGATTATTAGCTTCTGCATATCCATAATTCCTGTCTAAAATTATTAATTTATCAATAGTATAATTTTTTTTGACTAGTTCCAACGAATCATCAGAGGAATTGTTATCAATAAATATAATTTCATTGTTTTTATAAGTTTGGGAAAATATCGAATCGAGACATTCAGCAATAGTCTCTTGACCATTCCAATTAACAATGATGAAGCTTGCTTTGCCTTTTTCCATTCTTAATTTTTTAAACCGTTCTTTCTATAAATTATTTTCTTTGGCATTTTTTTATAAGCTTTAAAATTGGTTTGAAAAACAAATATTTTATTTTGTTTACAGCCAGCAAAATACAATATTCATAAAATTTCCCATTTTTTTTAAAGTATTTTAATGAACTTTTTTGGAATTCATGTATTCTCTTAATATCCCCCCATTGTTCTGCGCCTTTGGACAAGAAATGAACAACCGAGGCATAAGGATAGTGGACTATTTTCCAGCCCGCTTCCTTAATCCTTAAACACAAATCTACTTCTTCAAAATACATCCAAAATCTTTCATCAAATCCCCCAACTTCTCTTATAACATTTCTTCTTATAAACATAAAACTTCCCATTATCTGGTCAACTTCTTTTATTTCTGAGTGGTTCCAATCCAGCATTAAATATTCTCGAAATATTTTCATTTTTGGGAAGAGAAATCTTATCCCAATTAGCATTAGAAAAAATGTTTTAAATCTTGGAAATTCTCTGCAGGAATGTTGAAGCGTTCCATCTGGAAAAATTAACTTGCAAGAGGATGCTCCAATAGCGGGGTTTTTTTCCATAAAATCAAACATCTCATCCAAGCAATTTTCTTTTATAACTACATCGCTGTTTAAAACTAAGACATATTTTCCTTGAGCTGTTGCTAATCCTTGATTGCCAGCTCTTCCATATCCCTTGTTATTTTTGTTCTTTATAAGTATGACCTCTGAAAAGTTCTCTTCAACCATTTCAGGGCTTCCATCCGAAGAAAAATTATCAACTACAACTATCTCAAGAGAGATTTTTTTTGTATGAGTTTTTATTGATTTAATACATTGATACAATAAATTTTTTGTGTTCCAATTAATTATAACTACTGATAAATCGCATGCCATTTTAATTGATTTTTATTCTGAAGTCTTCACTATCGAGTGTTAGATTAGGATTATAATAGGGATCTGATAACAAGATATTTCCCCATTTGTTTTTCATGAATAAAATTTCATTGGGATTTAAATCATAACCTCTGCTTTTAGATTCATAATGATATAGGGCTGCATAAGGTGTATAAACAATAAGATAGCCTTTTTTTCTGATTTTCAAGCATAGATCCACATCATTGAATGCAACAGATAATTTTATTTCATCAAATCTTCCTACTTCTTCAAATACTTCTTTTCGGGCCATCATACATGCTGCTGTAATGGCGCTGTAGTTACGAATTGTATTCAGAGCTCCAAAATAACCATTACTCTCTGCAGGAAAATGTTTATGAGAGTGCCCTGCCAAACCTCCCAATCCCAAAACCGTCCCTGCATGCTGAATTGTATTGTTGGGAAAGATCAGTTTCGCTCCAACTGCACCAACTTCTTTTCGCATCGAGTGTTCAAGCATCGCTTTGAGCCATCCTTTGCAAATCACTTCAATATCATTATTTAAAAAAAGGATGTGTTTACCTTTTGCTTTACTTACGGCAAAATTGTTGATTTTTGAAAAATTAAAATCACTTTTAAACTGCAATATTCTGATATGCTTTTTCTTCTTGATACTCTCAAGATAGTCAAGAGTTTGTTTTTCTTTGCTGTTATTATCCACAATGATTATCTCATAATTCTCATAATCAGTTTTTTCTTCGATGCTTTTAAGATTCCTCTTAAGAAAAGAAATCTTATCTTTCATTGGTATAATGATTGAAATTAACGGTTTTTGTTTTAATCTTCTTTTTACTCTGTAACTTTCAAACTGATTAAAATTAATCCCCTTTTCCACAGTTCCATCAATTCCTCGTCTCTGTAAAGCTTGTTGTAATACTTTTATCGAATTGATAATATGAGTGACTTTTTCTTTATGTACTGTCGACGTTGAGCCTTTTATCTGTCTCCAATGGTATAGGATTTTTGGAATATGGAAGATTTTATCTGTTTTTTCTGTTACCCTCAAAATCAAGTCATAATCTTGACTTCCTTCATATCCGCTCCTAAATCTTTTAATTTTATCAACAATTATTTTTCGGTAGACTGAGAAATGGCATATGTAATTGTAGGATAATAACAAATCCGGAGACCAGTCAGGTTTAAAATAAGGCTCTATTCTTCTTCCTTGCGGATTAATCTTATCCTCGTCACTGTAGATAAGATCCGCTTCCGGGTATTTATTCAGAAGCTTGACGTTTTCATAAAGGGCATCTATGGATAGTTCATCATCATGATCTAAAAAGCCAACAAACTCTCCGGTCGCCAAAGATAAAGCTTCGTTTGATGCTCCTGAAATCCCAATATTTTTTTTCAGGAATTTTATCTTTACCTTTTCATTTTTTCTATATTTTGAAAGAATTCTCTTTATGTGTTTTTTTGTAGACGCATCATCCACAATACACAATTCCCAGTTTTCATATAGCTGATCAAAGACAGAATTTATGGCTCTCTCCAGCCAGATTTTAGCCACATTGTACACAGGCAAAATGATGCTGAATTTTGGCTTGTATGAGAATTGTTCGATTTCTTCCCGAATACTACTTTTTTTTTCTGTGGTTAAAGAATTTTTTTCAATCCATATATCATACAAATCCTTGGATCTCATCAATTCTTTATTTTTGACCTTTTGCCAAAACGAACGAAAGCCTTCTCTTGTTATCGTTAATATTGATCGTTGCAAAACGGGAAATATTTTTAATATTTTCATATAAAATATTTTTCTAAAAAAATCGGCGAGGCGCCAGACTTTGGAGTTTAAAATCATCTCCATGTTTGTTTCAATATTTCTGATGTGAACTTCCTTGTTGTATATCTCTTCTTTCTGGCTCTGGATAAGTTGTTTTTTTTCTTGGGTTTCCCTCTCAAAATTCTGGATATGAATATTTTTATCACTTATCTGTTTTTTCAAATTAATAATTGATATTTCTTTTTCATGAACTTCTGCTTTATAATTCTGGATATGAATATTTTGATCGTGAATATCTTTCTTTAACGCCTCCAATTTATTTTTATCTTTTAATGCTTCCAAACTTAAAAGTGTCTGTAGACTGGAGAAGTTAGATTTTTCCACTGTCAGATATTTATATTTTTCCTGATAATATCTAAATTTATCTGAAATTTTTTTCAGCATATAGTCATTTTTTTTGAGCTTACTGATTACAAACATATGCCTATAGGCTGGGTGTCGCTGATCACTTTCATAAAAATTCATATTGTAGAATCTGTCAATCAAAGTAGACAGTTGTTGCGAATCAGGCAGGGCCAGAATATAGTGTTTTACGATCATCATAAGAAGCCAGTTATTCAAATATCCACTTGGGAATTCACAATATTTAACTTTTTTCTTTACTAAAATTGATTCAACATCTTTATATTCAGGGAGACCATTTAAAATATGCTCTTCCAATTCTTTGTGTCTGCCTTTTAGTGTTTTCAGTATAAACTCAAACAATATTTTCTCAGCAAGTATACTGTTTTCTGTTTTAAAAGGGGCCCCAAGTATCATAAAATTCTTTGTTGTTTCTAAGAGAGAGCCTAGAAATCTTGCTCTTTCTTTTGCCGGAATATGCTCTAATACATCCTGGCAATTGACCACATCAAATGTATTTTGAAGGAAAGGCATATTTGTTGCATTGCCCTGAATATAATGTGGCAATAAAGAATCAGCAATATCAAGAACAAAAATTTCATCTTCAGGTAAAAACTCTTTTATTGGAAACACATCCTGTCCCTTACTGTTTTTAAAGTAGCCACCTACATCCAGAATTTTTATATGTTTTTTCCCAGTTTGCTTCTTAATAATCTGAAAAATCTCTGTTACAACTCTGTACCGCTGATATTGGTCAAATGGTTTATCTAACAGTTTATCCTTGTCCATGATGTCTCCATTCAGCAGAGATATGTACAACTCCGTTTTTTTCCTTGATTTTTTCATTTTCAATAATATTTAACGTAAAACATCTATGCCAATGGTCATAATCAAACAAACACAAAAAATCTACAATAGCCACTGTTATGAAATAAATACCTGGCTGAAAAGGAAGTGAATGTATTATATAATCAATGAATCCTTTCCCTTCGATTGAAGCAATATGATAGTCGCTTGTTTTTGTGTTTGGTCCGTTTAAATGAATTCCATCTTCTCTATAAAAAGCTACTCCAAAGACAGGATTTTTAATTCTTTTCTTTGCAAAATAATGAATTCTTACCTTTATAAAATCACCGGTTTTAACTGTATCTTGTGGAGTGTCTTTTTCATTTAAAAATTCAATTCTATTTATTTCAACTTCTTTACTTCCCCATCTCCTTATCTCATCTGCTTGAGGAGTTTCTTCTTTAGAAGGTTCTCCTTGTTCTGGAATCGATATTCTTTTTTCCTTTTCATAAAGGATCTTATGATACTGTGAAATTACATCAATAGGATTTCCATCCGAAAGCATCATGCCGTTGTCTAAAAGGACAACACGATCACACATTTTTTCAATGGTTGAAAGATCATGGGAAACAAGGACAATTGTTTTTCCTTGACTGCGAAACCTGTCAATTTTCTGCAAACATTTTTTCTGAAAATTTTCATCTCCAACTGCCAATACTTCATCTACAAGCAGGATATCCGGGTTAACATGGATTGCTATCGAAAAACCTAATCTGAGATACATCCCTGATGAATATGTCTTTATTGGATTATCTATAAACTGTTTTAATCCTGAAAATGCAATGATCTTTTCCAAGTTGGCGTCAATTTCTTTTTTTGAAAACCCTAGAATAGATGCATTTATATAAATATTTTCTCTTCCTGATAATTCATAGTGAAAGCCAGCTCCAACTTCAATAAGAGCTGCAATTTTTCCCTTTTTAGATATTTCACCATCATCCGGATACAAGATTCCAGCAATGATTTTTAGTAATGTGCTTTTTCCAGAGCCGTTTTCTCCGATTATGCCAATTGTTTCACCTTTTGTTATATTCAGGTTAATATTTTTTAATGCCCAGAATTTATCATAGTAGGATGTTTTTTTCCTTGTTATGAAGTTCAATGCCGCATATTTTATATTAAAGTTTTTTTCATGATATAATCTGAATTTCTTGGAAACGTTTCTTATTGAAATAATATCCATCAGATCTCTTCCGCAAATCTCTTGTTATAAAGAGTAAAAACTAGATGTCCGATTGTAAGTACGACAAATCCAATAATAAAAAGTGCTATAAATGAAGATATAGAAGGCATTTTATTATACAGGAGTGAATCTCGATAACTTTCAACAAATAATAGAGCCGGGTTCAATCTGTATAAGAATTGATATCTTTCCGGAACAAAGTTGGCAGGATAAATAATGGGTGTTAACCAAAACCATACCTGTAAAAAAATTTCCAGCAAATGTTTTACATCGCTATAAAAGACATTCAGGGACGAAACAATATATGCTAATCCAATTGTAAAGGCAGTTTGAAAAAGGATAATAAGCGGCAAGGCAGCGAGAGGAATACCTAGCTTTATTTTGAAAAATAGAAGGGCTGGAATAAGGATGATAAAGGTCAGTAGAAATTGAATTAAATTAGATAATACTATTGAGAGAGGAAGGATTTCCCTTGAAAAGTAAACTTTTTTTACTAAATTTGCATTGTCTTTGATTGAACTTACTGACATAGAAAGTGAAGAGCTAAGGAAACTCCAAGGCAAGAAAGCGCATAAGAAAAAAATAGGGAAATTTGGGACTCTTATTCTAATTATATATTTAAATGCTAGAGTATAGACAATCAACATTACTAACGGATTTAACAAAGACCAGAAAAAACCTAAAATTGAACCTTTATATTTTACCTTTAAATCTCTTGAAACAAGATTATAAGCTAAGTATTTAAATCTATAAATCTCTTTTAATTTACTAATCATTTAACTTTTCGTTTTTCCATTTTAAACTCATAAAATCTTTACCGATTCAATTTATTTTCTCATCTTAATAATTCTAGCAGGAGAACCGGCTGCAATAGCAAATTCTGGGATGTCGTGATTAACAAAAGAATTTGCCCCAATAACACTATCCCTTCCGATTGAACATCCGTCAAGAACTTTCACTCCTGCTCCAAACCATACATTATCACCTATATCTATTCCCTTACATTCAGTTCCCTGCTCGGAAATCGGAATATCGGTCCGTTCTATAGAATGGCTTCCCCCTCCCATGAAATAGCAGTAAGCTGAGATTAATACATTATTTCCAATACGAACCCTGCAATCTCTTGAAAATATTGTACTCATCATTCCCAAGTTTGTCACCTTTCCAATTTCAATGGAGCCACCTTTACTGTTTAAAACCGCATTTCTACTGATAAGTGTTTCATCTCCGATTTTGATATGGCTTTCTTTTCCTCCATAAGCATCAAGGACAACAAAATCATTAATAGCAACACCACTCCCTATTTCAATCTTATGAGGATGTCTTAATGTAACATTCCTGCCCCAGATAACTCCTTTTCCTACCTTTTTTAACAATAAATTATAAAATTTGCTTCTTAAAAAATATCCGGCAGCTCCAGGAAAGTTCCCAAATAATGAAATGATAAGCTCATATTTTAAAAGAGAAAAAATGCCTTTTTCTCCTATGGTTAAATTCTTATACTTCCCAAATGAAGACTTGTGCTCATCTTGAAGTTCAAAATGAATACTTGTTGCTTGCTTTGATTTTAAATTATTCATTTGAATTATTCCTTAGGCATATTTTTTATTTTACTATACTTTTTGCACATCCAAATGACCAGGCCAAATTTCCAATTAAAAATACCGGCAAGCTCTGAAGCAAGTCTTTTATTAAGTTAACATCTAATAATATGATATGTTTTAAAATAAAAAAAGTCCTTATGAAAGGTAAAAATGGAATAAAAATTAAATTATTTGATAGAAAAGATCCAGGCATTCCAGCTTCTTTTCGAGCTAATATTGAATATTCTCCGTGTAATATTTGTTTTTTTAGATATTTTAAAAAATTTGTAGTGCAAGCATGATAAATTTTCATTTCAGGAGAAAATAGTATCTTTTCCTTTTTTTCTATCAGATTATAGGAGAAAAGCATGTCGACGCCTTTACGAATCGTAGGGAAATTTCCATGTTTATCAAATATCTCTCTTGCGAAAAAACAATTGGCAGTTGAGATGAGTGAAACATACCTTGCTCGACTTCCAGGAGAAAGCTGAATCAATTCAAGAAAATACTCTGCTTTGCTAACTATATTTCCAGGATTCATATTCCCGATTGAGCCCCCAACGAGTTTATGCCCTTGTGTATACAGTTTCTTTATTGTAGAAAGCCAATTTTTTTCAGCAATACAATCCGAGTCTATGAATGCAATAATATTTCCTCTGGCTTTTTTCAGCCCAACATTTTTAGCATCTCCCGTAAATGCCCTTTTTTCTAATTGAATAACATTTACATCAGGGAATTTACTCTGGATAATTTCTTTTATATTATCCTGAGAACTATTAACCACAATTATTTCTATTTCGTCGTTATAATCCTGTTGATGTAAGAATGTAAGTGTTTTTATTATTGTTGATTTTGCATTATAGGCCGGAATTATTACAGAAATTAGCATCTTATTTTCCTTTTATTTTATGAAGGCATTTATATAAAGCTATTTCAAATCGGTCAGCTATTTGTTTTGATGAAAAAAGTTCTTGATATAATTTAAATCCTGCTTCTGCTATATTCATTCTTAATTCATTATTTTCTTTGAGTAAAATGATAGATTCCGCGAGAGCTTCAGGATTGCCTATTTCGCATAAAATAGCATTAACTTTATGTGTAAAGACTTCTCTTGCTGCAGGAGTATCTCCTGTTATTACTGGCTTTTTCATAGCCAATGCTTCGTAAACTTTAATGGGAATCCCTCTTTGGGCTTTAGGGCTATCGCCAAAGATACCCAAACAGACATCTGCGGCCAGGATATGCTCAGGCAATTCCCTATAATTTACCCAGTCTATGAATTTAACATTCTTGATGTCCAATTTCTCAGTCAAATTTCTAATATTATTGGATAATTGACCCGAACCTATAATTTCAAACTCGACTTCTTTATTTTTTTCCAAAATCTTGGCAGCTTTTATTATATAAGATATTCCTTGAAGTGGTATGAATTTTCCATAAAATAGAAGTTTTAGACAGTTTGAGTCTTCTTTTTTAACTTTTTGTTCCCGTGGGAAAAAATTTGTTTCATCAGCTCCTAGAGGTATTTTAAAATATTTTTCCCTGGGAATTTTGAATTCTTCACAGTAATAATCGATATAGCTATTTGTTTCTATAATGATAAAATCTGCCAAACGACAGCTTGTTTCATCAATAAGATGAATGATTTTAGATTTAATCGAGGTCTTATTTATATATTTTCTATCTTCTACCAGTGTCTCATATAAAGGGAACACAGGTGTAAAAATCAAAGGTTTTTTCTTGATCTTAGTTAATAATTTAGCCAACGGCATATCAAAGTAACCATTGTAACCAACAATAACAGCATCATGATTTTCTAATTTCATATATTGAATCGCTAAGGAAGTATATGTGAAAAACAATTTAAAAAAATTTTTTATCATTGATTTTAAAGAAAAATATTCTGTCTTTTCTCTCACATGTTCCCAAAAAGGCACATGACATTCAATAACTTTAATTTTCTTTAGTCGGCTTGCTTCTTTTAAGGTAATTGTGCGTGGAAATGAACTTTCGTAGGTGCCAAAAAAACAAATTGAATATCTCCTCTTATTAGTTTTCATAGCAAGTTAAAATCCTTGTTCCTCGACTCGAAAAATCTTAGTTGATTTAAGAAATTCTTTTATAAGCTTAAAATCTGCTTTCCCGATGCCCTTAAGAAGGAAAAGAAACAATACATATAATAGAAATCCTAATAGAACTAATGATAAAAGCTGAATTATTGAATTTACTTTAAAAAGATTTAAAATAAATGCCATAAGAGAAGATGCTATTAAAGGCTTCAGAAAATTAGAAAAATACTTTTCTATTTTTATTATTTGGTTGGAATGAATTAGTATAAATAAATAAGCAACTAAAGTCCCTAAGCACAAACTTAATGGGGTAATGTCAATATTTTTCTGGCAAATTAAGTAAAACCAAGTTCCCACAAAAATTAAAAGATTAATTAATTCTGTCAGAAAAATCGCAATTTTTTTCTTGTAAACAAACAAGATTTGCGTATGGAACTTGATCCAAGACATAAATATAATTGGGAGAAAAAATAACCTTATAATAGTAGTGCCGGGGATATAATTTTCCCCTATAATAAATAAAACCATTGGCCCGGTAAGTACGTATCCGCCTAATACGGTAGGGAATAAAAGTATGTTAGTGTATTTCCAGGCTAATCTTAAGGAAGATTTGAATTTATTATCATTAATAAGACGAAACTCTACTAATGATGGTAAAATGCTCTCATTGATGAAATAAACCAGCATACCAATGTTAAGGAACAACTGAACTCCGACGCCAAAATATCCAATAATTGCTATATCTTTAATATAAATTTTAGATAAGATAATTATTAACCAGGTAACCATCCCATGAATTACTATACTTAGATATATCCAAAATCCAAAATTAAAGTTTTTTCTGAATGGTTGATCCAAAGCCACATGATTTCGCGGGAGGATACGAGATAAAAGGAAAATGCTCAATGAAAGTGCTATCAATGGGGCGCCTAAAATCCCTAAAACAATACCAGTTTTATAGAAAGCATAAAAGAGAATAAGGACAAGAATAATTCTTAAGGCTGTTCTGATTAAGGAAATTAGAGCATAAGTCCCCATTATATTATAAGAATAGAAAACAGATTCTGCCGCGAGGTTTAAGGAAAATAAAAGAGACGCACTGACAATGATTATGAAATATGATGGTTCAGTTGACCAGAATAAGAGCCCCAGACAGATTATGATGAAAAAGAGAGGGAATTTTATATTGACTACTTTTTTCAATAGGGTTGGGATCATTAATTCATTTTTTATTCTTAATTCCGGAACATATTTTATGATAATCTGTTGTCCACCCAGCCCCAAGATTCGAGCAGTAATAAAGTACACAGAAAGCCAAAATGAATAAAAACCCATACTTTTCGGTCCTAATAATCTTGGAATTAATAATATTTGAACTACTGCTAAAATAACATTGAGTATTTTTCCTATAAAAAGGAAAATAGCTCCTTTTATGATCCTATTTTTTTTATTCAATCTCTGCATTCAATTTTTCAGCCATTGCTTTTCCTGCAAGAATGTTCTGTTCCATATTTTGATATTCCCATTGAGCATATCTTCCACAAAGATAAATATCATTCTTTTCCAAAAATTGTTTTATAAATGAGACGGCTTTATTTCTCTGATGGTCATAAATTGCATATGCATAAGGAATAGTTATGATATGAGTCAATACAATTTTATCATCCGGATAAAGTACTCTGGCTTTTATTAAATCTTTTATAGTTCTTTCAATTAATGTGTCTTCACTGATAAGCCTATTTTTAGAAAAAGATATTTCTGCGCTAACCGCACTTTTGCCATTTGGAACCATATATGGAGATTGATTCTGATAGTAGCCAAGTTTGTGAAAAATATATTTTTCCTCCGGGTAATATACACGATGTTTATTTGAAATTGCAGGCCGATCAATTCCTATATTGACCACAAAAAGCGATGTCCATCTTAATTTTTCAGATGCCAATCTAATTTCCGGAGGAATAGATTTAATAATTCGAATCAACTCTTGTAAAGGAAGAGTTGAAACGAGTTTTTCATAGAAGCATTTTTTCTGTCCATTTATTTCAAACGATTTATTTTTTAATGAAACAGAAGTTACTTCAGATTTTATATGAAGATTCTGTAGGAAGGGAATGAAAGAGTCGAAGATAGATTGAATCCCTCCTTTTTGAGGATAGACGAAATTTGCATTGATTCCCATGCAGCGGGGCGACATTTTCAAGCTTCCATCCAAAACTTCTTCTAATGTAGGCAGTGGAATAAATTTCCCCATCCATTCTAATGTCATTTCATTTAAAGGCACTGCCCATTGTTTCAAATTAATTGGGATCATGAAGTGTTTTGCAATCCCGTCTCCAAAAACCTTATATATAAAATCCTCAAAATCAGTAAAGTTATTAGGTTTCTCTCCGAATTTTAATTTTGCCTTCATTAATCCCAAAAGACATTCTTTAACAACTTGAATAGAATGACCATATAGATTTGCTTGAAATGGATAACGTGTATAGATGTCCTTTGAATACACCCAGGCTTCTCTTGGCATACACTTTAAATTATCTTTTACAAGTTTATTTATTAGTGCTTGTATCTCTTTTTTTTTTGGATAAAAAATATGTCCCCCATGATCAAAACTAAATCCATTTATTTTTTCTGTACGGCAACCTCCACCAACTTCATTGTTCTTTTCCCAAATTGAATAATTTTTCCTTAAATAATAGCCAGTGCTTAAACCAGTTGGCCCTGCTCCTAAAATAGAAATCGGGTTCAATTTAAAGAATTCCTTTACTATAAATGGTGTTAATTTCTTCGGCGATTCTTTTCCCACTAGCGATACTGTGATCCATATTAAAATATTCCCATTCACCAAATCGGCCGCAAGGGAAAATGTTGTTTTTGCGCAAAAAATCATGTATTTTATTTACGTTTTTCCTGTGGTTCTTGTCATATATGACATAAGCATATCTAAGATCTGCAGCATCTGAAACGGCAATTTTATCGTCTGGAAACAGAATTTTTGCTTTTATTAAATCCTCAACAACTCTTTCTATTACGTTTTCCTTGTTAATCTTCTTATATTTGGAATAAGAAGTTTCAGTAGAAATCGAACTGCATCCTTTGGGAACTGTATGTTTTGAGAAATTCATTGGATAACTGATCCGATGAAACAAAAAATCAGACTCATAGAAATAGACATAGTGGTAAGGACTTATCCTTTCCCGCTCTATTCCTAAGTTTACACAGTAAACAGAATTATTTTCTAGTTCCTGAGAAGCTTTTTTTACTTCATTTGGAACATCATCAATATATTTGATAATTTCAGGAAGAGGTAGAGTAGAAATAAGTTTTTCAAAAAAGACTTTCTTATTATTGTTAAATTCAACACATTTTTTACTTAAATAAACCTTGCGTACTTCCATCTCCAAGCTTACATTTTTAACTTCCGAAAGAAAAGCAAGTGGAAGGGCTTCGATACCACCGTGAAACGGATACCAAAATTCAGCATTAAATCCAAACAATTTTGGATTATCATGAAGTGCTCCCTCTAATAATTCTTCCAAAGAAAGCCGCGGAACTCTATTCCAAACCCATTCGAAACTCATCTTGCTTGGATGCACAGTCCATATTTTCTTCGCATAGGGAATCATTAGATATTTGGCAATACCTTCTCCAAAATTCCAAACAATCCACTCTTCATAATCCTCAGGCTTTTTATCCTTTTTCTTCAATGCATTAAAAAAGCCTAAAATACATTCTTTAACAACCGAGATAGGTAAGCCGTAAAGGTGCGATTGGAAAGGAAAACGTGTATAAACATCATAAAGTTCGTGATAAATCCAAGCTTCTCTTCGTTGATGATGAAAATTTCTATTTAAAAGTCTTCTGATTAGTTTAGCAATGTATTCATCCTTTGGAAAAAGAATATGAGGACCGTAATCAAAAATAAAGTCGCCTATTTTTATTGAGCGACACAAGCCTCCGACCTTTTCTTCTTTATCGAATATTTCATAATTTTCTTTTAAATGATAAGCCGCACTTAATCCTGACAGCCCGGCTCCTAAAATAATAACTTTTGTCATAAAAACCTCTATCAATCATTAATCAATTAAAACTATTATCAGCTTACTTGCTTTCTATCCTTCTAATTCGCCGTAAAGTTTCTTCGATAAGTTTTCGATTCGAAGCAATCAGATCAGATAAAATTGCAACAACTGCTAATAGAAAACTTGCAATCAACAAAATCGCACTCAATATCAACGATTGAATATGACCCTGGGAATGTACAGCGTAGAAAAAATATAAAAATCTAACACCTAAAATAAATCCTAAAATAAAAAATATCACAGCAAAAATTAAAAATATCTTTAAGGGCTTATGCATTGTATAAGTTCGAAGAATAGTAGAACCTGATTGTTTTAGAAAAGAGAACATATTATTAAACAGCCTGGAATCTCTTATCTTTTCGTTAGTTCTTATGGGAACACTTTTTACTGCAAGGCCTATATTTCCAGCTTGAATAAGTGTCTCCAATGTATATGAGAAATCTGAAAGAATATTGAGTTTAAAGGCAGCTTCTCGACTTAATGCGCGAAATCCACTTGGGGCATCTGGAATATTCGTTTTTGATAGGACTTTAATAATAGAACTTCCCCACTTTTGTAATTTCTTTTTTACCCATGAAAAATGAGGTACGTTTTGAGTCTGACGGTCACCAATGACAATATCGGCTTCTCCCTTTAAAATAGGATTAATAAGCTTGGGTATATCAGCACCATTGTACTGATTATCTGCATCCGTGTTTACAATGATATCCGCTCCATTAAGCAGGCAGGCTTCGAGTCCAGCAGAAAAGGCAGCTGCCAGTCCTCTGTGTTTGTTGAAACGCTCAACATGGTGTACTCCATTTTTTTCTGCTATTTCTGCCGTGCCATCAGAACTGCCATCATCTATAACGAGGATTTCAATTATATCTATTCCTTCTATTTCCTTAGGGATATCTTTTAGGGTCAATGGCAAATAATTTGCCTCATTGTAACAAGGGATTTGTACGATAAGTTTCATTTTCTATTCAATCCTGGAATAATCTCAATAAACCAGACAAAATAGTAGCAAAAAAAGTCATTCATGTCTATAAAATGCGAAATCCAGCTCTTCTCAATTTAAAATGGTTAAGAGCTATTATTTTTTTTAAAATCATAAATTAAACCGACCCGCTTGCCCCAATCTTCTGGGTACCAGAATGTTCTGAAACGCATATCTTCATGGTCATAAGAAAGGTTTGGACTATAAAAAGGATCTGCCCCGAAGTCAACACCAACATATTGAGGCCACTTTTTCCTCAGCTTTACAGCGTTTTCTGCATCTTTTGTGAGTGTATCAGTATAATCACTGGCAAAGCGTGTCACTGATTCATAATGACAGAGCCTGGCATAAGGAGTATAAATATTCCAATATCCCTTTTCATAAAGCCTTATGCCAAAATCAACATCTTGATATGCCGGATCAAACTGTGGATCAAAACCCCCTATTTCTAAAAACAAATTACGTTTAATCATCATACAGGCTGCTGTTACAGCTATTACATTACGAGGATTCACCAACCAACCTTGAAACCCAAAACCATCGCCACTGAGCATTCTGTGAGGATGGGCTGCTGCTCCTCCCAACCCAACGCCAATTCCAGCATGCTGAATTTTTCCATCCGGATAAAGAAGTTTTGCCCCAACTTCCCCAACCTCCTGTAATTGAGCATACTCAAGCATTGCATTTAACCACTCGTCATTTATTACTTCTACATCATTATTTAAGAGTAAAACATATTCACAATCAACATGTTCTACAGCCCAGTTATTTAATTTCCCAAAATGGAATGCTTCGTCGTAATCCAACACTTTAATCTTTTCCATTTTTGATACAGTTTCCAAGTATGTCAATGTACTTTTCTTTATAGATCGATTGTTTATAAGGACAATTTCATAGTTATCATATATTGTCTTTTCTAAGATACTTTTCACACATTTTTCTAAATAAATTACCTTATCACGAAAAGGAATTATTATTGATACCCTAGGAGAATTCTTTATGCTGTATTTGATTCTCCAGGAGCCCTGGAAGGCACCTTCTATAACTTCAGCATTCAGGTTATTTCTTTTAGTCCAATCTGTTAAAACCTTCTTCTGTGCTTCATACGCCCAATTCTTTGCACCACTATTTTCTCGCGCAGTTGATCCTTTATAAACCCTCCAATGATATAGAATCTTTGGAATATGAACAATTTTGTTAGTTTGCTCACTTAGTCTTAAGACCAAATCCCAATCCTGAGCTCCCTCAGTTCCTTTCCTAAGCCCACCAAGCTTTTTTAGCAGTTCTGTCCGATAACAAGTTACATGAGTTGTGTACATTTGAGAAAGAATTGTATGAGGGGACCAATCCGGCCAAAAAGACGGATTGAATCTGTTTCCCTCCAAATCTATCTTATCAAAATCACTATAAATGAAATCGACTTCCGGGTTTTGTTTAACTGCAAGAGCTAGTTCAAGAAGGCAGTTAAGAGAAATCTCGTCATCGCAGTCCAAAAAAATACAGAAGTTACTCTCTGCCATCGCAATTGCACTATTTGAATTTTCAATTAAATTTATCTCTGAAGGATTCTTGAGAAAATTTAGTTTAATTTTATCAGAATTTTCCTTCTGAAACTCTTTAAGAAATTCTCTTGTTTCCTCAACATTTTCGGTGGAGCCATCTGAAATGCAAAGCTCCCAGTTTTTATAATATTGATTTACTACACAAGACAGTGCTTTATGTATTATATATTGTGGTTTGTTCCAGACGGGAAAAATTATTGAGAATTTTACATCATTGCCTACAGTATAACTAACGTCTTCTATATATTGTTTATTAAGATATCTCTTTTCAATATTTTTTTGCCAATCTTTGAATTGAAGCCTTCCAAATATATCAGGATCTAATACATAAAGTATCTTTCGATAAAATCTCCTTATAATATATTTAACCAGTCCAAATATTCCTTCGCGTGTATAAATAGTCCTAATTCGTACAATTATAACAGGAGCACCTAAAATAAACCTTTCATAAAAGTGATCGACAATCTTCATTTCTAACCCTTTATCTCACCTCGGGTGTGACATAAGATTTGTAGTTCTCGATTATGTTTCCCTAACAAGATTAAGCACATTTTCCTTTGTAAAAATGTCCAAATCCGAAGGATTTTCGAGAAAATTCTCTACATCTTCCTTAACTTTCTTCCAATCCTCTTTTTCTACTACCGCATAAATATACTTCCTCCAATTATCCTCTAATGGCAATCCACCTTTATAATCGGTTTGCTTGAGTGCGTTATGAAGCAATGAAATGTTAGGACAGATATCTTTCCAACGTGAAATATACCATCCCAAATCAAAGAAATCTCTTCCCTTTGTATACTTTCTGCTTAACAAAGCATGTAATTTTCCTGAAAACAGTGACGTAAGTTCATACGATAAAAAGGCAATAGGGAAATATTTATTGACTATTTTTGTCTCTGTTACAGCTCCTTCAGGAGGATTGGTATCAATCTCAATCTTAATTGCAAACTTCTGATCAGGAAGATTCGAAATTCCTGCTTCATACATCAAGCCTTCAAACTTCACGAAAGCATAATAAACTATCTTCTCATCATTATATTTAATAGAAACCTTATAGCCCATCGACTCAAATTCCTTCTCAACTTTCTTGATGATATCAACAAATGAATAGGTTTTGTTTACTGTAAGTGAAAAATCTAAATCTTCTGAAAAACGCGGAAGTCCATGTAAAAATCGCAAGGCGCTTCCCCCCAAGAAAGCTGTAGTTCGGAACAGCCCTTGATCATGAAATATTTTCAAGATATACGCTTGAAGATATTCTCGCATACTATTCAATTTTGCATTAAAGCCTCTTTTAGATGCAGTTAGCTCTAACAAATAATCCTTCATAACGTTTTCTCCTCTCTCTTATAAGAAAGGATATACTCTTTAATCACTTCTGCAGAGCGTAGAATTTTAGGTTTTTCAAATCTCTGTGCATATTCAAATAATGTATCGATATTCAACTTTTCCACATTCTGTAATCGTAATTCTTCTAGATATCCTAATGTTGGTTTTATATGTTTTAAATATATTAAATCAAGAAGCGCCTTTTCCGAATGTGCAATAAAACCGGTTTGCTTATTTAAAGTAATTGATTTATATCCCCAAAAAAGCTCTTTTTTAATATGCCTATATGAAAAAGTCCCCACCTCAGAAGTAAATTCCCCTGCTCTTTTAGTAGTGACTGAACAATATACAGGCACTGCTTCCGGAATTAAATCATAGTATTCCAATGCTTTCTCCACACTGATATAGGAAGGATTCTTTAATACCCACGCAATATAAGGCTCAAAAGCATTAATCCTTGCATATTGTTCGGCAAAAACATAAATGCCTCGTTTAAGCTGAATCAGACGTCCTGCTTTTAGCCAGCGGCTGATCTGCACCTTTACAGAATTATCGTCTCCCTTACCTGCAAGAAGATTCTCTGTATCAATAACAGCTAAATTACCCATCTTTTTAACAAATTCTTCCCATTTCATACTATTTATTTAACATATTTGTTAAGTTATTGCAATGTTTTTTATAAAATCCTTTTCAAACCTTCACAGGAATGATCTTAGGCTGATCGAGATGATAAAGTAGCCCAAACAGTTTTTTTAAGTCAAGTTTGACCTCTAGTGACTTGAAATGAAAAATTTTCATTGCTATAATTGATAAAAGTTTTTTTCTTAAAATGAGTGCAAGCAAGAACAAAAGAAGATATTCCTGTCCATCTAACGCGCTTTTTCATCCTTCCAAGTTTAGAATTATTTTTTTTCTTGGTAATCTTATAATATGCTGGGGAGCAGTCTTTTATAAAGCAAGGAACATAGAGTCCTTCCCCTGGACTGCACTTCTAATCGTAACGTTTTTTATTTTTGGAATCTTGGCTTTTGAGATTATAATTTCTGCTTGGTTCACTAAATATTTGGCGCTTGCTATATATGGTTTTTTACTTGGTGCAGGAATGAATGTTATCATTCAAGGCTTGTTGAACAGATTCCAGGGACTTAATTGGGCTTTTAAGTCACCGATTCTATTCAGCCTGGGAACATTACTCTTGGGGTTTTTAGGAACACTTATTTTTATTTCTAATGGAGAACAAATCAAGAAAAATTTTCCCTCATCTTCCTTTTTACGAGGCCAGAGTGAAATCAAGGGAACTCTTCGTACATTTTCAATGGTTTTATGGATAATCACTTCACTTGTCGCATTAGGCTTGTGTGTTAATCTGGTTGTTATATTAAAGGTTTTCAGCGGGCTAGAAGCTGCCAATCCCCTGAGGAAACCTTTATGGTTTAGTATGGGAACAATAATTTTTGTGTTTCTAATAGCGGCTTTAGCCAAGAAAAATCTTTTAAGTCTTGGTAGAATCCTCCTCCCGGGTTTAATTATAGGGCTTATCTGGGCTTCTATATTTCGGGATACGTTCGGGTGGCTTTATTTAAAATATCCAGAATTTCCATTACATTCTGAAGTTCTTGAACTTCTTCTCGTAATTAATTTTTGTTTTCTGGGAATATCCTGGCTCAATAAAGCCGCATACGATGGCCAATAAAAACGCATTAAATGTGTATATATTGTCACTGCCAGATAAATAATCGATATGTGCAATCTCATGAATAATCAAAGAATAAATAAATTAATGACATATCTTGTTTTGAATACTGCTGTTTTGTTGTTCATTCCCCTATTTCTTCAAGGCAGTTTTCAGACTACACCTACCCTTAAGGAAATGAAAGCTCTGGCATCAATCAGGGGGAAGATCCCTGGAACCATTGTCTGGTCTACCTCAAGACACGGCACCTGGGAAATTTACAAGATGAAAGCTGACGGCACTAAAAAAGCGCGCCTTACAAATGACCGGGAAAGAAACGAACACCCTGTTTGGTCTAAAAATGGCAAATGGATTTACTATCAACGAAATGATGATATTTACCGGATGCGTCCTGATGGATCAGATTCCCAACTGGTTGTAGCAGATGGTTTTTCATTTGATATCACTGAGGACAGTTCAAAGATTGTTTATGTAATTCAAGAACAGAGTGGATGCTCGATTGTGCATCGTGATATAGAAAAGGGAACGGCGGAAGAGATCATTCCTGCTAAGCTTCCTGAGTTTAAGGGTAAAGGGTTGAGGCATCCATCAATTTCTCCCGATGGCGAGTGGCTCTCTTTCAGTTCTGACTATCCAAATCCATGGAGTGTCCACATAGTAAAGCTGGACGGAAGCAGTCATTCTATCTATTCCCGCGGCTGCATGCCGCAGTACAGTCCTGACAGCCTGAATTTAGTCTGGGTCTACGGCGGCATCCACGACATATATATCGGCACTCCAGATGGGAATCGTAAAACTGTTTTTGAGGACTCAATTCCCGGACGTCCCCACTGCTATTTCCCAAGATGGTCAACCGATGGGAGATACATCGTTTTTGCTGCCAGTCCTTCTCCTGATCGCTATATGAGTGATTACGAAATTTATATAAAGCCTGTAAAGGGAGGAGAAGCCGTACGCCTGACCTTTCATGGAGCAACAGATACCTGGCCTGATATTTTTATTTTTATGTAAAAAAAATGCTCCCAGCAAAAGTCCTTAAGGGGGCTTGCTCTGGGAGCAGGTTTTATCTTTCTTGTGTTATTAGATTAATGATTTAGTGTTTTAAAATTTATCTCCCCTACAGCTATCCCAAGATTCCCAACTCTACAAAAACTTGAATGAAATAGTTTTCTGCAGAATCCGTGGTTCTGAGAGGAAATTGATGGGTGTGGGCATAATTGGGAAGCTCAATGATAAACGCTCCCATCCCGACTCCTGTAAGCGGATAGTCTTTGATCATATGGGCTGCGGCTTTCCATATACTGGAGCTCCGTTCAGCCAGGGCTTTATCCAAACCGCCTTGTTTATAGGATACCCACAGTTCGCCTCAATGGTAAAAAAATGGCGATTAAAATTAAAAATAAGAACAAGAAAAATGTTCGGATAATCGTTCTTGAAAAAATCTTGCATATCTCTGAAATAAAATTAATAATGAAAACATCGCCATTTTTTTATGAATAGGTCAGGATAGTAAAGTACAAATAAAAGGTCCATAAGTTGATTAAAGAAAAAATAAATAAATTAATAGGACGTATTCAATCAAATTTAACAAAAAAGAAAATACTTCTAATACTTATTATCTTTTTTATAGTTGGTTCTATCTTGCGTATTAACGGCTTAGGTTTTGGGTTTCCTTTAATTCTTCATCCAGATGAAGAACATATAACCAGAGAAGCCGTACGTATGGCTTCCACCGGGAATTTGGAACCCCAAGTATATAATCGACCAGACCATACCACTATTTATCTAAATGCATTTCTCTATCGGATTTTTTCCATTATCAAATATCAGAACTCTGATGAAAAAATGAATATTCAACATTTATATAACAATAATAGATCTTCTTATATTTATGCTTCCAGGTTTATTACCGCCATTTTTGGGTCTTTAATGATATTATCCATGTTTTTTTTAGGAAAAGAAATTGGCGGAGAAAAAGTAGGGTTATTTTCATCTTTTTTTACAGCATTCTTTCCTAGTTTTATACATCATTCTCATTTCGTCACTTCAGATATCCTTTTGGCTTTTTTTGCTTCCTTGGTTGCTTTGTATACATGCAAGTACATGAAGAGGAGAAAAGTCAAATTCCTTTTTATAGGATGTATATTTTGTGGTTTAGCTACTTCTGTAAAATATCCCGGACTTATAACCACTATCATGATAGCCAGTGCTGTGATTTTTATTCATTGGCCAAGAAAGACGAAGATTTTAAAGTTAGGAGTTTCTTCATTTCTTGTTTATTTTACTTCTTTGTTTTTGGTGACCCCGTATCTGTTTTTAAATTATAAAGCAACATATAAACTCCTGGTTTTTGAATCCTGTTCTTATCATTTAGGAGTCCCCGAATTAGGATGGGGTAAGAAGTTATTATACTATTTAGATGTTTTTCACAATAACATGGGTACATTTTTATTTATATTGTTTATATTCAGTGTGTTGCTTATTTTTATAGAATTCAAAAAATATATACTTATCAAAAAGTATTATCTCTCAATATTTTTGTTTGGGGTGACTTATTGGGTTTTAATGTCTAAGGTAGGTTTGCATTGGGAGAGATGGGCTGTTCCTATGTATATAGTTCCACTAATTGTTGTTTCAATGGGTATTCATTATTTGTCAAGGCATTTAAAAACAGGAGTTATTTATATATTTTATGTTCTCCTGTGTATAATCTTTTTATCTTTTATTTTCCGAGGCTTATATCAAAGTTTAGACCCTCTGGAGCCTAATACTCAAAATATATCAAGGGTGTGGATAAATGAAAACTTACCTAAGGATGCCAAATTAGTAGGTGATGGATATTCTCCTATCCTTCCTGGGCGTCCTTATTCTGTGGCAGAAAAAAGTATAAAACAATATAAGGAAGATGGCGTAGATTATGTAGTGGTTTCCTCTTCGATGTATGAGCGTTATTTAAAAGAAAAAAATAAATATCCTAAAGAAACAAAATTCTACCAAGATTTGTTCGAAAAAGAAAAATTGATAAAATATTTTTCCCCCACTTATCTAAAAATAGGAAGGAATGATTTGTTGGCTATATATAAAATAATAAACTATATTCTAGATATAGTAAAAAATAAGAAAGTCTTTTTAAACGGGCCACACATAAAAATATATAAGCTTTAATAAAAATGGTGGTAATTAAGTTATTTTTTTATTTACTTTGTATCTCTGGAAAACCCATTTTCATCTTAATATATATAAGGCCATTTATTTCAATATACTCATTATTGTTTTAGGACTTGGTTTAACAGTGGATTCTCCTTTTTCTCTATATTTATATTTTATGCCTATTTCTTTGAATTTAAAACATTTATTTTTCATTTCAATTAGAATTTCAGCATCAATAAAGAATCCTTTTGATTTTAAACTGATAGCATTAATGACTCTTTTTCTTATTAACTTGAAAGAAAAATTGACATCTTTTGCTTTTAATCCAAATATAGTATTGATTAAAAGATTATAACATTTAGAGATAAACCACCTTTCGAAAGACTCTCTTGGAATGCTGGGATATCATAGTAAGGTGGAAAAGCATAATATCCTAATTGATTTTTTGCTTGTGCTGCACAATAAAACCACCCTTCATCTCCATATATTGGAGATAAAAACAATTTTAAGATAATTACTGAAAAACTAATAATTATAAATGCAATAAATACATAATATTTATAGTTTGCAGAATATCCTATTTTTTTACTTTGCATAATATTCTTAACTTATTATTTCTTATGGAAAAAATTGCTAGAATTTCTAAAAGTCCAGAATTTATTCCCTAAATAATTTGTAGTAGAAAAGCCACATATTGCAATAATCTGGCTGATATTTTTATTCAGCATCAGTTTTTCAGCGCATAAAATTAGTAATATCATATTGATAATGTAGCCTATACCGAAAGTAACAAAATAGGGAATTGCTTCCTTATTCCAATCTCCCTTTGATTTAAATACCCAATTCTTGTGTAAAATAAAACCCGTTACGAAACCAATTGAGTAGCCAGCGACATTACATAAAATGTAATTTACTCCCCATAAATTGTATGGGATAAATATAAAAATCACTCCGAGAATTGTCCTTATTACGCCAACTAAACCAAATCTACCAAACTCTAGTAGAAGTTTTTTTATAGTATAATAAGCATTGCTATTTGTCATATTGTTTGCAACTTAAGCATCTCCCCAAAAACTTTGAAATGGTCTAAATGTCAAGACCAAATTTGAATCTTTTTTTAGTTTTTCTTGGCAACAATAAATAATGAACTACCGAAAGGTATATTAATTTTAAGCAATATTAATTTATTCTCAAAACGATTTATAGATAATAACAATTTGTTAAACCAATATGGTAATGAGACAAGATCGGATTCCATTTTATTAGTAAAAAATTTATTTAATAACTTCTTTATTAGAATAATAAAAAAAAGGTAAGGCAGTCTATACGTTGCAATTTTTATATTAAAACCTATATCATTTATTTTTTTTATGGTTCTACTTTTGCGATACCTTCTTTTAGTATGAACAACATAATCATGACTCCGTCTTAAGATATTAAAGGCAGGATTATTTAAAATAAGTATTCCATTATTATTTAAAGCAGAATAAAATTTTCTAATAATTTCAATATCATCTTTAATTCCAGAATGATAAATAACATCCAAGCAAACTATAACATCATATTGTTTTTCTTTTGTATTCCAGGTATTCAAATCTTCAACCTTAACATTTTTTAAACCTCTCTTTTTTGAAAACCTAACAGAGTCTTCAGAATAATCAATACCATCTACTTCACCATACTTATTTAGAAGCTCCATCATTCTTCCAGTTCCACAACCTGCATCAAAAATATGTAATCTTTTTCCTTCAATATTTTTATTTATAAATGATTCAACGAGCTCATGAAGCGTTCTATACCACCAATGTTTATCTTCTAGTAGGTATATTTTTTTATATTCGCTTTTGTGCACTCTCAACTAATCCTTTTTTCTTTTTCCACATCCATGAGATGGGAAATGGTCTAAATGTCAAGACCAAATTTGAATCTTTTTTTTAAGTGTTTTTCCATCTTCAGCATCCCTTAACCATCTTGTGATACTTCAAATTTTTTTCTAATTGAATATTGTGGTTTTTTATTTTGTGATAGAAATACTCTGCCCAGATATTCTCCCACCATCCCAATTGCTATTAATTGAATTCCAGAAAATATTGAAACAATAACTATTAACGAAGTGTAACCAATAGGAATATCTGGATTGATTATTTTTTCTACTAATGCCTGAATTCCAAGTATAAATCCAAATAATGAAAATATAAATCCAATAATTATTGATATTCTTAAAGGTAAAATAGAAAAGTTAGTTAACATATTTAACCAAAGTAAAATTAATTTCTTAAAAGTGTAATTTGATTTACCAAATTTTCGCTCTTGATGTTTAACGTTTATTTTGCCAATATTACTGGTTGTTCGTAATATCAAACCATCAATATAAGGAAATGGAAGATTGTATTTAATTATTTCATTTATCAGAAATCTATTTAAAATCTTGAAACTTGATAGATATAAATCTTTGGGTTTTTTTAACATTAAATTAGCTACTAAATTATTAAAGTGACTCCCTAAATTTCGAAAAAACGAATGCTTCTTTTTATCATAATAAGTATAAACAACATCATACGAGTTTTGAATAGCATAGGAAATTAATTTAACAACTTGACTAACAGGATTCTGAAAATCATCATCCATAATAATAACATAATCTCCTGAAACATTATTAAGGCCCGCCATTACAGCATTGTGTTCCCCAACGTTTTTTGCTAAACTATAAAACTTAACAATATGCCTGTGTTTTTCAAAAATAGAAATACAAACTTTTTCAGAATTATCAGGAGAGCAATCATTAACAAGAATTATTTCAATATTAAATTCTGGTGTGAGTTTTCTTATTAAATCTTCTACAAGTCTACTAATAGATTTTTCGCCATTATAAACAGGAATAACTATTGATATCAAGTAATTGTTAGTTCTTAAATTCATTTATAGTACTTACTATTTTTTCTATCTCATTTTTCTTTAATTCAGGATAAATAGGAATACTTAAAATAGAATTTGAAAATCTATTGCTGTTTTCTAATTCTTCTTTTTTTGGGTATGGATAGGCATTTTGTTTATTTATCGGTATGGGATAATGAATTAATGATTGAATATTGTTAATTTTTAAATATTGAATTAATTCATTTCTGTTATTTGATTTTATTACAAATAAATAGTAACTATTTTTACTAAATGAATTTTCTTCAAGGCAATCAACATTTATTAAATTTTCACGATAGAATTGTGCGATTTGTCTTCTTTTATTATTCCATTCATCAAGATGCTTTAACTTAACTCTCAGAATTGATGCCTGTATTTCATCTAACCTACTATTTATACCTTCCTTATCATCGTGAAAATATCTTGTGCTTTGTCCGCAATTTCTAAGTTTTAGGAGTCTTTCATAAATTCTTTTATCATTTGTAGTTACAGCTCCCGCATCTCCATAGGCTCCAAGATTTTTTGTAGGATAAAAAGAGAAAGCATTACAATTGCCTATAGATCCAGTTTTTTTTGTTAAATACTTTGTTCCGGCGGATTGTGCACAATCTTCTATTATTTTTAAATTATAATTATTAGCAATTTCTACAATTTTACTCATATTACAACTTTGTCCATAAAGATGAACTGGAACAATCGCTTTTGTTTTGGATGTTATTTTTTTCTCAATTTTATTACAATCAATTAAACCATTTTCAATATTTATATCAACAACAACAGGCATCGCTCCTGATTGTATAATTCCAGTTATAGTGGGAAAAGCAGTTAAATTAGTTGTAATTACCTCATCACCTTCTCCAATATCCATAGAAATCAAAGATAAGGTAATTGCTTCTGTCCCTGACGCAACTCCTACACAGTAAGAAACTCCAATATATTCAGCAAACTCAATTTCAAAAGATTTGACTTCTTTTCCTAAAATAAACCAACCACTATCTAATACACTTTTTATAGCTGAGTCAATATCTTCTTTTATTTTTTTATATTGAAGTTTAAAATTGTTAAATAAAATCATTTTTATGCTCTAAATATTTAATAAATTGAGAATAATTTCTAATATAATCAGATTCATCATAGAAATCTGAAGCAAATACTAATAATATACAATCTTCAGAAAAGCGTTTCATTGTATGCCACAATTCAACACCTATATAAATCCCAATATTAGGTTCATCTAGAATAATATCCTGTTTTTTAGTTCCATCGTTTAACCTAAGGAAAAAAGAACCATTTATGCAAAAAATTACTTGTTGTAACTTTTTGTGGGCATGCATTCCTCTAATAGCATTTTTATTATTTATATTATAGATGTAGTAAACTCTTTTAATCTTAAACGGTATATTGTGAAAACTTTCAGCAACCGATAGGCACCCATCTTTTCCATCTTGTATTATTGGCAATTTAATTACTTTACAATTTTTAACTCTAATTTTATCCATACTTTTTTGGTCTTCTATTTTTCTTTTCCAGTTTTCAAACTAAAGAAGACTACGAATATATTGACCATATTGGTTTTTAGAAAACACTTTTAATCTTTTTTTCAATTGCTCTTTTGATATATAATGAAGTGGTCCGGTTGTCAAGACCAAATTGGCTCTATAACAAAAAGTGTGATGATTATTAATATAAGTCATTGATATAAAAAGAAAAGTTACCTTTCGATATAGAATTCGCTATATCTAAGGGAAAATAAGAATTCTATATGGGTATATAGCAGGTTATAAATAGATTTATCCCTAATCTGAAAGCGGTGCTTTATGTCAAATCCTAATATCTTCTTTTATTCCAATAAGTTACTTCATTCTTTATCACACTTTTTAACATAGAGCCTTAAATGACTTGACACGGGTTCTAAATATGAATAATATAAATTTGGTAGATAACTTCTACATTTGATAAAGGGGTGTTTCCATGAAAAAATTAATGGCTTTTTCAATTTTGTTTTGTCTTGTTTTCCTATTCGATTACGGACAGGAACTCTATCAAGAAGAACGAGGCACTCATATGGACTGTCTTTATTTCGAGATTGCCAGTGGAAATTCCTTACTTTTCCAAGCAGGTGGGACCTTTAGACATCGCATTTCAAATAACATTGATATTGGATTAATGGCTGATTTTCTCACCCAGAGCTTAACCGAAGATAAAACGGTATCTCTTGAGAAACCGCGGGGCGACAGTCTTACGATAGGCCCTGTCGTCGGATATACGAATATTATTTCCAAATCCGGGTGGGGCACACGTTCTTCCTTGAGCTTCAGGATGACTTTATCCAGTTTATCAGGGTCAGTCATACCAAGTCCCATGAAATTGGCTGGCTATGGCTTCGACGGAGATATATCCTTATTCAAGAGCATTCGTCTCAGAAAGTCCACCATGATTTTTCCAAGTGTCGGCATTTTCTTTCGCATGACACGTTTTACGGGCCACAACCAGGATGACTATGGACTCTCTCAAATATTGTCCATTGAGACCCGCAAGAAATATAGGGAATCTTCTGGCAATTCTTTTCAGTCCGGTACCCTCTTTCAATTGCCGGTCTCATTTCGATTTTTCGGGAATAATCGTCTTGTTCTGACCCCCACTTACTACTTCGAGTCTATTATATCCCAGGGCTCGAAAACAACAGTTGTTGGATTATTCAAACTTGGGTTGAGGTTTAGCTTTTAAAAATACTTATGGACTTCGATGTCCTAGTCAGAATTATTCAATAAGACAATTATACTCCTCCTTTACTGCCTTATGTATATTTCTCAGCACGAACTATTTCACCTTATGAAATTGAAAGCATCAAAAACAAATATGAAATGAGGTATAGGAATCTCCTTTTATACTGTGTTCAGCGATTCCTCTAAAAACAGCTTTGATGATCACGGATGGGAAATCAATTTTTGTTAGAAAAACAGATGAGGATGGCATGATCAGCATCATCAGATTCAGAATCAAGGAGTAAGGGACTCGATATTCCAGATAATTTTATACCTCTTGATAACCGGAAAACCATTTTCATCATGTTCCGGAGCATACAGATGGTTTTTCTTGATCATATATAAATTCGGCCACTCTCCTGTAATGACATGGCCGACTTTTAAGGGAGTTCTGGCCAGGAAACGGCCTTGTGTGTCGAAGATATCAATCAAATAGCGGCCTGTTTCTTTCTCAGTCTCGAATGTCTTGACGAAAAAAATGCCCGCTTCATCTGTGAAGATAAAATCGAAAGCGGGAAAATGCGGGCTTAGTCTTTTAGCGACTCGTTCAGCGTATCTTTCTTTGGATGCTCCGGGGGGCGCTGATTGCTTGATCTCTGATATGTACTCCGCGGAGAGGGGAACAGGAGTATGCTTTCTTCTGATTTTTCTTACTGTTCTTCCGTTGTCGTCCATGACATAAAACTCATATTCTGAAGTGATGCCCCAGACTATGTGATTATCAGGCAGCAAAGCATATCGGATCCATATGAGCGGGATAG
>Ga0210003_1000668_pt1 | contig 30988 bp, 26 predicted proteins | sample LantaG_FD_182804 | JGI IMG/M metagenome (GOLD analysis project Ga0210003, IMG submission 182804) | Deep subsurface microbial communities from Baltic Sea to uncover new lineages of life (NeLLi) - Landsort_02402 metaG (SPAdes) (version 2) | ecosystem: Environmental > Aquatic > Marine > Oceanic >... | reverse complement strand
TCCAATTGGTTTAAGCGGTCATAATGCATTTATTGGTGGGGGTGAAAGTAATCAAGCTACTGGTAATTGTTCTAGTGTTGTTGGTGGTTTAAGCGGTACAGCTAGCGGGAGATATTCTTTCGTAGCTGGTGGTTATAATAATACAGCAAGCGGTAGTTACGCTAACGTAGCTGGTGGTGTTAGTAATACAGCTTGCGGTTACTCCTCATCTGTAGTTGGTGGTAGTAATAATACAGCTAGCTGTTACTGCTCATTTGTAGGTGGTGGTAGTAATAATACAGCTAGCAATAGTCGCTCATCTGTAGTAGGTGGTGGTAATAATGCAGCTTGCGGTGAGTTCTCATTTGTAGGTGGTGGTTATGGTAATGTAGCTAGTAATAGTTACTCATCTGTATTAGGTGGTGGTAGTAATATAGCTAGTGGTAGTTATTCAAACGTAGCTGGTGGTCGTGATAATACAGCTGGTGGTAGTCGCTCATCTGTAGGAGGTGGTGGTAATAATAGAGCTTGTGGTATCGAGTCATTTGTAGGTGGTGGTAATAATAATAAAGCTTGTAGTAGCTGCTCATTTGTTGGAGGCGGTAGTAATAATACAGCACTCAGTGCGCACTCATTTGTAGGTGGTGGTAGTAGTAATACAGCAAGCGGTTGTTGCTCTAACGTAGCTGGTGGTAGTGGTAATACAGCAAGCAGTACTTACGCTAATGTAGCTGGTGGTGGTTCTAATACAGCAAGCGGTAATTGCTCTAACGTAGCTGGTGGTTTTATTAATACAGCAAGCGGTAATAACTCTAATGTAGCTGGTGGTTATTTTAATACAGCAAGCGGTAATTACGCTAACGTAGCTGGTGGTTATAATAATACAGCAAGCGGTACTAAATCTAATGTAGCTGGTGGTTATTTTAATACAGCAAGCGGTAATTGCTCTAATGTAGCTGGTGGTTATTATAATAAAGCCTGCAGTAGTTGCTCTGCAATCTTAGGCGGTACCGATAATACAATACTTTCAGCTCATACAAAATCGTTTATTATCGGTAGTAATTTAACATCGAGTTTATCTAATACCACATTCGTTAATAATTTAAGTGCTCAAGGCTCTATACATGCCGGTGATGGATTTACTGGTGATATTGCTGGTTGTACATCGATTATTGTTACTAATGGTATCATTACTTCAGCTAGCTGATAAATAATTATTATGGCCACAAGACCTCCAAGTTTACTAGACCTCGCAAGGCGTAAAGCTAAAGGTCCGTTTAAATTTCCTAAATTTCTACCTGTTAATGGTGCTGTCAGTCCAGAGCAATTTGGATTTATGCTGGAACGGGATGGTAATATTTTACCAGGCCCTATGATACTTAGCACAGAAGATGGTGATATAATATTTGGTGAAAATTTATCGTTTACAACACATAATTTTTATTCTTAATAATTATATTAAATGTTTATAAGTAGCGGTACGACCTTTACCAAACTTAATTAGCTTACCGTTAAGCACTAACTCACGTAGCAAGTTATAAGCTTTTTGATAGTCCACCTCGAGAATCGACATAATACGGTTGGCATTCAAAGCTGGAGGCTCTTTAATCTCAAGAATCTTATCAAGCATCTCTTGCTTCTTATTATTCTTACTCTTAGCTTTATTATTGATAGCTTCAACAACTACAGGAGTAGAAAAGTCATAACCATTAGCACCGATAAACATCGTCAACTCATTAAGAGGGCCGAAACGGTTCTTAGTAAAGAAAATTCGGCGGGCATCATCACTAGTATCTGCATCAACTTCGATATTCATATTAACATCAACAGTATGCGGAACGATAGTAGAACCCTTAAGCTTACCATCTTTAGTAAGATGCATGATAAAGAATATAGTACATTCATTATCCTTGGCAGCTCTAGTAAGCGTTGATACCGCATAACGCTCAAGCTCTCTAGTATTCATATTCTTTATCGATGTAAGAGCTTGAAACGAATCGACAACCATGCAATCAAAATGCTCCATCTGAGCAGCTAGATCGTCAATATCGGTCATATTAGCAACTGCTACATTCTTAACACCGATGCGATTGCAAGTAAACGCTAACTGAGCTGTATTTTCTTCACCAGAAGCGTACGCAGTAGAATAACCATTTGCAGCAAGACCTTCAAAGATTTGCAATAGCAGAGTAGTCTTACCGCAACCAGCAGACGCGCACATCGTAATTGACGAACCAGGTAGAATGCCTGTGCCGAACAATTCGTCGATTGAGTTAATGCCGCTTTTGTATCTACGGAAGAAAATTTCCGGAATGACGATATCTGATACTTTCTTGAAGTCGGTAGCTGCGTAATTTAAGTTCATATATATTAGTATTGTTATTGTTAATATTTGTTACTCTATAATTATATCAGTGTTCCATATCAAAATATATTCTATCACCAAGAGTTAATAGTTCTCCCGGTAAAGCAGTGCATGTATAATACATTGCAACAATACCAGCCCATATTGATACTGGTAGTATAATAGCTGCAATACATAAAATTACAACAATATCATATAATAGCTTCTTCATTATACTAAAAGCCTACGTTAGCTCTACCTATTACCAGTTCTAACCCCTCTCCCCACCGATTATAGTAGCACTTATCTAGAAATTCTAACTTCGCTGCCTTTTGAGAAGCGTCTAGACTGATATCTTGCTTAAACCACATGTAACTCGTAATAAGATATTTACGGTAACCTTCTGGTCGGGTATTATATTCTTCGCTTATATCTACGTCGGGATCAGTCTTATTACCTTTCTTAATATAAGATGCTTTAAATAAGCTCCAGTTATTGCGGTACTTGTTTTGTATAAGCTTAATTAATTGCTTGTGATACATCCTTACCTCTTCGCCTGTCTTTGAGCATTTAACTACAACAGAACTTGGTAGAGATTGCTTACAATCAATAAACTCATAATTATATATCTTTTTCTTTCTAGCCATACATTATTATATTATAGTTCCGATAAATATCTATATGGTGGAAGCTATATTTTTAACTAGTAATAGTAATATTAGCACTGTTACCAGTGATTATTTGTTAGCTCTAAGAGAGATAACCTTCTATAAGACCTACGTGTAAATTATTTGGATGAAGATAGTAGTTAATATTAAGATAAAACTATAAATATTATTATAATATTATGGCAAGTACACGTATAAAAGATTTACCGTTATCAAATACCCTAATAGGTACTGAGGCTTTTATTGTTGACCAGAGAAATTCAGAGTTTTTAACCGGGTTTAATACGGTTCAGGTAGCTATGTCTGGCCTAACTGATTACATCTTAGTAGGGCAACCATATATGAATATTACTGGGGATGCTTTAATTGGCGGTACTCTATCAGCCGGTAATATAGAAGTCTTCGACAATCTCAATGTCGGTGGAATCTCAACATTTACTGGGATCTTAACTGCAAAAAGTGATATAATGCTAGCTGGAGATTTAACAATCGAAGGGGATATAATTATAGGCGGTGACGTTGATGGTAGAGATATTGCAGCAGATGGAACATTACTCGACGATTTAGATTCTACTGCAGTTCGTAATATAAGTGGTGTAGAATCCATTCAGAGATTAACTCAGGCGCAGTATAACAGCCTTACGCCGAATCCAGATACACTATATGTAATTGTAGGATAATATGAGCGTTTTAAATCTATCAGATAACATTAAAGTCGGTTCATTGCAAGTAGATAAAGTCTTTCTCGGTACCGATCTAATTTGGCCTTCTATTTCTAATAGCATTATTAGAAATATTGTAACAGGCGAATTATCTTTTAGCGTTACAACAAATGACTCATCTGATATGACTATAAACTGGGGCGATGGTGATACTACTGTAGCGAGCAGCAGTGAAAGATATCTACATATATATGGACCGGTCAGTCTCTGGACTTTTAATTCTACTGCAGGTGCTCAGATATCAGGATTAAATATAATATTTACTGGCTCTGCTGATATTGACTGGGGCGACAATACAACTAATGCATTAACTTCTAATGCACCTATTAATCATACATATTAACAATAATGACAACTATATCGATAACAAAACCTCCATTAATACATGCAATTGATATAGGTACATCTACCCCTAGACTTAGCGGTACGGTAGATGTTACATCATTTATTAATCTTACTTCGTTTAAAGCATATGAAGGTTCTGCAGGAAACGACCTAGAAGGTTTTACTATATCAGAAGCAAACGATAAGCTTGAATTTGTTGAATTAGTATATAACAAATTATCCGGCTCTGCTAATCAATATATACCACTGAATGCTGTCGAATTTCTAATTCAATTTAACGAACTAAATGCACCACTATCAGATTTATCTTCATTTACACAGCTTTCAGCTATAGCAACGTCAAGTAATACAAATATGGGAGGTAATATACCCACTTTACCTAACAATATTAACATAATTGATTTCGGCGGGTCTGGTCTAACCGGCGATCTACCGTCTTTAAGTGCCTATACAAATTTGCAAAGAGTTTGGCTTTATGTTAACCCTAATTTAACAGTCCCGACTAATTGGACTGCATCAGCTTCAATGACTAATATATTCTTGTTTAGTTGTCAATTTTCATCAGCTGAAGTTAATACAGTATTAATCGAAATAGATAGTTTAGGTACTAGTAATGGTATTTTAAATATAGCTGGTAACAACGCTAATCCAACAGGAGCTGGCTTAACTGCTAAGTCGAATTTAACGGCGCGAGGGTGGGCAGTAACTACTTAACCGCATAATGTTATAGTTAAAATAGGATAAATATATATATATGACATTTTCTCTATCAATATTCCCTGAACTTTCTAGTGTTACAGTATTAGAGCTCTCTTCAACAGCAACATCGTCTACTCTTAATATGAATGTAGATATTAGCGCGCTTATTAACCTAGAAATATTCAAGTCGCCTGGAAACATCGGTATATCCTCACTAACAAATGATTTAAGTAATAATATTAATCTTAAAACTATAAATATTGGAAATTGTAATATCGGAGGTATTATTCCAGATTATAGTAATGTTACCACCCTATCGACGATATTATTTAATGACAATTCTTACATAGGATCAATACCAAGTTTAAGCAGTAATACTAATTTAAAAACTTTAAATATAGGCAGAAATTCTTTGACCGGTCCTATTCCAGATTTAAGTAACAATATAGCGCTAGTAAGTATTATTGGTAATGATAATTCTCTATCCGGGTCTATTCCAGATTTAAGCAATAATACAGCTCTACAAACATTTAATTTTTCTACTAATAATATATCTGGTTCTATTCCAAGTTTGAGTGATAATACGCTGATCGAATATATATATTTAAATGATAATAATTTATCTGGATCAATTCCAGCTTTAAATAGTAATACAAATTTATACCAATTTAAATGCTTTAACAATTCTCTTTCAGGTGATATTCCAAACTTAAGTAATAATCCCAATCTTGAAGATTTTCAAGTTAATGGTAATAACCTTACAGGGTCCATTCCAAGTTTAAGCGATAATACAGCTCTTAGAATTTTTAAATATGGGGGTAATAATAGCATTACAGGTAACATACCAATTCTTTCTAATAATACAGAATTAATAAATTTTGAAGGGTTTTTTACTAACATATCAGGTAATATACCATCTCTCAATTCTAATACTAAACTAAAAGGATTTTTTCATAGTTCTTCTAATTTAACCGGTAATATTCCATCTCTAAATAACAATACAGCTCTTGTTAATTTCGTGGTAGGTGAAAATGATTTAACCGGTGATATTCCAGATCTAAGTAACAATACAGCTCTTGTTAGATTTGAAGTTAAAAATAATGACTTAACCGGTTTTGCTGGGGGTACGGTTTCAAGTACATTACTAGATTTTAAAGCTAACAATAATAACCTATCAGCGACTGCAGTAAATGCTATTCTAGCAGCATTTTCGGCGGCAGGAGGTATTGACGGTAGTATATTATTACAAGGTGGTACAAACGCGTCGCCAACCGGTCAAGGTTCTTCCGCTAAAACTACCTTAGTAAACGATCGCGGATGGACTGTAACAACTAATTAATATCATTATGTCAATTCAAATAATAACAGAAGTTAATAATATAGAGACCGATGAAAATCAATGGTGGTTTATATACAACGAATCAACGAAGATTGTCATTATAGCGCCTGAAGTTGGGTATGTTTCTGCCTCATCTCCACATATTATGGTTATTTCAGATTCTGAAGAAGAACTGGTAGAATATATTGAAGATAGTAATTTGATAATACCGACTAGTGATGTAGATATTGACTACCTCGTTTAGTTAGTATTAATATAGCCGAAATATCTTTGATACCACGCATATTCAGTATCGATAAAGTTACAAGCAGCTTCTCCTAATATTTCTTCTGAATCATTTACTAGAGGTTCTACCTTCTTACGTATAGTGTGTAGATCATTGTCTAATGCATGTATAACATCGTTCTCTTTAGTTGTTTGTTCGATGTTATCAAAGTTATGTATGTATGGCTCAAGATCTAATACCTTATATACCTCATCCATTATTGCTTGAGGCCTCGAAGTTAAATCTTCTGCTCGTATAAACATTACACTACCATCAAGTCCCATTTCAATTAACTCTTGAATTCTATCTAGAGATATATTAACAGGCATATTTTTCATATACATATCTGTTCGTTTAAAGACTGTTGTACCTCTAACTTCATGCTCAATAAACCACTGAGATGTCTTGTCTGGATTTTTTCTATGCAATTTCTCAAAAGATGCAGCAATACCTTTTAAGTCTCTAACCATGCAGAATATTTTAGGCTGTTCACCTAAAAAACTCTCCATCCATTTAATATTACCTTTCCATCCTCTACTCTTTAACACTACAAATTTCTTATCTGTTAATGTATTGGTATATGCATGTAACCCACCTTTACAAAAACTACGCCATGTTTGTAAGGAATGATCCTGATCAACTGCAGCCTTAAACTCCGGTGAATTAGTAAATTTTTCTCTAGCTCCAGCTAATAACTCTAAGACACCATCAGTAGGTGTAGCGTAGAACGCTGGGTTTTGATTAAAAATATTTTGCAGTAATGTACTACAAGCTCTAGGCATTGAGGAATTAAAATATATATCTTTCATTATTTGATCACACTATCATAAACTTCTTGTATGTTAAAAATATCAGCTGATTCAAATGGGTACTCATGTTCAGGCCCATTAAAATCATAATCAAAGAATAAACTATCTATATAATTTGTGTTTAAATCCTGCATAGACAAAGATGGCTTTAAATTATTATGCATATCATACCCAAATACTTCGGGGTGAGTAGCTACCCATAATACAGTCGAAGGTAGATCTTGGGCAGCTGCAGCATGCTGCAAGCAACTATCAATTAGTAATCGCTTCTGAGAGACAGTAAGTAGTAGCATTAAGGATCTTTTATCCAGTTCATTTACGGTTTCGGTATTAGCTAAGCGTTTACATTTAGATCTCGTTACATGCAGTACACTATAATTTTTACTAAACTCGTTAGCTAAGAGCTGAGCTTGATTATGCGGTATATCTCTAACCCAGCAATAATCCTTGTCACTACCATACATACCTCCATTGGTTTGCATAACTAGTATAGGCTTCTCTTTAATTATACTACTCCGAACTTTTACCACCTCGGCATTTGTAAAAAAAAGTTCTGGCTTATTATTACCATCATATTGTATACTATGAGTATCACACCAAGATTTAATTAAATGCTGATTATTATATAAATGACCGGTATTAAAATATGGTTCGCCTTTAAATACGATAGATTGCCTATCCTTAATATAATCTCTATAAAAATAAGGAGTATTACCGGATCTAAAAACTCTATAAACGTTAGGATTATTTAAATAAACTTCCGGCCATGGAGTAACCACAATAATCTTATGTTCAGGGTATTGAGCTTTAATATTACGAACGACTGCAGTTGATGCAATAATTTTACCTAACCCACCTTCGGGGTTAAAGATTACATAATTATCTTTTTTTGCCATATATATTAATTACTAAAACGGTACTTAAAATCCATAGTAGGTAGGTCATTAATATCGCGAATACCAGCATAACTCATACAGCTCTGAACACCTTCATTAATGCGATTAAAATATTGTAAGTATGTTTCATCTCTCATATCTAACAAAACTGTCTGGCCTTCTACAAATCCATTATGACCCTTATTAGTTGATGACGCACTACCAAAGAATACTTTCTTACTTTCATTATTAAATGCCGCTCCTCCTAGAATATCTGCAGGGCTATCTGAGCACTTAGCAAATTCAGAACCAATCATTACCATATCTGCCCCAGCTACTAAAGCCTTACAAACGTCACCAACTTCTCTAATCTGACCATCAGCAATAACTGGAATTGATACATCTTTAGTCTCCCCAGCAATACCGCCGTGATGTTTAACTACATACTTAGCGAATTTCGCACGTGCTGTAGAGAATACTGCGCTGAACATAGGGGTACCAACACCTGTACAGTTGTACGTTGTACAACTCTTACCCATTGACAATCCAATTTTAACAGCATCAGCTCCCCAGTCGTATAAGTCTCGAGCAGCTTCATATGTACCTACATTACCTGCAATAATCTTTACATTCCATTTATTTTTGATATACGTAATCAGATTCTTTACCAATATATGATGACCATGAGCGACGTCAATGGTAATAAAATCTACATTTAATTTCTTATCTACTAATTTATCAATCAAGTCATAATCCTTCTTGTTAACTCCTATAGAAATTGAAATAGTTTTAAGGTCTTGATTATTTTGAACCCAATCTAAGATATCATCATATTCATAGAATCTATGTAATACATAAAAATACCCAGCTTCACTTAATTCTTTAGCTTTTTTAAAGTCGATGGTGCATTTCATATTAGCTGGAATAGCTGCACTCTTAAATTTATAACCTAAAAAATTTACAGATGCATCTAAGCTAGATCGAGATTTAATATCTGAGTAAGCCGGTTGTAGGACGATATCATTATAACTGTAAGCTGTTCCACCGTGCATATTATTTAACTCCTTTCATAAATGCAATTAGACAATCATATGGGTGAAACCCGACATCTAATAATTTAACGTATTGCGCGCAAAATTCATCTTGCATACTTCTACGCGTGATATCGAGTAGGTACGTTTCAATTGTCCCTTGATATTTGTTATCTGCCTCTGTACGTAATTGCTCTCTTATAGTATTAAACTTACTCATAATGTAATTATAGTATAAGATAGTTTATATATCAAGGTTTAAAATTAAATATTATATATCATGTTAAGTAAATTTATAAGTAATATATTGTATACGCGGCCTTTTGACCCTCGTAATGATATAACGGTATCGTTTTTATATTCAGCTCCAGGTAATACAAGCGCGGATTTCTTACTACTGCAAGGAGGTCAATTTGATGGAGCTAGATTTGAGCTACAGGCAGATGACGATATACTTGTATTAAATTTTTCAGAGGAAAATTCACAATTTAACGGGTTAGGTGTATTTTTAGTTGATGGTACCAGTCCTATACTAACCGGTGGCGGTGGTGGTGCAATAGGTACGTTAAGCTCTTTTGATCCAGGTATCGGCATGGTTACTGATACAAATACAACTGCTCAGAGCGCTATATCTGGAATTGTACTAGCAGTAGCATTGGATCAATCCGGCGCTTTTGGTAAAATTAATAGTTTACAGCAATTTACAACCGGTACAGCTGACTTAGCTCCAGGTAATATAGCTGCTCGAACATTTAATTCGAATGATGATACATTCCCGTTTATTGGATCAGCCAAACCAGCTACCTCGACGTTAGTAGAGGGTGTATATAATATTTTTAGAGTAGGCTTTAAGCGAAGACTTCAGGATATAGTTGTGTATACTCGAGAGGGTAATATATATGAGCCAGATATAATACTTACGACGAATTTGGCATTAAGCGATTTGCCTGAAACAGTTAGGGTAGGCTTTACGTATAGCGGTACTCAGCCTGTTGATATAAAAAACATAGCTATTAACGGTAGCTCTATTGATACTGAGTAACCATGGTTTAAACAACAAAACTAAATAAATAATTATATGTCAAACTTTAAACTAACTGATTTAAATAGTATTACTCAAACTACCGCAAATGATTTATTATATGTCGTGCAGGGAGATGCATCGTCAAGTATTGACATTCAATCTCTAGTAAGCAATATACCGGCTAATGTAAGCGTAGTAGGGGATGTAGATGTTATATTAGGTGGTCAGTATTTATCTGGCGGTATTGCATTACCAGATCAGTTGAATTCATATTTCGCACCCAAGACTACTATTCAATACGAAGAAATTAATGATATAACTAGTAGTGATTATGAGCTTGATCTAACTACATATGGAAATTATACTCTAGCATTATCAGCTTCACCTAATGGTAAAATACTTGTACCAATCGCGCCTAATAGTTTAAATAATGGATTTGCATGCAAGCTTATACAGACCAGTAATATTCAGATAGTTTTAAGTGCCGGTGCTGGTGTTACTATTGATAGCTTAAATGCATCACTTTCATCTGAAGGTCAGTATAAGACAATAGAGTTTTATAAGCAGTCATTTGGTAATAATAGATTTTTACTAGTAGGTGATTTGGCTTAATAGTTAAATCGTTTTACCGCATTAAATATTATTAATGGCAACGGTAACAAATAAAAGCTACAAGGATCTAATACCTATTAGGTTTATACTGGAAGACCCGGATAGGTCTCTTGATCTTAGTATTCCGGGTAAATTTACCTCACAGCAAGGTGCATCCTTTTTGGAGTATAATTTTTTACTGAGTGCAAACGATGTAAAGAATAAAAATTATACAAGTAACTATCTAACATCTCCTCTAACCGAGCAAGGCGCATTCGATTTGGTATTACCAGAGCCTATTAATGATAGTATAGCAACCACATTAAAGTTTAGTCTATCAAGTGATCGATACTTGACTATTAATAAAAATAATAACTCTCTCTCGTCTTCAGCTTTCTTTAGTGCATTGAGCAGTCTCTCAGAGGATATTAACGCCACTCAGAATTTCGTTATAGACTTGAGTGCGAAGGCAGATGGTACACCTTTATGTCAGGTTTGGACACGAGACGGCAAATATAAAAAATATTTAGTTCAAAATAACGGAGTGGTTACTGATAACATTTCTCTTATTTTTGATACAATTAGCACCTCAAGTGCTAATCGCTCTATTTTTAATATTATACAAACTAACGATAAAATATTATTATCTATATATGATAGTAATAATGAAAATATATCTCTATCAGGTCGGCAATATATAGTAGGTCCGGTATTAAATGGTTCTGTATTAACATTAAGTGCTGCTATAGCAACTTCGCAGGTATATAGAGATTCTATCATCAAGGTATCAGATAATGCCATCGATACAGATTACGTAAGGTCCAGTAATAATTTCGTATTCTATCTATCAGGTAATGAAGTCGATACGACAGAAACTCTAGCGGATCAGGCGTATAATTTTATTTTTTATAACAATTATGAAGATAATTATTTATCAGGAGATGAGATTGTAGGTAAACTAAATTATTTTAACTTAAAGAATCAGATATCTAATAATAATAACGTTAATAAAAATTTACCTCACTCAGATCCTCAGCAACAAAAATATTATACAAATATTCTAAATAATGAAACTCAGGAAACCTCGCAAGAAGATCTTAAATTAGGTTACAACTTTTATACAGCCGAATATAGTTTCTTACCGGATAAGTATACAAAATTTAAATTACCTCAATCTATATTACCCTTCAAGGCTCTTAATATTAATGACTCTGATATTCAAAAGTCAGGATCCTTCGCGGCACAGTCACCATATTTTAGTGATAGAGTATATAAGACATTAGATAAAAATGTTAACTATAACGAGCAGAATGGATCTTTATTATGCACATGGTTATACGATGATGGAGTTGAGGGGTTATGGTATGATAGGTATTATTTACCTCAAAACATATCTGAACTATCTGCCTCGAGAGGTAACCTAAATCAAGTATTTAATTATATCTCTGAAGTAAATACTATTATAGATGCTCGAGATAAAGAGGATTTAGATTATTATGATATTGAAAGCTCATTAACATTTGAGCCTTCCGGCGCATATTACTATGCACGTATTGGTGAGAATTATATCAAAAAGATATTAGATACTCAATCTGATGCAAGATTAAAGAGTGGTTTAACTCCAATAAATTTATATACTCAAAGTACAGCTGCAGCTACTAATACAATGGTATTTGATACATCATCGTATGATACCTTTAAGTTTGATACTGGCGCTACCTCTAGAGTTAATAGTATAAATCTATCGTTCGAGTTGAATACCCCAAAACTTGAAAGCTTTAAAGGTTACCAGGTTATAGGTAATAATTATAATTCAGGTATTAGTGTTATTAAAAACTTCTACCCTACACCCTTTATATATCTCCAGCAAGACGATACTATCTTTTTTTATGATACCGATTTTAACTTAATAAAATCTACATCGTTTCCAGATATATCAGCTATTAAAGATATATGTTATGTTGCTGAAAATACAGATCTTATTTTAAGATGTGCTAGTAGTACAGGCGGTAAATTATTAAGAGTTAATATAGCAGGTGATATTATAAAAGAAAATAATGACGAGATTGCAAAAGATTTAGCTAACTCACCTATTACATCTCGTATATTTTTTGGTGCCGGTAACCTAGCTACATTTCAAAGTAATGACACTGGGGTAAATGCATGGAATGCGGATCTATTGACACTTGTAGTCGAGACAGCACCTATTCCAGTCGGTGAGTCTTCTGTTATACGTCGATTAGATAATACTATTACTAGTACAATGTCAGGTCTCAGAGGTGTTAATTTAAACGATACTCTTGGTGCAGCGATCAGTGGTCATAATACTGTTATCTTTAAAGACTTTAATGATGATATAACATTTGCTGCTCTCAATACTGATACAAAAATATGGGATATTAATGCGTTTGATGAAAAGCTATATATACAAACAGATAATAAGCTTAAAGTATTTGATACAAATAGAGAGCTACTCTCAACGTTTAGCTTAACCACATCTGCTGCGTCTGGTTATAAGATTGATTTTATATCTGAAGATTATAAAGTTAAACCTATCGTACTATCTAGAGGAGCTGATTATAAATTAATTGTAGATAAGATTGACACCCATGTTAATAATTCATCAGGCTATGAGATTACAACATATAGTTTAGATATATCTAGTGTGAATCTTGGATATGATTTTGATGCTACTCCAGGTGTATTTGTTAGCCCTACTAATTTATACAGTGCTAATCAAACATATAAGAAATATGAAAACAAACTGTGTTTAGTAACCAGATTTGATAATAGCTTCTCGGTATTACCAACGGACAGAATTTGGGATACTGTCGACACACACTGGAATGAATTATCAGCTGGTAATTGGTCCGTTAATTATGCTGCAGGAGGTGGTGGTCTTACTGATAATAGTAAAATTATAGAGATTAGTAATTTAGCTAAAAATTTAAATTGTATTAGTGTAGATGCTGATTTAATTACTGGCCAAATAAAGGTATATGTTAATGGTAAAAAAACTAACGAGTACCCTATTACGACTGGTATTAAGCCATTAAAAAATTATCTAAGCAATAACTTTTTAGTAGGTGCTCCCAACTACGGTTTTGATACCGTTACTAGATATGTTAAAAATCAAGAACTGTTAGCTAAGAACGGTTCTATAGGTCACTTAAGCGTATATACACATGAGTTAAATGATGATTTAATAATGTATGAAGCTTTAAAGTGTAGCCGAGTTGATCCAGTAGTATTTGATATATTAACTGGTACAAGAATTAATACAGAAACTATTGATAATCTTTTCAGCTATAAGATTCCAGGTAGTCTATCTAATAGAATTAAAATATATATTAAGAACGGTAATCTTAAAAACGCGGATGCTAAAAAGATCGTAGAAATATTAGCAGGTAAGATCGGTGAGTTCTTACCTATGAATATAACAACAGTTGATTATGACTTCTCTATTGGTAATCAGATAGATGATGTTATAGTGGCTAATGTATCAGATGCGACTAGTGTTTCATATGGCAATGCTATTAGAGGTGCAGGTCCTGGTACATTAGGTACAATTGCACCTACACAAGATGTAGTAGTTGGAGAACCTACATTTGGCCCTATATACGATTATGTAGTATACGAAGATGGTACACCTGCTCTAGACCAAGATGGCTTGTTTATATATGTTGATTAATATATACGTTTAATATAATTATATTATATGAGCTCGAAGAGAATAAGCAAAGAAACTGCAGAATTATGTCCTCTACCTACGTATTCATGGTACTGGAAACCGGCTTCTGTAATACTCGAACGACCAACTGTAAAGAGTAATCTAGATAAGGTAGCGTTAAACGAACCTTTAATGGAAAATCTTAAAAAAGAATCTATTAAGAATCCTTTTTTATGCCTATCAAGCTGGTGGCCGCTAGTTGGCAGTCAGAGATTAAGAGCTATCAGAGAGATAAGAGAAACAGATAAAGATTATGACCCTCTTTTACAAATAGCTGTCTTCGATAAACCATATGAACATGTGTGGTATTTATGGTCTGATAAAGAATTTCAATCTAAAGCAGCCGCAGTTCAATACCAGCTATGGGAGCTAGTCTTTAAGAGTCAATGGTACTCTATATCTACAACCGATGACGGCACTGATATGAGATATTACGAAACACTCGGAGATCAGCTAACCGGCTGGGCAGTGAGTTAATTAATTCTTAGGTATACGAGCTTTAATTAATTTCCGATATTCTATATATTCTCTATCATTATCCGCAATTGGAATATCTATACCGTTTGCAGATAAGGTATCAATTAACGCAGTTACGATATCATATAAATGACCTATATCTTTATCAGAAACTTCCGGATAATTAAGTTGTCTTTTTTGAATTGGTGTTAATGAATCCCAGTCAATATTTTCCCAATCGATGGTGTCTTTTTTAGTTATCATAATATATTATCTAGCGTAAAAGGTTCCTAATAAATCAGAGAAGTTGTTATTTGGATTAGTTATTGTACCACTCCCGGTGACAATCAACCTACTATCTGTTTTCGGTATAAATCTAACACCTAAAGTGCCGGTGAACTCTTGAGGATGGTCAGGCGCAAATGAAACGCTAACCAAAAGATGTAAATATCGATTTGTTGCAACAGCGTTGGCAGTTAGGAGTATCTTAGATGCTGTATACTCGACTTCCGCTAGAGGTAAAACAGGAGACTGTATTTGAAGAAGGTTATTTGACCCACTGGTAGGCATGTTTACTGGCGCAGTTGCACTATCTGACCAAAACGATCGAATGCCTATAATTATAGATTTTGCAACTGCTAAATTACCAACGTTGCTATAATCCACCGCTAACCCTACATTAAATAATTCGATCGCTGTTATATTTAAAGCTGAATCAAAATTCTCTAACGCATCATAAACGAATATACTAGGGCTTTGAAACGGTACCTCACCGTTGGTATTATAATGATTGTATATGCCACTATTTGGGCCTCTAACTTCACCGTCAACCCCAAAAATCTGAAAGCCGTAGACTGGTACTTCAGGTAAGCTATTTGTAATGATTCTACCGTTATGAGCGCCGGTATAATTAACATCTGATGTAGCAAGAACAATTGCAGTAGATGGTACGCTTTTAATTTGTAATGAGCCGTTAATTAAAGATATTGTATCATTGTCAACTTTAAGACCTATACTACCATCGTTTTCGACGTTAAAACCTCCATTTTGAGTATATTTTATATAATTACCAGTTATAATGTCATCTCTTGCAATTAAGGTATTTAGGACAGCTGTACCTGTCGGTCCGTGGAAATAAAACCCTTCAGTACCAGTTAGAAATATACCAGAATTTTCATTGTAGCTACCATTAAAATTCGGACTTTGAAATGTCGCTGCTAAAATAGAGTTTGAACTTATAGATGCTCCGGTTATAACATTAGCAGCAAACATCGATTCCGATGAAATTGACCCATTAGATATAACCTTAGCAGTTACCGAATTAGCCTGTAATGTATCCGTTGTAATAGAGTTAGCTGCTAATTTATCCGTTGTAATACTATTAGCTGCTAATGTATCTGTTGTAATAGAGTTAGCTGCTATTTGATTAGCTGTAATACTATTAGCTGCTATTTGATCAGCTGTAATAGAGTTAGCTGCTATTTGATCAGCTGTAATAGAGTTAGCGAAAATTTGATTACCGTTAATTACTAACGAACTAATTACCTGAGCGATTATAGAATTTACATCAATATCAGCTGCACTTATTTTAATAGCCTCGATTGTAGCTGTAGTTATCTTATCAACTGTAATAGCATTAGCAGCTATCTTATCAGCTGTAATAGCATTAGCAGCTATCTTATCAGCTGTAATAGCATTAGCAGCTATCTTATTAGATATAATAGCATTAGTAGCTATCTTATTAGATATAATAGCATTAGTAGCTATCTTATTAGATATAATAGCATTAGCAGCTATCTTACTAGATGTAATAATACCATCAAATAATAAGTTATCTAGATCTACCTGTCTAGACACATTATTGTTAACAACATATACAAGAGTACCGTCGCTACTCAGATTGCTTTTAACTTCTTTATTTAACTCTGTTATCTTTTTACCAACAGCCATATCATTATTTATAGTCTAACCTTAAATATTATTAACGGTATGAACAGAATTTCTTTTAATTACACTCGGAGATCAGCTAACCGGCTGGTCAGTGAATTGATTAATTCTTTGGAAATCTAGCTTTAACAGCCTTACGGTGATCAATACGTAAACTCTCTGACCCTTTCAATTCGACATCAATTCCATTAGCCGATAAAGTATCTAATATAGTTGTTACTATATCGTACAGATAGTGAGTATCTTCTTTAGTAAAAGGTAGATAATGCCGCTTTCTAATATCAATAGATGTAGCCGTTCCGCCAGCAATACTACCACTAAAATTCTGCTCGATAACATCTGATATAGCTGATAAGTTATTATTAGTTGTGTTCATATAAAATATATTTAAAGTATATTACCTAATTACACGTATGGTGTCCATGATAAAGGTGTATAAGGTCCATAAAATGAACCGTTCATTATGTAATCTGCACTAGACCACTCGGCGTTTACTACATTCCAACTCTCGGAGTATCCGTTGGACTTAATTCCAAGCTGGTGGCCTGGAGCTAATCTAGTTATTTCTGACAGAGAATGAATTCTATCTTCCGGTACAGCTCCATATACGTCAAATCTAAAATTAGTATCGGTATTAAACTCTGCTGATAAGCCAATATATTGAGTCACTGGATTATCCTGATCAGTGGAGCTGCTTGGAACATTAATGTAATTATTCAAATAAATTGAAAGGTATCTAGAATTGTTATTTACTTTAATTGAACCACAAGTTATATCCGCGACAATTTCATATACCCGAGGTAACATGGTGGGGTTTGATACAGTATTTCTAAAGTAATTATCGGTCGTTGTATAAGAGTCGGTGTCACCTAATGTAGAAGTCACTACCGCCCTGGTCGCAAACGTAAAGGAATCTATATAATTTATACTGGCATAATTTGTAAAGTCTATATAGAACTTTACGTTATTTAGAGATATAATACCATTTATTTGATCAGCTGAGTCAACATAATCAAATAAATCTATATGTAATAGTAATGGTTCTATACTCGAAGAAGGATAAATTCCTGGTAGTGTTTCTACTTTAATGCGGTCACTGACATCTCCACCATAGTAGTAGTTTGCATTAAATATATTATTTTCATCAATGTTCTCACTAGGATCGATCCACGTTTTCATTGGCGGTAGTGCGAACACTTCAGTCGCTTCCTGCCCAAAGAATACCGTATTATTATTAAGATATAAAGATTCATCTATAACTGAATTACTAGGTATTTGTTTAATCATAACTCGACCATCTTGAATTTGAAGTGTTTCATTATCTAGATTGATACCAAAATTACCATCAGCATCGATAGCTGATAGACCTGAATTTGCATTATATTTTATATAATTAGCTGATATAATATTATCACGTGCAATAATACTGGTGAATACTGCAGTTCCAGTTCTCTCATCTAAAAAGAATCCTTGAGTTCCAGAATCTAGATACTGTAAAATTTGTTCGCCTGTTTGACTTACTGCATTAAATCCATCAAAATTTCTACTTTGTATAGAGCCGGTAATAACAATATTAGAAGAAATTGCTTGAGCTGTAATTGCGCCTGATTGTATCTGAGCAGCTGCTACTGAATTAGCTGAGATTTCATTGGCTGTAATAGAATTAGCTGCGATTTGATTAGCTGTAATTGTATTAGCTGCGATTTTATTAGCTGTAATTGTATTAGCTGCGATTTTAGCCGCTGTAATTGTATTAGCTGCGATTTGATTAGCTGTAATTGTATTAGCTGCGATTTTAGCTGCTGTAATTGTATTAGCTGCGATTTGATTAGCTGAAATACTTGCTGCTGTTATCTTACCACCGTCAATTGTTGTTGTATTTGTGGTATAAATGTTGGTTTGAATAGATGTATCTTGTACAACAACCCAAGCAGAACCACTCCATCTGTATAATTTATTGCTATCGTTGGTATCAAACCATAAATCACCTGTATCTAATGCATCTAAAGGATCATTGTCAATTAAATCAACCGTAGGTGGATTATCATTATAATAGGTTGTAATTTTATTGTCAGCTACATTAGCAGCTGCAGCTGCATCAGCTATAGCTGTTGTTATACCTGCATCTTCTATTGTATTCCATGTAGAACCGTTATATCTAGACAATTTATTAGTTGATGTATTAAACCATAAATCGCCGATAGTACCTGTCGGTGTACCTGATTGATAAAAAGTATTTATACCACCATCTTCAAGCCCATTTAATGTTTCTGTTAGGGATGTTATATTTGTTATAGCATTACCTAAGCTAGTAGATAAAGAACTTATCTGACCATCTTGTACAGAAACCCAAGCAGTCCCACTCCATCTGTATAATTTATTGCTATCGTTGGTATCAAACCATAAATCGCCTGTATCCAATTCATCTAAAACATCACCGTCAATTAAATCAACCGTAGGTGGATTATCATTATAGTAAGTTGTAATCTTATTATCAGCTACGTTAGCTGCTGCAGCTGCGTTTTCTATAGCTGTTGTTATACCAGCGTCTTCTATTGTAATCCAAGTAGAACCGTTATATCTTGTTAATTTATTAGTTGATGTATTAAACCATAAATCGCCGATAGTACCTGTCGGTGTACCTGATTGATAAAAAGTATTTATACCTCCATCTTCGAGTCCATTTAATGTTTCTGTTATAGATGTTATATTTGTTATAGCATTACCTAAGCTAGTAGATACATTACCTAAACTAGTTGATAAATTATCTATCCGATCTCCATTAATTTGTAATACACTAGCTGTTACTTCGCGCGCTGTAATTGCATTAGCAGCTATCTTATTAGATGTAATAATACCATCAAATAATAAGTTATCTAGATCAACTTGTTTGGATACGTTATTATTAACAACATATACAAGAGTTCCATCGCTACTCAGATTGCTTTTAACTTCTTTATTTAACTCTGTTATCTTTTTACCAACAGCCATATCATTATTTATAGTCTAACCTTAAATATTATTAACGGTATGAACAGAATTTCTTTTAATTACACTCAAGGTGAAGCATTTACCGGTCCTAATTTTAATAGCCCTCAAGGTGATAATGTTGAGGACTATACCGGTTATTATAATATTACGGATAATTTAATATATTCAGGCCGCGAGGCAACTAATAACTCGGTATTATTAGCTAAAAAAGATAATGTATTAGCCAATTATATTGATAGCAGATATTTCTTCGATAGAGCTACGAATGAAAATATCGAATTAACATATAACGCTGAAAGCCTTGTATTTCAGCCAAGTGAGTATGTTAATCAAAACTCTATTAATGAAAAGTTAAAAATGCTCGATGATAATTTTCTCGATCTATATAACTTTTGCTTTATACGAGATAATAACCTACCTACTAATTATACCAGTTATATTGGTGTTACCGGTAGTGGTGATGACTATCTTACGACCTCTAGTATTTTAAATCTGCCTAACTTTAGTACATCTGATGTTGGACTATTAAGTGCAAACGGATTTGAAGTAATAGGCATGAATTTAGATACTTCAGATGGTTACAATAGCCCGTCAATCTTCCTTTTAATATATTTCACTCCGACTACTTTATTATTCTTTAAAGCCGATAATACTAATTCTCAATCAAATATAACATTTTTACTATCAAGTGATAGAGCTGATGGTACTTTCTCTCAACCTTATGTTAATATTACTGATATTACAACTAACAATGTAGATACACTTTTCGTAACAGATTCGTACCATAATCAGATATACAGACTGTATATAGATCCAATTTTAAAAGAAAGTAGAATTGCTAATAATAATTTTGCACTATTAGGTACTGGGGGTATTAAGCTTACTACTGGTGGCACGGAATTTCTCTCAGGATCAAATTTAGTGTATTATTTTAACGGCGAAGTATATACTTATAATAAAGGTACGAAAAATATAACTGTTCTCGATGACGACCTTACATATCGTAGATCATTTACAAATAAAGATCTAACTGATAATATAGTTGCCGATTTTGCGGCAAATCCGATAGATAACAAACTGTATATACTATTAGATAATTTTAAGATATTAGAAATAGATACAGGATTTACTATTGAAGCCTCTATATCAACTCCGGATAATGTGTTTGAAGTCGGTGAAGAGCCGCGGAGATTATTATTCTCCGGAAATGATAGTAATGTATACTATCTCATTACTAGTAAGAACGTGTATAAGTATCTCAACAAAACTAATGATGATTTTATAGGTAGTTTTAAATGGTATAATACTACAGCGGTTGCTATACCTTCTGCTAACCATGAAATCTTCGATGCTAAGATTTTACCAGAAAATCAAAATTACGACTCTCTGTTCATATTTGATAAGAATACTACATATAACGGGGTTGATAAATTATTAAGATTTTCAGAGACTAATAATCTTATAACATGCTTAGAAAAAAGAAACTTTAAGATTTTCGATACAAATGATATATTAGTTAAAGACCAATACTTTAATAATATAACATTTAATAAGAGCCTAAAGAAGATTATATTTAATTTAGATAATCTAACTACCAATATACAATCTCAGTTTACATATCTATATAATACAAATAAAGATTTAGTATATCAAAGTAATCTTGTATTAAGTGAAAATATTAACGTTGATCGCGATTATAACTTTTTTGTTGGTGTTAATGAGACTGTAACCCCCCAAGTCTTTAATAGATGTGTAGAGAAAATATATAATTACCAGCAGACTATTTTAAATACATTAAAGAAACAAATTAAAAACCTAAAGTACCCATATACAGAGGTTGTTACTTTTTAATCTTTTGGATAAATAATTATATGGCTAGTTTTACAGGAAAAAATATCAGTTCGACATTTAATTCAATTTTAAATATTGGTACTACTGATCAGCAGTGCTTACCGAGTGTCGGTCAATGTATTGTTACAGATGGTATTGGTACTGCTAGTGCATTATCTTTAGGGTGTGCAACACTCGGTATTACTGTTAACGGTTCTATATGCGGGAGTACTGTAGTTCGAGGCGCTAGTATATGCAGTACCGGTACAATTTGCGGTAATTCTATCACATCAACAGATTTTATAAAAGCTGAAGGTGATTTATTTGTCGGAGTTGGTAGTAACAATTGCTTTACTGTAGATAGCGCGACAGGATTGACTTTTGTGAAAGGACGTTTAAATGTTGGTTTAAACAATACTGGATCGGATCCGAGTTTACTAGTAAACGGTATTGCGACAGTTACAGGCGAGATCAGAGGGTGTCAAGATATTATAGCTTTCTATTCCTCAGATTGCAGACTTAAAGACGATCTTAACGTTATTTGTAATACTCAGAGTATTATTAATAGCTTAACTGGCTACTCATTCACTTGGAATGAAGAGTCTAATAGAGAAGGATCTGACTTAGGAGTAATAGCTCAGGACGTTCAAGAGGTACTGCCATCTATTGTTAAAGAAAGGGATAATGGTTATCTAGCAGTAGATTACATTAAGCTTATTCCCGTTCTTATCGAAGAGGTCAAGCGCTTAGGCGCTGAGGTAGAGCAGTTAAAGAGTATTCAGACTTTTTAAATATCTGATTTTACAGCTATAAAATTAACAATAGCATCATCGTATTGAGCTACCCAACCTCCATTATAGTTTCCGATTTTAACGTTTAATTGAATGATGTTACTATCTATATATACTAATTCGACCGTGTGAGGCTCAAACGATGTTGTATACCACTGACCACCATTTGTATTAACACTATGCGCATTTGCTGTTACCATCCAGACCTTACCAGTACCAGCACTCGGTAGCGTAATGGTATATCTGCCTTCTGAATTTCTTACTGATGTAAACCCTGAACCAGTATTTACAGTACCGTTAGCTGCTACCGAACCAGCAATAATTAGACTAGCTGTATCCTGTACAGACCCGTCATCGAATGTTATACTAGAAGCAGATATACTATCATTTAATGTAAGTCTACCAGAACCATCAAACTGAAAATCATTAGATACTTTTAATCCGATTTCAGAGCTAGATAAATTTATACTTGTTGTCTGACCACCTGATGCATTGAGAGCAGATAATCCAGGGCCAATATTCATATTATACTGAATAACTTCATCTGGGATTGCTTTAATAATATACTTTGTTACTGTATATGGTTGGATGTTATTGTGACCAGCAGCTGTAACCATTTGTGGATCATAAAGGTCCATTGTTTGCGTCTGCTTTGCTGATGTATTAGGATTTACATTACTATAATTGGTCTTGTCACTCGAGCCAGCTACCCATCTTGAGTTATATGTGAAGCTATTGTATTTTATCCCTGAGCTACTAGCTATATAAGGGAACCAATCATCATTACTATTTTGTGCAAATGACCCGGTTACGTGCCTATGCTGTATTTCAGCGTTACTAAGCTGATGATTATATTTACCACCGGTACCACCTATAGTAAATGCACAGCTATCAGTACCATCATTACCAGTGCCATTGCCTATTGGAACGCGACCGTTAAGATTTGGTAACTTAAATTTACCACTACTCGATGGATCACCATATGTATTACCTAAAATTGCCGCAAGTTCCGGAAAATCATTTATTAATCTTTCAGTTCCATCACAAGGTAAGAATTTACCATCTTCCGGTAAAGTTGTACTTGAATATGGTAAGATTGTACCAACCGGTAACACTTTGTTGAGGACCACTGCACCTGCCTGTGGTTCAAAATTACTAGGTAACACCCATTCTAGATTACCACCTGATGTATGCTGTAAAAATCTACCATCAGTAGCCGATGACGGAAACTTATAACCAACATTATTAATACCTAAGTTTGGCGACGTAATGGTTAAACCGTTAATTGTATAATTGCAAGAATTATTTATTTTATTATTATCAATAGTATTATCTGGGATTTTACTACCAATAACAGCTCCGGAAGCAATCTCATTACTACCTATTGCCCCTGTAGCTATTTTTCTCGTCGTGACACCACCGTCTTGAATTTTTACCGTGGTGACGTTATAATCTGATATACTCTCAGTTATAACTGCGCCTGTAGCAATTTTTGAACTTGTAACCGCTGCGTCTCTAATCGTATCAGTAGTAACTGCTTGATTATTAGCAGTTTTGTTTAGTATACTCGTGGTAACAGAATTATCTGCTAATTGTGAAGTACCTACTGCATTATTACATATATTTCCTGTACCGACGGATGCTTGAGATAATTTAGCAGATGTCACCGAACCATCTAAAATTTTATCCGTCGTGACAGCGTTTGCTGCTATTTCAGAACTAGTAACCACTCCTGGTTTTATTGAAATCTCACCGGTATTTTTTACACATATATTACCTGTAGGTGTGACACTATTAAATTTAATACCATTTGATATTAAAATATTCGTATCATTAATGCTAATATTATTATTTAAAAAACTAGTTTTTGATGGTGTAACTGCACCAGCTCTTATTGTATCTGTCGTTACTGCTTCATTACCAACAGCTCTGTTTAATTTATCAGTTGTTACTGCACAATTTCGTATAGTTTCGGTAGATACAGCTTGTTCAAATGACGTTGTATTTAATTTAGCTGTTGTTATTGCCCTGTTTCTTATAACATCTGTTGTAACAGCTTCGCTACCAATAGTGTTATCTAATTTAGCTGTTGTAATTGCACCGTTTCTTATAACATCTGCTGTAACAGCTTCGCTACCAGCTTGACTGTTGAGTTTTTCTGATGTAATAGCATCATTATCAATTTTATTAGTTGTTATAGAATTATTAGATATTTTTGTTGATGTAATTGCATTGTCACTAATTTTAATATTTGTAACTGCACTATCACTTATAACGTTTGTTTTAACAGCACCGTCAAAGAAAATTTTATTTATCGTACTCTTATAAGTGACACCATTCGTATAAACTACAGGAAAATACGTATTTAAATCGTTATTTTCCATAGGTCGATCTAGAGTAGCTAATTCATTAATAGGTATACCTGGCATTTTAATATTTATTGCTACGCGCTTTGTATAGCACTATAAATATTTAAATGCCGGTTATAAAAAAGCCTTTTAGTTTAATTGAACCTATTTTCTTTACTCTTCAGAATGAAGATAACAATTTAATAGGTAATGAAATTGTAACACCTCAAGGTTTAGATCTTGTGGATTACGAAATACTAAGTAATGCAAAAGACCAAAGAATAAAAAATAATACAGTTAACATATTAACTGACCAGAAAAGATATCAAGATTTCTTGTTTTTTGGCTCTAATTTAAAGATTGGTAGAACAGATATAAACACGAGGTTACAGTTTGCTGGTTTAGGTGATGGTTATATAGGTAATACTCTGAATGCTAATACTAATCTCCAATCTGAAGATAGCAGCATTTTTATAACAAATGAGACAGACACTTCAAGTCAGTATTTTAATATTGTTTTTATTGACGAACAGTATCTGAGCGTTAGATTATATGATGGTGAGTTTATAAAATATCTATGCACTGATCAAAATCCATATAGTAGTAACTATAAGCAACTATCGTTTAAAGTTTTAGAAACAGATAGTGAGGATTTATTTACCAGTTCATACATTTTTAATTATAATCACGATACTGTAAATAACTATCTAACATTATCGCAATATGTATCAGGCGCGACTGGTAGACGATATCATATTATTTCACCTTTAAGTGGTAGTTTATATGCACAGTTACCGACTTTATCCGGTTTTAATAATAGTGTTATAAGATTAGCGAATAATTTTAATAGAGTAACCGATGAGTTACTTCATACCTTTACAACATATGAAGTAAATAGTGGTAAATATGAAATTAGTGATGAGAGTGTGAGTGATATTAAGAGTAATTTTTTAGCTAATTATGCATATGAAGTCACATCTTTAAGTGGTAATAAACAGAAACTTGTAAACGTATTAAATATGTTTAATTTAAAAAACGAAGTTTCACATAGCAATTATATTAATGGTGATTTACCTTTTAAAGAAAAATCTACTGAAAGAAGATATACTAGTATACTTAATGAAAATACGCAGAGTCAAAATAGTGAAAATTTAATGCTTGGTTATAATTTCTACACAAAAGAATATCTTTTCTTACCAGACAAGTATACAAAATTTACATTACCTGACTCTTTATTTCCTTTTGAAAGAATTAATATTAATGACACATCTCTCACTAACCGAGGATCATATGCAGCTTTATCACCGTATTTTAGTGATAAGGTATTTAAAAGAGTTGATAGAAATAAAAACGTCAATAATAAAACACGAATTGAAGGAGCTTTATTTAACCAAAGTAGTTTACCAATCTCTTTACAAGATTCAAACAATGTGTTGCAATTGCAAGATATATTGTTCGATTCTTTAAACAATGGTACTGTATTATGTTCATGGTTAAGTGGGGATGAAAATACAAAAGGTTTATGGTATGATAGGTATTATATACCACAATCAACTAACTATACAACAGCACTAACAGGTTCTGGGGTACCTACATTTGATAATATACGACAAGCGTTAAGTTTTTTTAGTAATAATGGTGTAACGCAAACATATTATGATGTTAAAAGTAATTTATGTTTTGAACCTCGATCTACACTATACTATCAGCGTATTGGCCATAATTACATAAACAAAACAATTGATAAATTTGATGAATATGTTAAAAAATCGACATTCAATAACATATTTTCAGGGCAGAATATTCAAAATAGTAATACATTAATTTTTTCAAATAATTCATACGATTATATTGACGTTGATACACAAATTAATAATAATCAATTCAACGTATCATTTGATTTAAAATTAGACACCCCAACGTCATTAGATAGTTATCAAATATTTGGTAATCATTTTGAAGATGGTTTTACTTTAAAAAATAATTTTTACTTTACACCATTTGTGTATTTAGTAGAAGGTAATAACATATACGTTTATGATTCTAATTTCAATTTAATTCAAACAAATACATACCCGACAATTACAAATATAAAAGATGTTCTATATTTACAGCAAGGTAGTAATTTTGTTATTATTGGGGACGACGTTGTAATAAAGTCATCATTTACAGGTAGGGTATTAGATGAAAGAAGAAAGATTGATATTGATGAAGATCAAAGTGTTAATGCAATACTATCTGGTTATAAATCTAGATACATATACGATTACAATCAAGTCATATTCAATATGGATGATAATAAGAGTAACTTTTTGAATTTAAATAGTTTACAGGTTACAACTAGTGCAACTCAATTATCTTCCGATAATACATTATTAAAAGTTGGTGACAATTTTACTAGTATACCTGGTTATGGTGCAGTAAAGTTGAATAATGAAATTGCAATTTCATTAGATGCTATTAATAACCCTTTTTATAACACTGTAAACTATATTGATATACCTACTAAAACAAATTTATATAATCCAATTACAACATCTAAAAGAATTTACAGTATCGATGCATATGATGAGCGGTTATATATACAAAGTTTTGATGATTCGAATCAAGGTTATATACATATATACGATACGACGAGAGAATTAATATCAGCAATTAACCTAAATAGTGCTGCTGTTTCTGGGTATTATCTAGATTTTATTAACGATGATAGGGAACTAAAATTATTGTCATTCTCAAAACAAGTGGATAATACCATTATTGTTGATAAGATCGATATATCTAATTTTAGTATTCTTTCGACGTATGCTCTCTCAATTACCGGGGATAGTTATACATATGGAAATAGCGCTAATTATATGAGCCCGGTCAATTTCAAATACTTAACTGAAAAATATAGTAAATATCAAAATAAATTATGCTTCCAATTTAATGTTGATAATTTTTTAAAATCTATTTTATTCGACCCGGTATGGAATTACACTGGAATGGAAAAATGGAAGACGCCCGGGTTTGAATTATCTGGTTGGGATGCTCAATCGGTTACTGACACATTGCAGAGTAAAAATGAAGATATTTTTGTATTTCCCTATACAAATCTAAATAATAGTATAAGTATAGATTTTAATTTTGATGTAGGTATTATTGATATATATTGGAATGGTGAACAAGTTAAACAGATTGATTTTGATGTAAATTTAGTACCTAACACTAAAATTTTATTCCCTGATTTATATTTCAATATACCTAATATCAGTAGGATACCTATTAGTAAATTTATGAATACAAATCAATTTTACGGTAAAGGTGGAACCATTGAAAATATTAGATTATATAATAGAAATTTGAAAACCGATTTAATAAAATATTTGTATCTTAAAGGTCAACCTATCGACGATATCAATTTTGATATAACATGTGGTACAAGACCAGGTACTGAAGAACTTCATAATTTATATACATTTATTATACCAGGTCAAAAAAATAATAGTATAAAAATTTATATTAAAAATGGTTACTTTAATGACATTCAACAAAACAGTATAAAACAATTTCTGACAGAAAAGCTAGATAATGTATTACCACATAATATAGATTCTATCACATTTAACTTCGACGTAAATATATGATCATAATAGACAACAATCAACAATCAGAAGTAATTATTGAAAAGATGTTATATACTACAGGTGGGGATTTTTTCCTATCTGGTACAAATTATATTGGGTATATCAACATAGTCAATAGTATACCTTTTGAAGGTAAATCAGATCAAACACAGATACTACAACCTAGTAGGAATATCCGTTCATTGATTAATTTAGATGATAAACTCTTTTTTGATAGAACAGTTTCCGATACATTGACTCTACCATATAATAAACAAGATATTAGATTCCAACCTAATGAAATAATTAATAGAAATTCTTTTAATCATAAACTAAATCTTTTATATAATAATTTTAAAGAACTATATAAATTTAGTGAGATGTCAATACCAAATATTCCGCGTAATTTTACAGGTTTTGTCGGCATATCTGGTGCCGGTAAACAACCACCATATAAACTTGGGTGGGTAGAAGGTGATATAATAACTGACGACTTTGTACCTTTTACAACATATAATGCAAATTTCAAAGGTACGAATGAATATTTTAACTTATTTATTAATAACGAGCAGGACAATATAACTATATTCTTCTCTGTATCTAATACCATTTTTGTTTATGATATGGATAACCCGTTACCCGGTTCTGGTGATCGTCATACAAGATTTAACTTTGTTTTAAGTGCTAATACTTTTGGTAATTATGGTGAACTTATATTCGGTGATATAAGCAACACTACAGATGATGGTGATAAAATATTATACGTAGCGGATAGGTTGAAGAATAGTATATATAAATTTGATGTAAGCTCATTGGTTAATGTAGACCGTACAGGAATTAAAGAATTTAGATTGATTGATACAATAGGTGGAACCGGTTCCCTCGAATCAAATTTTGATTTTATCGAAAAAATAGAATACGGTAAGGACTATTTATTTGTATATGATAAAGCTAGATACGAGATTAAAAAATTTACAAAAGAGTTAAATTATGTATCAAGCTATATTAATAAGAAATTTTTTGCGGAAAATGTTGTCGTTGATATATCTTTTAATACATATAACAATCAAATTTTTATACTCACAGATACATTCAAAATACTAGTCATTAATGCAACTGATTTAACATATGTAACGACATACATATTCGATGAGTCTACCTTAGGTCCTGGTAGACCTAATAGATTTTTAATATCAACAAATAATAGCAATATATATTACCTTCAAACGACCAGAGATATATTTAAAGGTCATATCAATAAGTTAAAGAGTAGTAACAATTCTATAATTGGTACTTTTAAAATTACCGCAAACGTTAATTTCGACAGAACGTGGGATGAATATATAGACCCGCAATACGATTACTGGGAAACAGCTCAGGATGAAGGATCGACGACAGAAAAATGGGATTCCGCGGAAGGAAGAAGTGTTTTTAATTTTTTAGGGTTAGAAAACTTGCAACTAGAATCAAATTTTGAAAAAATATATACTATAACAGATAGATCAATTCTCGAATTTACAGAGAATGCACTATCTGTGAGTATGTTAAGCGACGTACGACCAAAATTCTTCGATATATCGGAAATAGAAATTAAAGACGATTACTTTAATGCATTTAATTATAACAGTTCATTGTATAAATTAGCATTTAATTTGAATTTATTATCTGCAAATATTAGTAAATATTTAACTATTCAATATAAAAGGGGTCGAAAAGAATTTTATTCTTTTAGTAATATTGACCCAGATGTTGTAGATAGTGTTAAACTTATAGATCAAAATGAATTATACGCCGGTGTTAATGAAATAATCGATACTAGTATTTTTAATAGAACAGTTGAAAAAATTTATGATTACCAGGAATTAATATTGAAAGCATATTTCGTTAAAATTTTAAATACAAGGATACCAGCCTTGTCAAATGTTGTTTTTTAAATAAATAATATTATGGCAACACTTTGCGAAACATTAATTGGTAATACATATTGTAGTTTAATTAAAGCTCAAGATAATAACAGTGTATCAGAACCAGTACAACTTTCAGATGGTAGTGGTAATCTATTATCTCTTACGTTAGGCCTGCAAAATACCGGTATTAGTGTTACAGGTTCTATAGGTAGTAGTGGTGATATCTCTGCTAGTGGCAATGTAATCGGTGGTCAATTAACCGGTAATACCTGCATAACAACTACAGGTGATTTATATGCAGCAACAACTGCAGGTAATTGCGTTGGTATAGGTACTATAACCCCAAATCAAAAATTAACAGTTAATGGTAGTATATCTGCAAATGGTGATATGTACTTAGATAAAGGTAGGTTATATGCTTCATTAGGTGGGTGTGGTACTAGTGGTCAAGTATTACAGTCAACCGGAACTGGTGTCCAATGGGTTACTGGTGCTGCAGGTGGTAATTTTTGCGGTACAGTATGCGGTACTGGTACTACCAACTATGTAACTAAATTTACTGACAGTGCAACTATAGGTAATTCAATTATACAAGATAATGGTTCGTTAATCGGCATCGGAGTTGCGCCGGGTGTGTATAAATTAAAAGTAGGTGGTGGGGTTTGCGCAACAGGATTCACAGGACCTAT
>Ga0210003_1000666_pt1 | contig 31037 bp, 33 predicted proteins | sample LantaG_FD_182804 | JGI IMG/M metagenome (GOLD analysis project Ga0210003, IMG submission 182804) | Deep subsurface microbial communities from Baltic Sea to uncover new lineages of life (NeLLi) - Landsort_02402 metaG (SPAdes) (version 2) | ecosystem: Environmental > Aquatic > Marine > Oceanic >... | reverse complement strand
ATTTCAACAATATATTATACAATTTTTCACCACAGCAACAACAGCATCTTTTTCTCCATTTGTTGTTGTTGCCTTGGTAATGTTAAGATTGGTATTGTTAGGGTAGCGTTTTGATACCAAAGAAAGTTTCATATTGCTACCAATATAGGTATCATTTTAATACCAATCAGGTTTCATTTTGCTACCAACAAAATTTATTATTTTTCCCGGATCCGGGTGTCCTTCTTTTCTTTCCTTGCCCGGTTTATTCTGCTTATTTTGCTTTTCTTTTTCCATTTATTTCTACCACTTTTCTCATTACTCATTACTCATTACTGTATTTGCAACTCGCAACCTGTCTTTTTCTCTTGCATCTTCTTTTGTATTTTATTTCTTCATCACCTATCACTCATCACTCATTACTTATCACTAATCACTGTACTCGTTTTCTTGACATCCCAATTCTTTTACAGTATAATTTTCTTAAGTTCACATCCTGAACATTCTGTCATAAGGTGAATACTAATGAACTTAAAAAAGATAATTTCTCAAGGTGAATCAGAAACTGTTGAATTTAAAAAATCGCCAAGTGAATCAAAAGAAATAATCAAAACTATTTCTGCTTTTGCCAATACAAAAGGTGGAACAATTTTTACCGGTGTTTCTAACTCTGGGAATGCGCTTGGAGTTGAAATTGGTAAGGACACTTTAGAACGCCTTGTTAATCAAATTACCCAAAATACTGACCCCAAAGTCCATCCCCGTATAACTGTTGAGAAAATAGATGAAAAGCAAATAATCGTTATTAAGGTAAAAGAATCATCCGATCACTTAGTTTTAGCCTTTGGTCGTCCCTACAGACGAGTAGGAAAATCAACACTCCAAATGTCCAAAGATGAATACGAAAGATCAATCTTAGAAAAACACAAAGATAAATTATATTTTGATTCTCAAATTTGTAAAGAAGCTACCTTAGCCGATATAGATAATATTAAAGTAAAAAGATTCTTAGAAAGAGCGAGCTTTGAAAGAAGATTAGATATAAATTCAGATATAAACCCCAAAGAGACTTTAAGAAAATTGAATCTCATTAAAAAAGATAAACTAATCAATGCAGCAATTTTATTGTTCGGCAAGAATCCTCAAAAATACTTTTTACAGGCAGAGACGAGATGTGCCCGCTTTAAAGGGACTGAACCTTTAGAATTTATTGATATGAAGGTCTTTGGTGGAAATATAATTGACCAAAGAGAAGATGCCTTAGAATTTGTTAAAGAACATATTCAACTACACGCAGAAATTAAAGGAACCGAAAGGATAGAAAGATGGGAATATCCTATTGAGGCTATAAGAGAGGCGATTACTAACGCGATATGCCATCGTAATTATAAAATTTCCAGCAATGTTCAGATTAGAATTTTTGATGATAGGATTGAAATTTGGGGTTGTGGCCCTCTTCCAGAGCCATTAACAATAGAAGATTTGAAGAAAAAACATGATTCAGTCTTAAGAAACCCACTAATTGGAAGATGTTTCTTTTTGATTAAATATATCGAACAGTGGGGAACAGGAACCAATAGAATAATTGAGTGGTGTCAGAATTATGGATTATCTGAGCCAGCCTTTGAAGAGATAGGTGGAAGTTTTGTTGTTACAATTAGAAAATATAAAATATCTGAAGAAATAATGAAGGAATTGTCAGAAGAAGAGAAAATTATAATGAGCCATCTTAAGGTAGAGAATAAAATAAATAGGAAGATAGGTATTCAGTTATTAGGTATTTCAAAGAGCACCCTACTTCGTATTTTTAAATCCTTAGAAGAAAAAGGGTTAATAAAAAAAGAGGGGAAGGGTAAAAACATTTACTATATGTTGGTATGATTGGGACGAATCTGGGACGAATCTGGGACGAATAACATTTAGGTAGATTTCTTTAGATTGGACAATTGGTGATTTAGTTTTGATTTTATATTATTGATAGGTAGTTAGGCCGATTGGATGATAGGTGGATAGTTTAGAATTGGCAGATCGGCAGATTGTCTTTATCTTGTATTTGACTGGCAGACTGGCCGACCGGAAGACCGGTAGACCGAATTGAGGTTTTCTCATGCCCAAACCCGAACTTAACGCTCTATTAGAGTTAAAAGAAAATCCAAGTTTATCTCAGCGTTCTTTATCTCGCAAACTTAATATCTCTTTAGGCCTAACTAACTCTATCCTGCAAAACTTGATTCATCGGGGTTGGATAAAAGTCCAAAAGATGACCGGCCGTAAAATTCTCTATCTTATTACCCCCGAAGGCATGGCAAATGTCAGCCGTTTGATGTATAACCGTTTCCAGGAAACCCTTCACTATTATCATTACACCAAGGATTTACTCACGGCTTACTTAATGAAACTCTACCAAGAAGGAGAAAAAACCATAAATATTTATGGTACAGGCCAGCTTGCCGAGATCACTTACTATGCCGGAATAAGCACTCCCTTAAAACTAAACGCTATTATAAGCGATGACCCATCCAAGGAAAAATTCTTAGGCCAGCAGACCATTTCTATTGAAGATTTTCTATCTCAATGCTCTAATTACCATAATCTCTCCAACCAAAAAATAATCATACTTTCTGCCAATAACCCGGAGAAATTAACCAAAGAAATAAGCAAATATAAAAATATCAAAGATCATTTTAAAATTATTAATATCGAAACTATTCTAAGAACTATCACTTAAGGCTTACAATCTGTATTTTTCTTAACTAAATACTAACGACTAAATACTAAATGCAACTTGAAACTTGCAACTCGCAACTTATTTTTTTATCTTGCAACTTATCTTTTTGACTGGCCGACTGGTGGCCGGAAGACCGGTAGATTAATTCGTAACCTTGCTTTTCTCACTCGGATACAATATAATATTTCTAAGTTCACATCCTGAACATTCAGCCATTGTGATTGCCAGAATATTTTTTGATTTTGTTTTCTATATTGATTGGTAGATTGGCCGATTGCTTTTAATTGTCCGATTGTGCATTTGCCTTTTATTTTGTTTTCGATCGGCTGATTGGGCGATAGGCAGATTAGTAGATTTATAAACCGGAGGTTTAAATATTTGTCAACAATTAACTCATTTGAAGGCTTATTTGTCTGGAAAGATGCTCGTAAGTTTACAAATAAAATATATGACTTAACTAATAAATTTTTAAAAGAAGAATTATATAGATTAACCTAACAAATAAAAAGAGCTACAGTATCTATTATATAAATATTGACGAAGAGAGGAGGTATAAACAATAAAATGAATTGGTTGTCAAAGCATTTCTACGGTTCTATATTGACGATATTTATAATTTTCTTTTTTACAGGTGTTTTCTTTTATCGTCCTATAATGGAGATGGGCTTATATTGGATACCGACAATAGCACTGTTATACTTTTTTGGATACATATTGTTACCAGTTTTTAGGAAATGGGGTAATATTGATGAGAAACTCGAAAAACCAATACTAGAGCGTATTGCAAAAATTATTAATGATTCTTTAAAAACTGATAAAGAGTTACAAGAATATTTTCCAAAGGATTTTGAATTTAAAAATAAAAATGCTTACGTTAGATTAATAAACGACTATTCATTTCGAAAATTTAGTAGTACCCTTGTCTTTGATCGAGTCAAAGATTCAGTAGCTGATTATTACTTTTATAATTTTATGGCTATCGGCTTTAAAATCTGTATTTTTATTGACGCACTTGCATTTTTTATTTATATTTTATTTAAATATGTAAATATAAATAGTTTATTTATTGATCCTTCATTGATGTTTTTAGGTAGACCACTTCAAGAAGCGATATTATTGGCAATTTTCTCTGGGATTTTTTGTTACATAGCAGCTAAATACTTTATGAAAATTGCAAATAATATTCATGGAAAAAGAGCGCGAAATTTAAGGTTTCTACTTATCTATCAACAAGAAGAAAAAATTAAAGATTTGGTTAGTTATTTAAAAAAAGATGAAAATCTCCGATTGATAGCGAGAGAAGATATTGATATCCCTTAAATGAGTGATTGATTTCGAAATAAAAAAACTTTTAACAAGTAGAATTATAAGTGAATCTATCGAATAATTTTAGATTTGAAAATTTAATAAAGTAAGCTACTAAATATTGCCAACATTATAGGAGGAAGTAATAATGCCATTTACAAATAAAATAATTTTACTTACTGGTGGAACCGGGTCTTTTGGTAAAAAATTTACTCAAATTGTTTTACAAGAACACAATCCTAAAGTAATTCGTATTTTTTCTCGAGGTGAATTAAAACAACAACAGATGCGAGTACAATTTCAAGAATCCTGCAATGATGGAAAGCTTCGTTTTTTCATTGGTGATGTTCGGGATAAAGATAGATTGTATCGAGCAATGAATGGTGTTGATATAGTTATTCATGCCGCTGCCTTAAAACAAGTTCCAACCTGTGAATATAATCCTATCGAAGCAGTAAAGACCAATATTAATGGTGCAGCAAATGTCATTGATGCCGCAATTGATAACAATGTAGAAAAAGTAATGGCACTCAGTACTGATAAGGCAGTTCACCCAGTAAATTTGTATGGAGCAACTAAATTGGTAGCGGAAAAACTTTTTGTGCAAGGAAATAGTTATTCCGGAGGCCGTAAAACTATATTTAGCTGTGTTCGCTATGGTAATGTAGTAGGTAGTAGGGGAAGTGTAATTCCGGTATTCCAAAGGCAAAAGAAAAAGGGCAAAATTACTATAACTGATGAAAATATGACCCGTTTTTGGATTACTCAAGAACAATCAGTTCGTTTTATTATCAGTTGTATTGAAGAAATGAAAGGTGGAGAAATATTTGTCCCCAAAATTCCCAGTATGAAAATAATTGATTTAGCTGAAGTGATTGCCCCTGAATGCAAGAGCGAAGTGATTGGCATTAGACCAGGTGAAAAAATTCATGAGATTCTTTTAACAGAAGAGGAAGTACATCATACCAAAGAATTTGATAATTATTTTGTAGTAGAACCGGAACATCATTTCTGGGAAAAGAAAAATTATAAAGGGGGAAAATCACTTCCTTTTGATTTTATATATTCAAGTGGCAATAATGACCATTGGCTTACTAAAGCAGAACTTAATAAGATGTTGGAGGAATTATAATGTCTCAAGATTTAGCCATCAATGGAGGAAAACCAGTTAGAGATGAATTGTTGCCCTATGGTCATCAATGGATAGATGATGAGGATATTAAAGCGGTTTCCGACATCTTGCATTCGGATTGGATAACTCAAGGATCTAAAGTAGTAGAATTTGAAAAGGAATTTGCGAATTATGTTGGAGCCCCTTATGCAGTAGCAGTAAGTTCTGGCACTGCCGCTCTTCATACAGCTTGTTTTGCCGCCCAAATAAAAAAGGGGGATGAGGCAATAACTACTCCTATAACTTTTGCAGCTTCTGCAAATTGCGTACTCTATCAAGGAGGAATTCCAGTATTTGCTGATATTAGGGAGGATACCTTAAACATAGATCCTGAAGAAATTAAGAAAAAAATTACCTCTGATACCCGTGCCATAATTCCAGTTGATTTTACAGGTCAGCCAGTAGATTTAGAAAAGATATTACAAATTGCAAGAAAAAATAATTTAATAGTTATTGAAGATGCATCCCATGCTTTAGGAGCAACTTATAAAGATAGTAAAATTGGAAGTATCAGTGATATGACTATTTTTAGTTTCCATCCGGTAAAACATATTACTACCGGAGAAGGCGGAATGATAACTACTAATAATAAAGAATATTACGAAAGATTAATATTATTTAGAACTCACGGGATTACCAAAGATAAAGGTAAGTTATTAAATTATGATGGTCCCTGGTATTACGAGATGCAAGAATTAGGCTATAATTATAGATTAACTGATTTTCAATGTGCCTTGGGGATAAGTCAATTAAAAAAAATAGATATAATTATCCAACGAAGAAGGGAAATTGTCCAAAAATATAACTATGAATTCAAAAGTGTACCAGAGATAAAAATTCCTCAGATTACTCCGGCTGGCTCTAATCCGGCATGGCATATTTATATAATCCAGCTTAATTTAGATAGATTAAAAGTAGATAGAAGAGAAATTTTTGAGGCTTTACGAGCAGAAAACATCGGAGTAAATGTTCACTACATACCAGTTCATCTTCAGCCTTACTATCAAAAAAGATTTGGTTATCACCCTGGAGATTTTCCGAAGGCTGAAAATTATTATTCCCGGGCAATAACTCTTCCCGTATTTCCCAAAATGTCTGATAAAGATATTGGTGATGTCGTCGCGGCAGTGAAAAAAGTTATAAATTATTATAAAAAGTAATTTATATTTTATAACAATTTAATATAGATATTTAATATTTTTTATAAAAGAAAGGCTAATTAACAATGAAAATAGGGGCAATAATTCAAGCAAGAACATCTTCCACGAGATTACCCGGAAAAGTTTTAAAAGAGCTTCCTTATGCAAGTGGTATTACTTGTTTAGAACAAGTTATTAGAAGATTAAAGAAATCCAAAAAATTAAATGATATTATCGTTGCCACTACAAAAGAGAAAGAAGATAACGAAATTATAAATATTGTTAAAAAAGAGAACGTAAAATATTTCAGGGGCAGTAAAAAAGATGTCTTATCAAGATATTATTTTGCAGCAAAAGAATATAATATTGATATAATAGTTAGGATAACCAGCGATTGTCCTTGTATAGATGTAGATATCATGGATTTGATCATTGATCAAAATTTAAAAAAATCGGCTGATTATACAACGAATAAATTCTCGAATATTTATATTCGTGGGCTTGATGTAGAAGTTTTTAAATATACTGCTCTAGAGAAAGCAAAAATAAGCGCTATTAAAGATTATGAAAAGGAGCATGTTACCCCGTACATTAATAGAAATCCGCAGATTTTTAAAATCAATATTATGAAAGCTCCGAAAGAACTTTATGCACCCGATATAAGAATTACCCTTGATACCGAGGAAGATTATGCCTTGCTTTGTGCAGTATTTGATTATCTTTATCCAAAAAATAAATATTTCAATGCCCATGATATAGTAAATCTTTTTTACCAAAAACCCTGGCTAAAATTGATAAATAATAAAATAATGCAGAAAAAAATATTTAACACTTTAGAGGAAGAGCTTGAAGAAGCAAAAAAGATATTAAACCTGCAAGGGTTAAAAAGAGCAAAAGATTTTATGGGAGAATATTTATCGAAATGAAAGTTTTTATGATTACCGAAGGCGGAAAAAATATAGGTTTTGGCCATATAACCAGATGCCTTTCTCTTTATCAGGCATTTAAAGAAAAAGTAGAGCTAGAGTTTATTGTAGATAGAAGTATGAATATTGGTTTATTAAAAGAATAAGAGCTATGAAATATTTAACCGAATTGAAAAGAGATATTTATGAAAAGAGTGTTAATTACAGGTGTATCTGGAATGTTGGGTGCTACTTTAGTAAAATTATGGTCAAATAAATATAACATTTTTGCAACTAGTCGTAGTAATTTTTCTGATAATACTGCTAAAAATTATAAAATTTTCGATCTAAAAAGCAAAAATTATGAAGATCTTATTGAATGGGCAAAGCCAGATATTATTGTTCATTGTGCAGCTATTACCAATGTTGATTATTGTGAAGAGAATCCAGAGGAAGCTATGATTATTAATGGAGGATCAGTTAGAAAATTAATAGATTTTGCGCCAAATTCAAAGCTTATTTTTATATCAACAGATGCTGTTTTCCCTTGCCAAACTCATTTAGCAAATGAGAGTTCGTTGACGGGGCCAGAGAATATTTATGGAAAATCTAAAGAATATGGTGAAAGTTTTATAAAAAAATCTTTAAAAAATAGCTGTATTGTGCGAACTACTATTGTTGGCAAAAACATAAATATTTATAAACAGGGATTTGTAGAGTGGATAATAAATTCAATAAGAAGAGGCAATCACATCACGCTTTTTAATGATGTTTTTTTTACTCCGATTTCTATTTGGCATCTTGCTGATGAGTTAGAATGGATCATGAATAATGATGTGCCAAGAATATTGCATGTTTCAGGTTCTGAAAGTACGACAAAATATGAATTTGGTTATAGGTTATGTCATGAAATGAAATTGGATGCTTCGCTGATAAAAGCAGGAAGTATGGACGATATTCAATTTAGGGCAAAACGAGCTAAAGATCAAATATTAGATTCTTCTTATTATATTTCTATATCAAAACGCAAACTTCCAACTTTTGAAGATAATATAAAAATATTAATAAAATATTTTGGAGGAGGTTATGAAAAGTTTTAAACTAGGCAAAAGGAAAATTGGGTTAAATGAACCAACTTATTTTATTTCTGATATAGGAGCAAACCATGATGGGGACCTTGAAAGGGCAAAGGATTTAATTTACAAATGTGCGGAGGCCGGGGCAGATGCTGCTAAATTTCAAAATTTTAAAGCAGATAAGATTGTTAGTAAGTATGGTTTTGAAAATTTAAAAGGAAAATTTGGGCATCAATCAATGTGGGGAAAATCTGTATATGATGTTTATAAAGATGCTAGCGTTAATCTAGATTGGACCCCAGTTTTAAAAGATACTTGTGATAAAGCAGGTATCGATTACTTTACAAGTGCATATGATTTTGAATCTGTAGATAGCGTTAATCCTTATGTTGATATGTATAAAATTGGTTCTGGTGATATTACCTGGCTTGAAATTATTGAGTATATCGCAAAAAAAGGTAAACCCGTTCTTATAGCTACAGGGGCATCCAATATTGGAGATGTAAAAAGAGTAATGAGTGTTTTACAAAAAATTAATAATAAAATTGTACTTATGCAGTGTAATACTAATTATACAGGTACGCGTGATAATTTTAGGTATATTAATTTAAATGTTTTGAAATCTTACAAGCAATTGTTTCCAGATGTTGTATTAGGATTATCAGATCATACCTTTGGTCATGCGGTAGTACTAGGTGCAGTGACTTTGGGAGTAAGGGTTGTTGAAAAACACTTTACAGATGATAATAATAGGAAAGGACCAGATCATAAGTTTGCAATGAATCCAGCAAGCTGGAAAACAATGGTTGAAAGAACAAGAGAATTGGAAGATGCTTTGGGGAATGGAGAAAAGATTATAGAAGAAAATGAATTAGAAACTATAATTGTTCAAAGAAGAGCATTAAGGGCAAAAGAAGATCTTGGTGTAGGTTCTATTATTGAGAGAGATAATATTATATCTTTGCGTCCATGCCCTAAGGATGCAATTCCTCCTTATAAAATTAGCGAAATAATAGGGAAGGCAATAAAAGTTAAAATTAAAAAAGGTGATTATATAAAATGGGAGTATTTAAGAAATGATTAAAGGTAAATTAGTTGGTTTAAGAGCAGTAGAAAGAGAAGACCTAAAAATAATGCGTGATTGGAGAAATTTAACCGAGTTTCGTAAGAATTTTCGTGAATATAGAGAATTAAATATGGAAATGCAAATAAAATGGTTCGAAAAATATGTAGTTGAAGATGATAATACACAAATGTTTATAATTGAAAGGCTAAAAGATAGTAAACCAATAGGAGTTTGTGGATTGGTATATATAAATTGGGTAATAAAATCAGCTGATATATCTTTTTATATTGGCGAAAAAAAAGCATATATAGATTCTTTAGGTTATGCTGATGAAGCCTTAAGTTTGCTTATGAAATATGCATTTAATCAATTTAATATGCATAAGCTTTGGACTGAATTATATGAATTTGATACGAAAAAAATAAATTTTTATGAAAAACACAAATTTAAAAGGGATGCAGTATTGAGAGACAACTGTTTTGAAGAGGGTAAATATTGGAATTCATATATTTACTCATTTATTCAGGATGAATATTTAAAAAATAAAGAATGAGACAAGTTTAAAATATATATTTTACATAACAAAAAAATACTTTGATGAGACCGGATATTATTTTTTATGAAATCTGTTGAATTTAAAGCAATGGTAAAATCTGTAAGAGAGGTAGAAAAAGCTTTGGGTGAAGTTTCCTATAATTTAACCGAAAAGATGAAAAAGAGCAAAGAATTTTCTCGTTCTTTGTTTGTAGTAAAAGATATGAAAACCGGAGAAACCTTTACCGAAGAAAATATTCGCTCCATCAGGCCTGGATATGGTTTACCCCCAAAATATTTAAAAAACATATCAGGCAAACAATCCACCCAAGATATCAAAAAAGGCATAGCGTTAAGCTGGGAATTAATAAAATGAAGAATTATTGATTGTAAAATTAGAATTTTTTAAAATCCATTATCGAATATAAAAAAAATACAAGATAGTTGCCAAAGATTAAAAATTAGAAAATGTAGTTTTTTGGAAAGTAAGAGATTATATGCAGTAATTATGAACATAGTAAAAGAGAATAAAATTGATATAATAGAGGGAATTGATGGTGATCTATCACGTAAGGTTACTAAAGGGGCTCTCTGGGTAACAGTATCTGCAATATGCAGCAAGGGATTAGGATTAATAAGTTCAATTATATTAGCAAGATTATTATTACCTTCAGATTTTGGGTTGCTGGCTATTGCTACTGCAATAGTATCTATGACACAGGGTTTAACTACAACTGGTTTTGGTTCAGCCTTGATTCAAAAGCAAGAAAAACCAGAAGATTTTTTAAATATTGCCTGGACCTTTGAATTAGCAAAATATTTTACATTATTTTTTACATTATTTTTTTTAGCACCTTTATTTGCTCTCTTTTTTAAGGAACCAGCTGCTATTGCAGTTTTGCGGGTAATTTCTTTTAGCCTAATTTTTCAGGGCTTAGCAAATATCGGAATTATTTATTTTAGAAAAAACCTTGATTTTAAAAGACAATTTATTTTTAATATAGTACCTCAAATAATATATATAATAGTGGTTATTCCATTAGCTTTTATTTTGAGAAATGTTTGGGCTTTGGTATGGGCAAGTGTGGTGAGAGGTTTGGTGGTTTGTGTAATTTCATATATTATGCATCCTTATCGACCTCATTTAGATTTTAATATTAATAAAGCAAAAGAACTATTTAATTTTGGAAAATGGATTCTTGGAAGCTCAATAATTGTAATAATAAGAAGCCAAGGAATTACTATGTTTGTGGGGAAATTCTTAGGAATACCTACACTTGGATTTTATAATCGAGCCGAGGTATTTTCTACAGCTTTATTTCAACAGTTAATAGTAATAATTTGGCAAGTAGGATACCCGGCATATTCTCAATTACAAAAGGCTACAGTACGACTTAAAAGAGCGTATTTATTAACTTTAAAACTTTTAACTTTTTCCGGTTTGCCAATGGCTGGTGGATTACTGATATTAAGTTGGGATTTTACCCATCTATTTTTAACCGATAAATGGATTGCTATCGTGCCGGTGATTCAAGTATTATGTCTTAGTGCGATGATTGGGTTTATAACTAGTCCAGCAGGAATTATGTTTCAAGCAATAGGAAAACCATCAATTGGAACAAAAATAGGGGCTGCGGAAGTTATGATTTTAGCAATTACTATTTATCCTTTATCGTTAAAATGGGGGATAACTGGTACAGCGTTATCATTTCTTTTAAGTATCTTGATTGCCCTGCCAGTTCATTGTTATATGGCTATTAAGATATCGAAATGTACGGTGGGGGAATTTATTAAGCCGATATTATTGGCAATGATAAATACTGGAATAATGATGATTGCGGTATTTGGGGTTAAAAATTATCTTTTTGTTCAAATTGGTTTTGTGCAATTTTTTTCTTTGGTAGTTGGCGGAGCAGTAATTTATTTTGTAGTTGCTTATATCTTTGATAAGTTTTTTGATTATGGTATCTATAAATTAATTAGGGAGAGAATAAAAGCTTTAAAGATTAAAAAAATGATAGATTAATAAAAATAATAATATAAAAATTGTGCAAAGAGGTTATTTATGATTGTATGTGATTATTTAGATGAAAATGTTAAAAAGTACTTAAATGCCAATAAATCAACCAAAACGATACTCACTTTTTTTAAGGAGCCCTTTGATGAATATAAAGGAAATAAAGTAATATTTATTGATGATATACTTGATAATGATGATTATCAAAAAATAGATATATTTACAAAAAATATAACAGATATATTGTCTAAATCCTTGAAAATTAACGGATATAATTTATTTAAATATTTAAAGCTACGCACAAAGATAGAATTATGCAAAATATATAAATATAAATATGCTATAGATAAAATTAGCAGGATAATGAGTATTTATAGTTTTATATGTTTTACTTGTGAAACAGAATTGTTAGAATGGCTTAAAAATTATTATAAAATTATTATCTTCTATCCTCCCTCAAAACGTTTTAAATTTAAAAGATATATTAAAGAAAAAATAAAATCTTTTAATATAGTTTGGAATATACAATCTTTCTTTTTTCATGATTCCCGAAAAAATGTTTATAATCTACTTTGGATGGGAATGGGTTCGACTAACTCCCCGTTACCAGAGGAACTGAAAAAAGATTTTAAGTTTTTTTTACTTGAGAATGACTTAAATCGCAAAGTATGCTTTTTAAAAAGAAGGAAAAAATTTAATGTTTTAAGACTTCAAAGCCAAGAAAATTACATATGTATATGGCATAAAATTGAAAGTGAATATGATAAAACATTAGATAAAATAGCATTTAAAATGGGAGTAAAATCTAACCAAGCAAACATGCTATTAAAAAACCTAAAGATTAAACTAAAATATCTATTTGATGTTTTATATATTTTAGAAGAAAATATTAAAAATCTTGATTTATTATTAGTTGCACATTCTTTGAATGGCGAAATGGGACTTGCTGTAGATTTTTTTAAAAAACATAAGCTACCAACTATTGAGGTAATTCATGGAATTCCAGGTGCTTTTGAACATAATAAAAATATAGGCAAAATTGCAGTTAATGGTAAAAGAGATAAAATATTTTATACTAATCATGGTGTAAATAGTCAAAAAGTTGTTGTTACTGGATGTCCACGTTATGATAAATTTTTTCATATTAGGGAAGAACAAAAAAAATACAATCATTTATTGCTAATTCTTGATTGGATTGCCTTTACATCTAGTTCACGAACATCAATGGATATATTTAGACAGGTAATGTGTATGCTTAGACTCATTGAGCAACTTAATAAAGTAAAATTAATAATAAAATTACACCCACTACAAACTGAAAGCGAATTAATGTATGTAAGAAGTTTAGTATTTAAAAATAATTACTATAAGGAGTATGTAGAAGTTGTTAAAGATAGTGATACAAATGAATTGTTAAAAATGGCAAGTATTGTATTTACTCATTCATCAAGTGTTGGATTAGAAGCATTATTGATGAAAAAACCAGTAATAATATTAGATATCCTTTCAGGATTTAAATCAATGTACGAATTGTATGAAGGCTTTTTAATGGCGAAAAATTTTGATCAACTTTTAATACTAACAAGAAAAGTGTTGAAAGATATTGATGAATATTTAAATTTGAACTCACAAAATATAAAAAAAACAGTAAAATATCTATACGATGATTCAAAAGGTGAAAGTTATAAACGAGTAGCAAATTTAGCGAGAAATTGTGCAAATGAATATAAGAGAAGAGTTTTTTAGAATGTAAAAAGCATTTTATTTATGAAGAGTAAGAACTCAATAAGTTTTTAAACAAAATGGAGCGGCATTAGCATGGATAATTTCTGAAATTTGGGTTACTTTTTGGATGTATTTGGGAATTAAAAAATTTAATATATCTTTACTTAACCAAAATACGTGGTTAAAATTAATATGTGTAGTTTGTTGTTTGTCTATATTTATTTTTACTGCTAAATATATTGGAATCAATGTTATTTTAAATGGAATTAATGTATGTTTTTATATATGGATTTTTATTAGTCGGTTTAAAATTAATAGGCATAAAGACCAAGACAGTCGTTACTTAAACCTAAGTTTTATTTAGAAATATTGAAATTCTTAACATTATAAAGAGAGGTTATTATATGAATTTTGATTTCATTGTCATTGGTGCTGGTATATCCGGCGTAGTAATTGCTGAAAGAATTTCAACGCAATTAAATAAAAAAGTTTTGATTATTGAAAAACGTAACCATATTGGGGGAAACTGTTATGATTATGATGAAGAAAATGGGATTTTAATTCAAGAATATGGACCACATATTTTTCATACTAATTATAAAGAAGTTTGGGATTATACTTCACAGTTTACAGATTGGGTTTATTACCAGCATAAAGTTTTAGGTTTTATTGATGGAAATTTTGTGCCCATACCCTTTAACTTAAATACTCTTTATGGGCTTATGCCTTTAAAATTAGCTGAAAGATTAGAAACGAAATTGATTGATAATTTTGGCTATAATAAAGAAATACCGATTTTAGAGCTTAAAAAAGTAGAAGATAAAGATTTGAAGTTTTTAGCGGATTTTATATATGAAAAGATTTTTTTAAATTATAGCGAAAAACAATGGGGATTAAAGCCAGAAGAAATTGATGCTTCTGTAACTGCCCGCGTTCCAATGGTAATTTCTCGTGATGATAGATATTTTCGGGATAAATATCAAGGTATACCCAAAGAAGGCTATACAAAATTGTTTGAAAAGATGATCCAAAATAAAAATATTGAAATTCAGCTGGAAACAGATTTTAAAGATATTAGAGATAAATTAAAATATAAAAAAATATTTTATACCGGACCAATTGATGAATATTTTGATTATAAATTTGGAAAACTTGATTACCGTTATGTAAATATTGACTTTCAAACTTGGGGTATAGAAAATTATCAGCCAGTAGCAGTAGTAAATTATCCGAATGATTATGAGTATACTAGGATTACGGAATTTAAAAAATTTAATATGAATGAAAGTAAGCAAACAACTATAGGAGTTGAGTATCCTGGAAATAGTGGTTTTATGGCCTGGCCAGTATTAAATGAAAGAAATAGGAAAATATTTCAAAAATATTGGCAAGAAGCAGAAAAATTAAAAAAAGAAAATATATATTTTGTTGGTCGTTTAGCTGAATACAAATATTATGATATGGATGATACCGTGAAAAAAGCTTTAGAAGTATTTGAGGAAATAATATGAGTATACAAATAGATAAAGATTCAATAATTTATGTTGTTGCTCCTGCAAACGCTTCTACTGGTGGTCCAGAATTACTACACCAATTAGTATTTCATTTAAGAGCTGATTTGAAAATAAATGCTTATATGTATTATATACCGAATAATCATCCTACCCCTATTCATAATGCATATAGGAAATACGGTAATCCATATATTAGAGAACCTGATGATAACAAAAATAATATTTTAATAGTGCCTGAAATTTATAGAGGAATATCAACCTTTGGTAAATTTAAAAATTTACAAAAAGTTATTTGGTGGTTAAGCGTTGATAACTTTTATATAAGTTTTATATATCAAAATTTCTTTGAGAGTTTACCTTTAAGGATAATTAACAGAATTAAGAAGGGTATAGGTTTAGAACCATTGGACTTAAATGAGGTTGCTTTGAGAAAATATAAAAACTATGAATTAAGACAAAATATCTATATTAAACAAGCAATTCTTCATCTTGTTCAATCAGAGTATGCTAGACAACATCTTGTAAGAAAAGAGATAAAAAATATTAAATATTTATCGGATTATTTAAATGAAGATTTTCTAAAAATTCAAACAGATGTATCTATAAAAGAAAATATCGTTGCATATAATCCTAAGAAGGGGTATAGATTTACCAAAAAAATTATAGGTTCTGGTAGAAAAGTTGGTATAAAATTTATACCCATAGAGAATATGACAAAGGATGAAGTTATAAGATTATTACAAAGAACAAAAATTTACATTGACTTTGGAAACCATCCGGGAAAGGATAGGATACCAAGAGAAGCTGCAATATTAAAATGTTGCGTAATAACTGGATTAAGAGGTTCTGCAAAATACAAAGAAGATGTTAATATACCCTTTAATTATAAATTTGAAAACAAAGAAGAAAATATCCCAAGAGTTATAGGAAAAATTCAAGAAATATTTAATAATTATAAAATAAAAATTGAAGATTTTCAGGAGTATGTAAATCAAATAAAAGAAGAAAAAAATAAATTTTTGAAGGATTTGTTTTCTATTTTCACTGTTTAACGCGTATTAATTTAACTAAAAAAAGTGGTTATGTATGTTGTCTTCCTTATAGAATGGGAATAACCAAAATATCATAAATATGAAAAATTAAAGGAGCAAAACCATGAAAGGCATAATCTTAGCCGGTGGGGCAGGGACCAGACTCAATCCCTTAACCAAAGCGATAAGCAAACAGTTAGTTCCAGTCTATGATAAACCGATGATATATTATCCATTGTCTACTCTAATGTTGGCAGGGATTATGGATATTTTAATCATCTCTACCCCTCAGGATTTACCAAAATTTAGGGAGCTTTTTGGGGATGGGTGGGAGATGGGACTAAATATTTCCTATAAGGAACAGCCCAGACCAGAGGGGATTGCCCAGGCCTTTATTATTGGAGAAGAATTTATAGGTAAAGATTCAGTATGTTTAATATTGGGGGATAATATTTTCTACGGGCATAGTTTGTCTACGACCTTACAGAAGATGGCAGGACTAAAAGAGGGGGCTTGTATCTTTGGTTACTGGGTATTTGACCCGCAAAGATACGGAATAGTGGAATTTAACGGAGATAATGAAGTTATAAGCATAGAGGAAAAACCAGAGGTTCCTAAATCAAATTATGCCGTTCCCGGTTTATATTTTTATGATAATAAAGTTATTGATATTGCTAAAAATCTGAAGCCTTCTGCCAGGGGTGAGCTGGAGATAACCGATGTAAATTTAACTTATTTAAAGAAAGGGAATCTTAAGGTAGAGCTTTTGGGTCGGGGTTATGCCTGGCTGGATACCGGCACTCCGGACAGCCTGCTTGATGCCTCTAATTACATTGCTACTATGGAGAGAAGACAAGGGTTAAAGATTGGCTGTATAGAAGAAGTGGCTTTTAGGATAGGTTATATAGATAGTAAGCAATTCAAAAAGATAATTGACCAATCACCAGAGAATGAATATAAAAAATATTTGAAGATAATCTTAAAAGAACATAAAAATAGGGGTAGAGATGATAATGGATTTTAAAGAAGGGGAAATTGAAGGGGTAATAATTGAAAAATTAAATAAATTTTATGATGAGAGAGGTTTTTTAGTAGAGACCTTTAGAGTAGATAATCTGCCGGAGGGAATAAGACCGATGATGAGCTACATCTCGTATACTAAACCGGGGATTGCCCGAGGACCTCATGAACATAACAAGCAGTCCGATATATTCTGTTTTATGGGACCGGGTAATTTTAAGGTTAAGCTTTGGGACAATCGAAAAGAAAGTGATAATTATGGAAATTGCCTGGATATGGTTGGAGGAGAAGATAATCCCATCAGGGTAATTGTTCCGCCGGGAGTAGTTCATGGTTATAAAAATATTTCAGAAGGGGCAGAGGGGATGGTGTTAAATTATCCTGATAAACTATATCGAGGTTGGAACAGAAAAGAAGAAATTGATGAGATAAGGCATGAAGATAAAGAAGATGAATTTTATTTAGATTTTGCTAAAGAGGATAAATAATCTATGATCTGGCTTATTGGAAATAAAGGGATGCTGGGAAATGATGTAGAAAAGTTATTGGAAGAGCGGGGGCTTACCTATTGTGTCACTGATAAGGAAGTCGATATTGGTGATTATAAAGCACTGGAGAAATTTGGAAAAGATAAGAAGATTAAATGGATAATCAATTGTTCAGGATATACTAAAGTAGATAAGGCAGAAGAAGAAATAGACGAGGCCTTTAGGATAAACAAAGATGGGGTGAGAAATATTGCCTTATTTTCTGCAGAGAGGCAGATTAGATTAATTCATATCTCTACCGATTATGTCTTTGATGGCCGGCAAGAGATGGCTGCTGCCTATAGCGAAGATGATAAAACTAATCCTATAAATATATATGGCAAGAGCAAATTAGCCGGAGAAGAGGAAATAAAAAAGATATTAGAGAAATATTTTATCATTCGTACAGCCTGGCTTTGTGGATTAAAAGGGAACAATTTTATTTATACTATGTTAAGATTATTTAAAGAAAGAGATGTGGTAAAGGTAGTAGAAGACCAGTGGGGCTCTCCAACTTATACAGTGGATTTAGCCGGGGCTATTTTAAAGATAATAGAAGATGACTCGGTTAATTATGGAGTATATCATTTTACCAATGAGGGTATAACCAGCTGGTATGAATTTGCTCGGACTATTTACAAAAAAGCTAAAAGATTAGGATTAGTTGAGAGCAATAAAAAAGTAGAGATACAACCTATTAAGACTGAGGATTATCCTACAGCAGCCAGGAGGCCAAAATATTCGGTTTTATCTAAAGAGAAGATAAAGAAGGTATTTGATTTAAAGATTAGAGATTGGGATAAGGCCTTGGAAGATTTTTTAGTATCTTTATCATTGCAAGTAAAGTGAAGCAATCTCAATAAAATAAATAAAAAAATTATTATGTTTTAAAGTTTAAAGAGTATTGTTATAAATTAGGAAGATAATTATTCAAGAATTCATAATACTAAGATGGATTCCTGCCTTCGCAGGAATGACAATGGGTAAAGAGGGTTATTTATAATGAAAAGAAGATTAAAAAATATTTTAGTTACCGGTGGGGCAGGATTTATTGGCTCAAATTTTATCCATTATGTTTTTAAAAATACTCCTTTTTGTGGAAAGATTATCAATGTAGATAAATTAACCTATGCTGGAAATTTAGAGAATTTAGTAGAGATAGAGAATAAATATGGTGGGGAGAGATATTTTTTTGAGAAGACAGATATCTGTGATTTTGATAGCCTTAAAAAGATATTTGAAAAATACGATATTGATACCGTAGTTAATTTTGCCGCTGAATCCCATGTAGATAGATCGATTTATGGACCTAAGGATTTTGTGCAGACCAATATTATGGGGACTTTTAATTTATTAGAAGTTGCCAGAGAAGTGTGGAAAAAAGAAGATTATAGTCAATTATTATTTCATCATATTAGTACTGATGAGGTCTATGGTTCTATTGAAGAAGGGAAATATTTTTATGAAGATACTGCCTATAAACCCAACAGTCCTTATTCAGCCTCCAAGGCTTCCTCAGACCATTTGGTAAGAGCTTATCATAAAACTTATGGCTTACCAGTAACCGTTTCCAATTGTTCAAATAATTATGGGCCTTATCAGTTTCCAGAGAAATTAATTCCCCTGATGATATTAAATATTTTAGAAGAAAAAGATTTGCCGGTATATGGCGATGGAAAAAATGTGCGGGATTGGTTATATGTAGAAGACCATTGCTCTGCTATTTGGAAGATATTAAATAAGGGAGAGGTTGGCGAGACCTATAATATAGGTGGAGAGAATGAATGGGAGAATATCAAACTGGTTAATTTTCTTTGCGAAAAGATAGGACAGTTGCAAGGGAAAGATAAAGATTATTACAAAAAACTAATTACCTTTGTTAAAGATAGACCTGGTCATGATAGAAGATATGCAATAAATTGCGATAAGATAAAACTGGAGCTCGGCTGGAGACAAAAGTATGCTTTTGAAAAAGGTTTAGATACTACAATTAAATGGTATATGAATCATCAAGATTGGGTGGATAGGGTAAGAAGCGGGGAATATAGGAAATGGATGGAGAAGAATTATAGGTTGAGGTAAACCAATATTATAAATACATATTTTATAATTTTTTTAATCAAAAATAAAAAATTACTCAAAAATCCTATTATAATTGAAACTCCTGTATGTCAGAGAGGACTTAATTTTATTAGAGATTTTGGGTTGATTTACAATACATTAAGATTATAAAAAAGCTAAAACCGGATATCGTTTTCTCATGTAGGGTTAAATCTAACATTTATGGTCTATAGCATCTAATCTCAATAAAAATAAATAAATTAGTAATGTAACAGATGCAGTCAACATTTTTAAAGAAGAATGTTGTTAGTTTGATAGCAAAACTTTGTATAAATTTTCAAGTAAAAAATAATATAAGGTATTTTTTCAGAATATAGGACATAGTGGTAACAAAGATTTTTTATTAAGAACAAGATGGTTAGAAACAACTTTGCAATGCTGCCTGGTTCTGGCGTTAACTTAGAACACTATTCATTGTGTGATAACCATTCGAGGATGAGATTAATTTTTTCTTTATCGGAAGGGTAATGAGTTAAAAGGTATTAATCAGTATCTTAAGTGTGCTAAGGTAATTAAAGAAAAGTATCCGAGCACAAACTTTTAAATCGCTAGTTTTATTGAAGAAAATAAATCCAAAGAAATAATTAGTGGATACCATGACAAAGGCGTTATTAATAACATAGGATTTCAAAAAGATATCAAGTCATGGATTCAAAAGTGCCATTGCACAATCCTTCCTTCTCACGGTGGTAAGGGAGTACCAAATGTACTATTGAGGTCTGTGGCTATGGATAGAATTTGTATCGCATCTATGATTAATTGTTCCAAAGATGTCGTTGATGATGAAGTGACTGGATACTTATTTGAGACCGGAAATTTTATGGACCTAATAAACAAGGTTAAGAAGTTTCTTAGACTAGGCAAGGAACACAAAAAAGCCATGGGTCTGGCTGGTAGAAAGAAAGTAGAAATGAGTTTGATAGGCAGATTGTGGTGGATGCTTATATTGAAGAAATAGACAAAGCATGAGGAGCGATTCAGGATGGATTACAAAAAAATTATAAAAAGCCAGAAGCTAAGGTTAAAAATATTACAATTACTATCATTTCTTCCCGACAAAGTAATGGTCAAGTTGCATTATAGGATTTCTACTGGAAAGAAATTAAACTTGAATAACCCTAATACTTTTAATGAAAAAATTCAGTGGTATAAATTATATTATAGGCATCCTCTTATGGTGAAATGTGCAGATAAATATGCTGTAAGAGAATATGTTGCTGAAAAAGGTTTAAGTGAAATTTTAAATGAATGCTATGGAATATATAATAGCATAGAAGAAATCAACTTAAATTCTTTACCAAAAAAGTTTGTTCTTAAAGTTACTAATGGTTGTGGAGCTAATATTTTTTGTGAGAATAAGAATTTATTAGATGAAACTTCTATGAGAATGAAACTTAAAGAATGGATAAAGCCGATTAAGAATTCTCCAGGTCGTGAGTGGAGTTATAATAATATTAAGCCTCGAATTGTATGCGAAAAGTACTTAGAAGTAAACAGAGAAGAAGATGAAGATTTACTTGACTATAAATTCTTTTGTTTTTATGGAAAGCCAACTCACATTCAGGTCGATATGGATAGGTTTACAAAACATAAGCGTAACATATATGATGTAAATTGGAAGTACATTGACGCAACAATTACATACCCCAATGTTGGAGACATCATTAAGAAACCAAAAAACTTGGATACTATGTTAGAAGTTGCGTCAATATTATCTGAGGATTTTCCGCATGTAAGACTTGATTTGTATGACTATAGAGAAAAAATAATTTTTGGAGAAATGACTTTTTATCACGGTAGTGGTTATGAAAAGTTCTCGTCGTATGAATTGGAAAAAGAGATGGGTAAAGAGTTTATTCTACCAGAAAAATTATTGAATAGTGTAAAAAGAGAATATTAAGTATTAGAGAGCTACATAAGGGGTGTTTGCATAAGATCCTTCGGAGAATTGACGTTTTATGACGGCGGTGGTTACAAGTGCGTTGTGCCGGATGAGTTTGATTTTATTTTAGGGGAGAGGGTTAGGTTGTCTAATCAAATTAAGTCAAGCCAAAATTGTAGTAGTGGGGTTACATTATGAAGATAGCGTTTCTAGGTGATATTGCCTTAATTGGTAAATATGATTTAACAAAAAATCTTCGCGCTAAAGATAGATTAAATGTTATGGCTGAGAAACTAGCAAAATATGATTATGTTATTGCTAATTTAGAGTCGCCTTTAACTAATAAGAATAACACTTTGGTTTGTAAATCTATGCATCTGAGAACGCCTAATGTTAATGTAGAATTGTTAAAACATCTTCATATAAATGCAGTATCTCTTGCCAATAATCATTCATATGATTTTGAAAAAAAGGGACTTGAGGATACAATAAAGGTTTTGGACAGTAATGGAATTGAATGGTTTGGTGCGAATTCAAAACATATTTTGAAAGAAATTAATGGAAAAAGAGTTTGTTTTAGTGGGTTTTGTTGCTATAGCACAAACGGAACCGGCTATATTGAGACTGGTAAAAATGGGGGGATTAATCCGCTTACTTATGACAATATAATGAATCAGCTCAATGTTGATAAGGAGAATGAGGCTTTTAGTATTATGTCCTTTCACTGGGGAGACGAACATACGAACTATCCAAAGTATGAACATATACGCGTGGCTGAAATAATAGCAAATAAAAAAGATGTAATAATATGTGGTCACCATCCACACATTATTCAAGGAGTTGAAAAAATTAAGAACTCCTTAGTTGCATACAGTTTGGGCAACTGCCTATTTGATGACTGCATTTCAATAACTGGCAGTTTTGTTTTGAAATAAAACTTAAATAATAAGAAATCTTTTATTTTTGAAGTAGAAATAGAAAATGCATTAATTATCGGGCATAAAAATCATGGATTTAAAGACGAAGAAAAAGGGTTAGTTCTTTTTGATATTGACAGCGAGTTAAATCAGATATCAAAGTTACTAAAAGAAATTGATGATATTCACGAATATGAAGAAGTAAGGAAATCACAAATAAATAAAGTATTTGAAGATAAATTTGGAAAGCATGACTTCAAATGGTTTATGAGTAGATTAAATTATTATTCTCTGGGAGCTTATATAGCAACAAAGTTTCGAAAGAAAAAATATTTGAGAGAAGTAGAGAAGTTTTTAGGCGGGAGTTAAATATGAAAATGGTTCTACAAAAAACTTTGTTTTCGCTGGCTATATAGGTTGTAAATGAACGAACATCAAAAGTAAATCTGCTATGGGCAGGCAGTAAAAAACATTTTTAATAAGTAAAACTTAGAATATGGAGGATCAAAGAAAATGAAAAAAATACAAGTATTGATGTCAACATATAATGGTGAAAAGTATTTAGATGAACAAATTGAGAGTTTAATTGCTCAAAAAAGTGTAAAGGTCTTGATCTTAGTGCGCGATGATGGTTCAACAGATAATACTATTGCTAAATTAAAAAAATGGGAAAGTCTAGGTATTCTGAATTGGTATGCTGGAGAAAATTTGAAACCTGCACGTAGCTTTATGGATTTAATAAAAAATGCTCCTAAAGCTGATTACTATGCTTTTTGTGATCAGGATGATGTTTGGGATAAGGATAAACTTAAAATTGCCGTAACAATGTTGGAAAAATTCGACGATAAAGAACCAGGGTTATATTTCTCAAATACACGATTAGTTAACCGTGATTTAACTCTTATTAAGTCAAAAAGGCATAAGCCCAAAATCACTTTAGGCTCAGCTTTAATCATAAATCCTGTGACTGGATGCACAGAGGTATTTAATCATGCGTTAATTGAAATTATTAGAAAATACGATAATATGAATCTTTACATGCACGATAGCTGGACATATAAATTGTGTATGGCAATTGGTGGTAACATTGTTTTTGACGAAATCCCTCATATTGCTTATAGGCAACATGGAAATAATGTTGTTGGTGGAAAATCAAACATTTATAAGAAATACAAACGACGGGTTAAGAATGTCTTAACTGAAAGAAAACGCATCAGGGAGAAAGATGCTATAGAACTTATAAAAAGGTATTCTGATTTAATACCACAAAAAAATCTAGTTACAATTAAAAAGGTAGCTTTTTATAGGAGAAGTATTAAAAACAAGATTGATCTACTTTTTGATAGAGATATAAAAACAAATAGTCTAGAGCATAATTTTGCATTTTTCTGTGCGGTTTTATTCAATGCATTTTAGCAATCAAAAACGATAAGTATTATCGATGTCCTTTAATTGAGTAGGGTGATAAAATAGAATTTAAAAAGGTGTAAACTGAAAAAGGAGTTTTTGAGTTGGCAACAATAATTACTATATTTATTTATTTGAGTAATATTATCAATGCTCTATTAAAAAAGCATTCTAAATTTTTGTTATTATTAATGATTGCATTACTATGGGGGTTGATGGGGGCAAATACACAAAATCCGGATATATATGCATATCAAATTAGTTATGCTGATACAAGGCTAGGAAGTTTAGAAGTTGGGTATTGGGCTCTTAAAAGATTATTTTTTTCTTTTGGTTTTGAGTATGCAGCTTTTCGCATGATAATATCAGCTTTAGGAATTTTGCTAATTCATCATACGGTTAAACGACTTACTGATAATTGTTCTGCATTCTATTTATTTTATTTTATATATCCTTTCATGATGGATGTAGTGCAGATACGGAATTTTCTAGCTATGGCAATATTTATTTTTGCAGTACCATATCTTATGAGCGATAGGAAACGCGATATATTAAAATATTTATTGCTTATAATCATAGCCGCTTCTGTGCAGACAATGGCAATATTTTATTTGCCATTATTAGTTTTTATTAGGATGAAGAAATCAGTGCTTTTTAAGATTTTACTTATCGAAGGAATAATATTTTTGATATTAATATCATTGAATCGATCTGTTTTAAATAGTTTCTCGCAAATTTTAATAAATACAATAGGTTCATATGATGATAGAATTGCTATATTCGCATATCGACAGACTAATTTAGGATTTCTACTTTTTTGGTTTATGCAGTTTGCAAATTTTCTTTTAATATATTGGGCGAATCGGTATTACGAACCTGCTAAAAATAATCAATCATCATCGAAAAGAATAGTTAGGGGTATGTATAATAACCCATTAGAGATTAATAATCTTCAACATAAATATATTGTATTGATGTTTTGGATCAACGCTTATGCATTTTTATTTTTGCCGTTTTATGTTTTTCAGTCAACATTTTCAAGGTTTATGCGTAATATTATCCCACTTAACTTATTAGCATATATTGTTGTTGGTCAAACTTTATCTTCTAAGAGCGTAAAGAAATATCTCTTTATAATAACGTGTTTTGGATATAATTTATTCTTGTTTTATATAAATATTTATAAATTATATAGCGAGAATATTGTAGAAGCAATTTTTAAATATAATTGGATTTTTCGATAATCATACTTGATAGTTGTTCAATAGTTTTCTATATTACTTTAAGAAGAGGTCTTTGATATTATTGCCAAGATTTACGGTTTGATTATTGAAGCTGGCATATATAAAGCAGAAAGTATAAAAGTTGCAGAGGCAGCAAAGGTGATTGAAAATTCGCAAAGATATATAAATATTGCCTTTATGAATGAGTTATCTATTATTTTTAATAAATTAGGTATTGATACTCAAGAAGTGCTTCGGGCTGCTAGTACAAAATGGAATTTTTTAAAATTTACCCCAGGATTAGTAGGAGGTCATTGCATAGGTGTAGATTCATATTATTTAACTTATAAGGCTGAGCAAATAGGCTACCTTTCACAAATTATTCTTGCGGGAAGAAAGATTAATGATGATATGTGAAAATATGTAAATTATTAAAATTTAATATTCAACCCATTTATGGTCCAGAAAGGATTGGAGATATAAAGCATTCTAATGCAGATATCAGCAAGGCGGAGAATATATTAGGATACCATCCAGAATATGATGTAGATAGTGGTGGGATAGAGAAAGCGATAGAGTAGTATAAAAATAATTTATAGAAATTGGTATTATGAATAAAAAAAGCGGTAGGATGTTGAAAAAAGTATTATTTATAGCGACAGTAGAAACTCATTTATTAAGTTTTCATATTCCTTTTATGAAATATTTTCAGGATAAGGGATATGAAGTGCATGTGGCAACTAAGCTGGGAGAGAGAAAAGGGGAGTTAGAACAATATGGAATAATTTGTCATGATGTGAACTTTTCTCGTTCGGTGAATCCTTTGATTGCGTTAAGAACATTAATGCAATTGGTTAAATTAATGAGAGAGAATAGATTTTCTCTTGTACATGTACATACTCCTATGGCATCTTTTTTGGGAAGATTAGCTGCAAAATTGACTCATACAAGACCTGTATTATATACTGCACACGGCTTTCATTTTTACAAAGGTGCACCTTGGTATTATTGGGTTTTTATTTACCCAGTTGAATATCTTGCAGCAAGATGGACCGATGGACTTATTGTTATGAATCAAGAAGATTATATAAATGCTCAAAGAATGGGATTTAAACCAAATAAAAATCTCTTTTTAGTTCATGGTGTTGGAGTAGATTTAAAAAAAATTATTAATGTTTCTTTTTCTAATGATGGGATAAAAAAAGAATTATACATAAAAGAAAAAGATATTATTATTAGCTGTGTAGCAGAATTTATTCCTAGAAAAAATCATATATTTTTATTAAAATCATGGGAGAAAATTACTAAGGAATTTAATAATATTCATCTTTTGTTTATTGGAAAGGGTAAATGCTTAAATAATTTAAAAGAATATGTGAAACAAAATTCACTACCTCGAGTTTATTTTTTAGGATATCGTAGTGATGTGCCTAAAATATTATTAAAAACTAATATTGTTGCGTTAGTTTCTAAACATGAAGGATTACCCAGGTTTATTATGGAGGCAATGGCTTTGGGGAAACCAATAATTGCAAGCAATATACGAGGTAATCGTGATTTAGTGGAGCAAGGAAAGAATGGATTTTTGGTAGAACTTGGAGATATAGATGGATTGGTTTCCTATATGAAAAAGCTGATTACTGCTGCAGAACTATGTGCTAATATGGGAAAAGCTTCCTTAGAGAAGATAAAGAATTATTCTTTAGAGAAGGTAATTGTTGAAATGGGTTCTATTTATGATTATTATCTTGAAAAATATTAAATCAATTATTGATTTTTAAATTCGAATAAGTTACTTTTGTTATAAATATTTAATATTGTAGTCAAAATTAGTAAAATAAATATAATCCTCTTAAATAGAATAATAATCTTTATATAGTTGTTGCATATATTGCAAAACTCGTGCTCACAAGTTGGATTATAATTATGGATTAAGAATATTTAATAATGGTGTATTATATTGATATTTAGACTATGAAAAGTAATAGAAAATAAATAAGGTAAAGAAAATAAAGAAAAAATGAAAATAATTAAAAAAAAATTAAGTCTTATTATAAAGCGAATATTTGATATATTGGCCAGTGGGGTAGCCTTAGCCGTGTTATTGCCTATCTTTGCTGTAATTGGAATATTTATTAAGCTAGATTCGAAGGGTCAAGTCTTTTTTATGCAAGAAAGAGTTGGGAAAGAAGAGAAAATATTTAGAGCATATAAGCTCCGGACGATGGTAGATAATGCAGAAAAAATAGGATTAGGGTATGAGATAGCAAAAGATGATAATAGGATAACTCGAGTAGGGAAATGTTTAAGATGGGGAATAGATGAATTGCCTCAACTAATAAATGTTTTTAAAGGAGATATGAGTTTAGTAGGACCAAGGCCAACATTACCACATCAAGTAAAGAAATATTCTGAAAGAGAAAAGAGGAGATTAGAAGTTAAACCAGGAATTACTGGTTGGGCTTTAGTTAATGGGAGAAATAAGTTGAGTTGGCCAAAACGAATAAAATTAGATATCTGGTATATTGATAATTGGTCAATTTGGTTAGATTTAAAAATATTATTTAAAACTGTTTGGGTGGTTATTTTTAAAAGAGAGGGAATATATGGGAAGGATGGTGTTACCAGAGATTATGGAAGATAGATTTAAGGACTGGAAATTTCCTGAAGTCGAAGAAGGAAAACTTACAAAGTATAATTGGATGGTTCAAAATAAAGATGGTCTTAAATTAGGATGTAAAACCGATATTGGCGCTTTTACTTATATTAATGCGAAAAATGGGGTAGTAATTGAAGATTTTGTTCAGATTGGTTCTCATTGTTCTTTGTATTCAGAGTCCACCATAGATAACAAAGTGGGGCAGATAATTTTAAAGAAAAATTGTAAAATAGGAAGTCATAGCGTAATAATGCCTGGGGTTACTATTGGAGAGAACGCAGTTATTGGAGCCTTCAGTTTTGTTAATAAAGATGTGCAGGAAAATGTTGTGGCTGCTGGTGTTCCAATTAAGATAATAAAAAAGTTAGAAGGAGAATAAAATTATGAGGCAGGTGCAAGTGCCATTATCCAGTCCGGATATAATTGAAAAAGATATTGAAGCTGTTGTAGGTGTGATGAAGACCAGATTTTTGAGCATTGGTCCCAAGGTGGTGGAGTTTGAGAAGAGGATGAGTAAATATGCAGAGGTAAAATATGCGGTAGCAGTAAATAGCGGAACGAGTGCATTGCATTTGATTGTTCGGGGAATGGGGATTGGAGAAGGAGATGTAGTTATTACCACTCCTTTTAGTTTTATCGCCTCCAGTAATTGTATCTTATTTGAGAGGGGCAGGCCTTTATTTGTAGATATTGAAGAAGATACTTTGAATCTGGATGCTGATAAGGTTGAGAAAAAATTAGAGAGCTTGAGTAAGGAGGAACTGGCAAAAGTAAAGGCTTTGTTGGTGGTAGATGCTTTTGGACAGCCAGCTGATTGGGATAGATTTCAGGAGATTGGAAAGAAATATAATTTAAGGTTAATTGAGGATTCAGCTGAGGCTTTAGGTTCTGAATATAAAGGAAGAAAATGTGGATTTTTTGGCGAAGCGGGTGTATTTGCTTTTTATCCTAATAAGCAAATTACCACCGGTGAAGGTGGTATTTTAGTTACTGATAATGAGGAATTAGCAAGATTAGCGAGAAGCATGCGGAGTCAGGGCAGGGGGGAAAGCGGAGAATGGCTGGACCATGAGAGATTAGGTTATAATTTTCGGATGGATGAATTAAGTGCAGCTTTGGGATGTTCTCAGATGGAGAGGATTGAGGAAATTTTAGATAAGAGAGCAAAAGTTGCGAGAATGTACGGGGAAAAATTAGCAGAAGTTGAGGAAGTGCAGGTTCCTTATATTACAGATTATGTTAGCAGGATGAGTTGGTTTGTATATGTTGTCAGGTTGGAGAGGGGAATAGATAGGAATGGGGTAATTAAGTATCTGAATGAAGAAGGGGTTCAATGTAAGCCTTATTTTACACCCATTCATTTGCAGCCATTTTATAGGAAGATGTTCGGATATAAAGAAGGGGATTTTCCGGTTACCGAGGATGTGACGGGAAGGACAATTGCCCTGCCGTTTTTTAATAATTTGAAGGAAGAGCAGATTGATTATGTGGTGGAGAAGTTGAAGGAGGGAATAAAAATTAGCGTATAGCGTACAGCGTTTAGCGTATAGGTGCGGGGAACAATTATAAGGACAAGAAAGGGTTTTTCGTTATTCGTTTTTGGTTTTTGGTTTAAGAAAATATAGATATGGGCTGTAATTGCGGGTTGGCGTATAGTAATAGCGGATAGTTATAGTACGGGAAAGAATTGCGGGATTCAAGATGGTTTTTAGTAGAGGAAAATCAGTTTACGGTTTACAGTTTGGGGAAAAGGAAGGACGGATCTGAGCAAGAAAAAAGGATAGAGAAAAAAATGGGAATGAAAGAATATAATAAATTTAGCGGCAAGAAGATATTACCTGTTTTGGTTATACTTCTTGCTTTTTTTATTTTAGCAGGCATATTTATTGTGCCTAATTTAGGCCAATGGCTGGTAGTTGAGGATGAATTGCAGGGAAGTGATATGATTGTGGTTCTCATGGGAAGTGTGTATGATAAAATTATTTAATTGACCAATTTACCAATCTACCAATTGACCAATTAAAACGCAAGATAGCAAGATGGCTGTAATAGATTTAGGAATCCCGGAGGAAGATGTAATAGTTCTTGATGGAGATTCCAGAAGTACGCAGGATGAAGCCCTGACCATTAGGGAGTATATTAGGAATAATAGAGAAATAGAATCAATCATATTAGTTACTTCAAAATTTCATTCAGGGAGAGCAAAGAAGATATTTAAAAAAGCTTTAAGTGTTTTAGACAGAGAGATAGATATCTATTGTAGTCCCAGTAAATATGATTCTTCTAATGTTAATCAATGGTGGAGGAATCGGGAAGATTTTCAGTGGGTGATTTTCGAGTATTTAAAGCTGGCTAATTTTTATTTTCGGGAGCAATTTTTGCTGGATTAAAACAGTATCGAGTATATAGTATCAGGTATCGAGTGAAGAAAGGAAAAGAAATACAAGAGAAGATAGCGGATAGAGAAACAGTATCGAGTATCAAGCATCGAGTGAGGAAAAGAAAAAAAATACAAGAAAAATTGCATGTTGCAAGATGGAGTAGTCGTTAGTGAATAGAGCAGTGATAAGTAATTAGTAATGAGCGAAGAGCAGGGATACCAGTTAGTTGGTTACCTGGTTAATTAGTTAAGAGAAGAGAATAAAGAAATTAAAAGATAAGATAGTATTTAGTATCTAGTGAGGAAAAGAAAAGAAATACAAGAATAAAATAAGAGAAATAGAAGGGGATAGACAACTTATTAAAGCAAAAAAAGTAGCCTGTCCCCTTTTTACATTTCAATCTACCAATTAATTAATTTATCGATTAGAGTTATTTCTTGGGCGTATGGCAATATATCCCTTTTGCTTCCAGCGAGAATCCAATATTTGCAATTTTTGAAATGGAGTTATTTATATTTTGGTTTGTGGTATAATAAATTTACAAATCAGAATATTTTGAAATTAACAAAGCAAGTCTTTGAGTGTCTTGAAGTTCGTTCTGAAAAGGGTATGCCTCTTACTGTAAGTATGCGTGAAGTAGAGGTATTGGTCTAGTGCATAAGGTTCCACTTTTAAGTGGGCGTGAAGTTGCAAGAGGAACTCTAGGATCA
>Ga0210003_1000665_pt1 | contig 31090 bp, 28 predicted proteins | sample LantaG_FD_182804 | JGI IMG/M metagenome (GOLD analysis project Ga0210003, IMG submission 182804) | Deep subsurface microbial communities from Baltic Sea to uncover new lineages of life (NeLLi) - Landsort_02402 metaG (SPAdes) (version 2) | ecosystem: Environmental > Aquatic > Marine > Oceanic >... | reverse complement strand
TGAAACGTCTGCAGGACGGCCAATTCGACGAATGTGATATGTCTCTGCGGGAACTCAGTCAGATCGAGGCAAGTATATCAAAAACTCTCGCGGCACATTATCACGGACGAATCGCATATCCAACACCGCCGGATGAACCTCTGGAGAAGGAATCCCAGGCCGATCAGCGAGAGCAAAGAAATAATAAATAATCATGGCTTCTTCCAAACAAGAGCAAGATATAGTCATTCGAATCATTAAAAAATTCAACGATATAAACACATCTCCGCTTAAGATAAAAAAAATAGCAAAAACCCTCTGCTGTCGTTTTGGAAGGCACGAACCGATAGATACAAGATACGAGATCAGTATTGCCATAGTCGACGACAATGAAATCCGGAAGTTGAACAGAGAGTTCCTGAACAGTAAAGCTGCCACCGATTGTCTGAGCTTCGATTTATCCGACGACGAAAAGGGGCAGAAAATTTTTGACCTGGTCGTTAACGGGGAAATGGCCGTCAGGCAGGCAAATCTGCGGGGCCATTCAAGCGAAGCCGAACTGGCCCTTTACATCACGCACGGCCTGCTGCACAACCTCGGATTCGACGATACGACGCAAAACCAGGCCCGGAAAATGCACGAAACCGAAGATGAAATTTTGCAGGAATTCGGCTACGGCATGGTATATAATATAGATACAAGACCAAAAGAACATTAGAGCACAGGAAGCGTAGAACCTGTGCATGAAAATAACTGAAAGGGTATTATAAAGTGAATTACGCTGGTTGGGCGGTTCTGTTAGTTTGCCTTCTCGCCGGCGGCTCATTATTTTTTTCCGTCAACGCCGTCGCTCTGCGAATATTTTCACACGTCAAATTGCAGGAAGCATTCAAAGCGGCCATAAAAAAAGAGGATTCAAAAGATCTCACCGAACGGCTTTCGGAAATGGAAGAAGAGCTGATCTTGACATGCTCGCTGTACCGGCTTATCTTCAATATGTGCATACTGCTGGTATTGGTTTTCGTTTTCACCAACCGAGGCGGACCGGTAAGCCGGGACAACGACGCAGTCGATTATCTGCTTGCAGCTCTCGTTGCATTTGGGATATTTTCGGTATTCAGTCTGGCCATCCCTCATGCCTGGGCGAAATATGCGGGTGAAAAATTCCTGAGCCGTACGTACCGGATAGTCATGCTCTTTGCGTTTATCGCATCGCCGATTCTTTATATCTTCAAATTATACGACGGCTTCGTCCGGCGCCTGGCCGGTATCGCCGAAACAACGCCGGAAGAACAACACGAAGAAAAACAGGAAGAATTCCTGACAGGCCTCGAGCAGCACAAAACCGATGGCGTGCTCGATGAGGAAGAGCAGGAAATGATTGAGAACGTGCTGGAGTTAAGCAACAGCACCGCCGACGAAATTATGACGCCCCGCACGGACATCGTCGCCGCCGAAGTCAGCTCCGATTTGCAGCAGGTTCTGCAAATCATTACGTCCGGCGGCCATACACGCATCCCGGTTTACGAAAATAATATCGACAACATAGTCGGCCTTATTTACGCCAAGGACCTTCTGGCCGAGATCGGTAAAGATCCGGTAGATTTCAAACTCCGTGAGAAGATGAGGAAGGTCTACTTTGTACCCGAATCAAAATCTCTGCGCGCCCTGCTGCACGAGTTTCAAAACAAGAAATTGCACATCTCAATCGTGCTGGACGAATACGGCGGGACGGCCGGCATCGTGACTCTGGAGGATATTCTCGAAGAGCTTGTTGGCGAAATCACCGACGAGTACGAAGAAACACCCGCCGAACCTATAAAGAAAATCGATCAAAACACGATCGAGGCCGATGCCAGAACTTACATCGACGACCTTAACGACGAGTGCGATCTGAATCTGCCCGAAGACGAAGATTACGAGACGATCGGCGGCTTTGTATTCTCCCGTCTGGGCTATATCCCAAAAGTCGACGAAAGCTTCGATTACGAGAATCTAAAGTTCACTATTGCCTCCGCCGAGGCCAGAAAAATCAAACGAATCAAAATCCAGAAAGTTCCCGAACAATAGCTATGCTAACCAAAGACCAGGCTATCTGCATACGCGCTATCGATTACTCCGAAACATCTCAGATTGTCTCGTTTTTTACAAGAGCCACCGGCAAAATAGATGCCATCGCGAAAGGCTCGAAACGGCCCAAATCGCCCTTCGACGGGCCCATCGAAGTACTCTCGCACGGGAATATCGTCTTTGTCGATTCGGGCGGAGAAAAGCTCGCCACCCTGACCGAATTCCAGCAGCAGCCCGCTCTTATAAACCTGGGCAATAACCTTTTTGTGTTATACGTCTGCCTTTTCGCCGCCGAGCTGATGAATAACCTTACAGACGATTATGATCCCCACCCCGAGCTTTTCGACGGCTTTCTGGAATTTTTGCACAATACAAACGAGCAGCATTCAACGAGCGACCAGCAGCGTGACAATCTGGCACTGCTGATATTATTCCAATTGACCCTGCTCAGGGAAATCGGCATCCAGCCGATTCTTAGTCATTGCGTAAATTGCAAAACGAGTCATGAGTCACGGACCATGGGCCACGAAATTTATTTCAGCAGTTCCGCCAACGGGCTGATATGCAGGGATTGCGAGCCAAGTTTTCCCGACAAAATCAGGCTCACGAAAGCCACTTCAGCCTGCCTGGTCAGCCTGAAACAGATACCCGGCTCAGAGGAGAAAACGCTAAAGGAGATCGAAAAAGTTCTGGTCCATCACTTGACGGGACTGCTCGGCCGAACGCCAAAAATGGCCAGGCATATCCTCGGGAACTGAGTTTTCCTAATGTTATATATTGGCCGGAAACAATCTGACATACTTGCATGGTAGATACAGGATACAACACAGGGCCGCGGTTTGGGCCCGGCACGACGAAGTTTATCGCCACGATGCGAAGAGGCCTGGAAAACAGGTACGCGCCGCTGATCATCGCCGGGATGGCCGCGGTGATTATGCTTCCCGCTTTAAACGCCGGCCTGATACAGGACGATTTGTTCCATCGTATAAGACTTGTCGAACCATCCCAGTTGCCCGGGGAGCTTTCCGACACCGGATTGATCCCTCCGGATGCAGGCCAACTATCGGCGGCACTTCGTGACATGCACTCTTTTGCCCGGACTCAGCAGGAAACCGATAATTTGAAGGAGTCGGGCCTGTGTCCATGGTGGACTGCTGAGAATTGGCGATTCGCCAACTGGCGGCCTTTGGACAGCTTTACTCACTGGCTGGATTATCGCCTGTTTCCGGATTCGCCGGCCCTGATGCATTTGCACAACATCGCCTGGTTCACGGCAGTGGTGTTTTTACTTACTATTTTGTATCGACAATTAATAACTCCTGTCTGGATGGCTACTCTTGCAGCACTGCTTTACAGCATTGACGACAGTAACTACTTCCCCGCGATGTGGATAGCAAACAGAAACCTGCTGCTGGCACTGTTCTTTTCCATCCTCACGCTGCTGCTCCACCACAAGTGGCGGCAGCACAATTCATTGGCAGCAGGTGTTGCGGCACCTTTTACACTGCTGTTGTCTCTGCTGTCAACAGAAGCCGGCATAGCGACTTTTGCCTACCTTTTCGCTTACGCCCTTATAATCGACCGGTCAAGCCGGGCGCGAAGAATCGTTAGCCTGGCTCCGGGTTTCATCGTGATTGCAGTATGGCGAGTGATTTACAATGCACTTGGCTATGGAGCGGCGGCAAGCGGCTTTGTAATCGATCCGGGACGCGAGCCCCTGCGTTATGCCCGGGCCGTGCTGGAACGCGTACCGGTACTTCTTTCCGGTCAATGGGGCGGGACACCTGCCGAAATACTCAACCTGTTTTCCGAATACGCCGGCACATTATATTTGCTCGCCTCTGCGCTGTTTTTGACCTTAATCCTGCTTGTCTTTCTTCCGCTGCTGCGCAAAAACCGTGTGGCCCTCTACTGGTTCGTGGGGATGCTGCTCTGCGTATTGCCAATTTGTGCGACCAGCCCGATGAACCGCAACCTTCTCTTTGTGGCGATCGGCGCTTTCGGGGTGATGGCACAGTTCATCGGCGGATTGTTTGCTGAAGAAAACTGGGTTTCGAGATCGCGCTTCTGGCGAGTCCCGGCAATGATACTCTGTGCAACGCTAATATTTGTCCACGGGGGCTTCGCCATCGTATCCCGGGCACGAGCCCCAAAAATGGTGTCTTTTATCTTCGACACTTTTTATTCGACAATTAAAGTGGATCCCGCCGACGACCTTACGGGTAAGACACTGGTGGTGGTCAACGCGCCCAATCCGTTTCTTTTTCTCGGCCTGCCCCCTCTAAGAGATTACTGGGATCAACCGCTTCCGGCGAGAACCCGCGTTCTGGTTCCGGGGTATAATCCATTGAAGATAACCCGCACGGGCGAGAAAACGCTGCTAATCGAAACCCGGGCGAGTAGCCTTCTGATAACAGATCCTTCTCACAGAGATTTCAAGCCAAACTTCGTCTACTTCTATCACGAGCTTAGCAGCTTGTTCCGTCCGGCGGAGATGCCGTTCGAACCGGGCGAGAAAATAGAATTGAGCGACATGGCGGCCGAAGTCATCAGCGTAGATGCCAACGGTCAACCGACAACAGTTCGATTCGATTTCGACATATCTTTAGACGACCCGGCCCTGTGCTGGCAACAGTGGAACTGGAAAAAAAGCGGATTCGGTTCCTACACTAAATTCAAAGTACCGGCAATAGGAGAGAATTCCTTTACGACCGGGCCATTCAGCGATATGTAAGTCTATTCTTTACTATTCTCAAAAAGTTCCGGTTCAACAGGCGGGGTTTTCTTTTTGTGCGGCTTTATGTCGAGATGCTCACATGCCTGTTGTGTGATTTCCCTGCCACGTTTGGTTCGGCGGAGAAAACCTATTTGCAGCAGGTATGGCTCGACGACGTCTTCGAGAGTGTCACGTTCTTCGCCGAGCGTCGCGGCGATTGCGTCGATGCCCGCCGGGCCGCCATTGTAGACGTTAAGAAGCGCGCGCAGAAAAGCCCTGTCCAGCTCGTCCAGGCCCAACGAGTCGATCTGCTCCATCTTAAGCGAGCTTTCGACAATTTCCGTACTGAGGATGCCGGAGCCTTTGACCTGGGCGTAGTCACGGACGCGCTTAAGCAGGCGGTTAGCCACTCTCGGCGTGCCGCGGGAGCGGTTCGCAATCAATTCCAGCGTCCCGTCCTCGCACTGCAGTTGCAGCAATCCGGCGGACCTGGCCAGAATCTCCGTCAGCTCTTCGCTGTTGTAGAATTCCAGGTGATAGAGCATTCCGAACCGGCTGCGAAGCGGCGCGCTTAGCAGGCCCGCCCGCGTCGTAGCGCCAATCAGAGTAAATTGCTTCAGTGGAAAATTTATCGTTTTTGCGTGCATCCCGCTGTCGACGGTGAAGTCGACCTTGAAATCCTCCATCGCAGGATAGATGAATTCTTCGACAAGAATGCTCAGGCGGTGAATCTCGTCGATGAAGAGCACATCGCCGGTATTGATATTGCTCAGAAGGCCCATCACGTCACCGGCCTTTGCCAGGGCCGGGCCGGATGAGCATCGTATCCTCGCCCCCATCTCGTTCGCTACGACGTTGGCCAGCGTCGTTTTGCCGAGACCGGGCGGGCCATAAAACAAAATATGCTCCAGAGGCTCAGACCTTTGCCTGGCCGCTGCAATGGCGATGGCGACCTTTTCCCTGACGTTCTGCTGGCCCACACATTCAGACAGGGACTTCGGCCTGAGAGAGACATTGAAATTCTCCTCGGCCTCGTTCAAAGATTGCCCGCCTATGATTCTGCCTATAGCCATGGTTAGAGTTTTGAGTTTTAAGTTTTAAGTTTGTTAGACTTCGACGCCCTGTTGTAATCTGTATACCAGAGGCACAAGCGCCTCTGCCGATTTTATATTGGGATGCTTTCGGCAGGCCAGTTCGACCATCTCCATCGCCTCGGTTCGTTTCTCGCCCCAGGCGATGAGAATCTCCAGGGCTTCGACCTGGAACGGTTTGAACCCGGCCGCCTGCCGGGCCGGTTCGGCTCCGGCCGCAAAAGACTGAAGCTTGCCCTTCAGCTCGGCGAGGATCTGCTGAGCCATTCGTTTGCCAATCGCCGGAAGTGACATGAGGGTCTTGTCGTCGGCGTTCTCGATAGCCGCGGCGATGGTCGCTATCGGCATGCTCAACGACCGCAGCCCCTTCTTGATGCCCATCCCTTTTACACTGATATATTTCCTGAAAAAGTCCCTCTCGCCGGTACTCAAGAAACCGACCATCCTCGGTATCATGTTTCCGCCGCCCGGCGTGCCCTCGTAATATTCCATCGTGCAAAGAGTCACATCCGAGCCGACCTGCCCGGACAACGCGCTTACACAATAGCCCGGCAGCATGACCTCATAACCGATGGCTCCTACCTGAACCAGGCAGCAGTCGGTATCGAGCTTAATAAGTTTTCCATCAATCTGTGCTATCATGAATTAATTGACTATTGACTAATTTCTATTGATTATTTTTTGACGCTTTTTCAACCGTCACTTATTAAAAACAACGCTTTTAGTCGAATTCGCACAGCACATCGCCGCGGCGATGGCATCGGCCACATCGTTCGGTTCGGGCGGCTCGGGCAAACACAGAATGGCCTGAATGGTTCTCTGCACCTGCTCCTTCGATGCCCTGCCGTTGCCGGTAATCGATTTTTTTATGCGCGTGGCACTGAAACTTCTAACCTCAATCGCCGCTTCGGCACACTTTTGCAGTATAACACCTCTTGCGTGTCCCATCAATATCGCCGTCCTCGGATGGGCATAATGCGAGTACAATTCTTCGACCGCCACGACGTCCGGCTGTAAACTCTTAATCAGTGACGCCATATCATCGGCGATCCTGTTCAATCTCTGCTCCAAAGGCAGGTCGGCAGGCGTGCGAACGACACCGGCCTCAATCAACTTCTCACCATCCGGCCCAATCTCCAGGCAGGCATACCCGCAGACGAGCAGACCCGGATCTATACCGAGGAATCTCATTTCCCATACCTTTTCTTAAACTCTTGTATAATCCTATCCTTTCCCTTGTTAGCATCATCCCCTCTGTCATGCTTCTCGAGAAATTCATATCTGCCAACACCCAACTCTTTGCTTTCCCAATGTCCTCCTCCTGGTGTATCTCTAAACATTACACCTGACACTGCAAGGTAATCACGTATAGCGTCAGCTAAAGCATAATCCTTGTTTTCTCTCGCTATGTCTCGCATATCATTTAATATGTAGAAATCATTCATAATCTCTTCATCTTCTGGATGAGACTGTATATATTCGTCTTTTACAATACCAAGAACATCTCCGCCTAATTTTCTAAATAGTTTATCTATAGCAGCAAATGTTCCTTTGGTTACACCTTTCCCTACCCTCATCGTAGCGTCAAGAAGGTTAGCAAACATATCTCCAGAGCGTTTGGTGGAAGTATTGATATCTTCCATTTCTATCAGTGTATTCGCCAACCGAACTAGCTCAAAAATAACCGATAGCGCAATCGAGGTATTCAGGTCATCGTTCATCGCCGCTTCGAATCTGGCCTTCAACTGCTCAAGCTGCTCTGCAACCTGTTTGTCAAGCTCGCCATCTGCCGCCTGGCTCATCTCTTTTCGGAGTGCTTTGACAGTCTCGGTTATTCTGTTGTATCCGCTCTGGGCGGCAAATAACGCCGCATCGGAAAAGTCGATAGGGCTTCTGTAGTGGCTGTTCAAGATCAACTGCCTTACCGCCAGCGGGTCGTAATTACGAGTCAGCTTTTCGTGGGCGCCCGTGAAGGCCTGCTTTAGCGTGATAAAATTATTCAGGCTCTTGCCCATTTTTTGTCCGTCCACGGTGACCATGTTATTGTGCAGCCAGTAGCGAACGAAGGGCACGCCGTTAGCCGCCTCGGACTGGGCAATCTCGCACTCGTGATGCGGGAACTGGTTCTCCAGCCCGCCGCCGTGGATGTCGATAGTAGCGCCCAGGTATTTCATACTCATTACCGAGCATTCCAGATGCCAGCCGGGATAGCCCTGACCCCAGGGGCTCGGCCACTGCATAATATGGTTCGGCTCAGCCTTCTTCCAGAGCGCGAAGTCGGCCGGGTTCTTTTTGTCCGGCGAAACTTCGACGCGGGCACCGGCCATCATTTCCTCGATATTCCTGCCGGAAAGCTTGCCGTAGTCCTTGAATTTAGAAACGTCAAAATACACCGAGCCGTTGACCTCGTAGGCATAGTCTTTTTCAAGAAGCGTTTTTACCAGCTCGATCTGTTCGATGATATGACCGCTGGCTCGCGGGCTGATATCCGGCCGGACGCAGTTCAATTCGTCCATGTCCGCAAAGTAGCTTCGAGTATAAGATTCGGCCAGGGCCATCGGATGCACCTTCTCTCTTTTGGCCGCCTCGCCGATCTTGTCCTCGCCCTGGTCCGCATCGTCGGTCAGATGGCCAACGTCGGTTATATTCTGCACATAGGTAACGGCGTATCCGAGATAGCGAAGGTATCGAACCAGCACGTCGAAGCTGACGTAACTTTTCGCGTGCCCCAGATGAGCGTGCCCGTAAACGGTCGGCCCGCAGACATATATCCCAACCGAGCCTTCCTGCAACGGCTCGAATTTCTCTTTCCTTCTCGTTAAACTGTTATAAAGCTGCAATCCCATATAAAACCTTCCATTGACTATTTTTTTATGATGCTCAACTTCTCAATAGTCAATATTCAATTGTAAATAGTCAATTATAATGTGCGTCTGCGTTTCTTTCTCAACAGCGTCGTTGCGGTGGCGGCCATTGCCTGGCCTTCTCCTATCTCGCCGAGGCCTTCGTTGGTCTTGGCCTTGACGTTCACGGCGGTAAAATCAATACCTAAAAGCCCCGCGATGCATCTTTTCATCTGGCCTTTGAACGGCCCGAGCTTCGGCTCTTCCGTATGAATAATCAAATCAATGTTAACCACTTCCCACTTTTTCGCTTCCAACTGATCTTTTACTACAAACAGAAGCTCTTTACTGTCGACATCCTTCAAGGCCGGATCGGTATCGGGAAATAATGTCCCTATATCCCCCATACCGGTCGCCCCAAGCAGGGCGTCGATTACGGCGTGCAGTCCCACGTCGCCGTCACTGTGTCCGGCCAGGCCGGCCGGGTACGGCACATAGACTCCGCAGAGCATCAGCTTCCTGCCCTCAACAATCCTGTGAATGTCCGTGCCGATACCTATTCGATATCCGGCGTCTTGCTCCTCAATCACAGTATCCCCTTTGTGCTTGGAACATCCGTCCCGAGAACGCTTACGGCCGTACCCAGGGCCTTGCCAAGTCCCTTGAAAATCGCCTCCGCGATATGGTGACTGTTTGTCCCGTACGGCACATTGATATGCAGATTAAACTTGCCGGTGTTCGAAAAGCTCCGCAGCATTTCCTCCAGGCACTCGACGTCAAAGTCGCCGATTTTATCCGTTCTATATTCTACGTTATACACGCAGGCCGGTCTGCCGGACAAATCCACAGAGACATTTGCCAGGGCATCCTCCATCGGCAAGGAGCTGTGGCCGTACCTGGCGATTCCTTTTTTATCGCCGAGAGCCTTTAGCAGACATTCGCCGAGGCATATTGCGATATCTTCGACCGTATGGTGCGCATCGACTTCTAAATCGCCTTTGGCTTTTACCACCAGGTCGATTCCGCTGTGCTTGCTCAGATGCGTGAGCATATGGTCCAGGAAGCCAACGCCGCTGTCTATCTCATATTTACCGGCGCCGTCCAGATTAAGCTCTACGGCCACATCGGTTTCTTTTGTCTGCCTGTGAACTTGGGCAACTCTGCTTTCCATAAGAGTGGTCCTCATATTATGCCGGCAGGACTCCGCCTCAGGCGGGCCCGGCAGTTTCTAAGATTTCTTTCAAAGCCAAAATAACCTTGTCGTTTTGTTCCTGTGTTCCGACCGTAATTCTCAATTTATTTTCCAGTCCGGGCAGGTCAAAATACCTGACGTAAATATTACGCTGCACCAACTTATCATAAATGACTCTCGCCTGGCAATGTTTAGTCTCGGCAAGAACAAAATTCGAGTAGCTGCGCGGCACTTCGAATTTCAAAGCGCGGAGCTGTGCGGTCAATAATTCGCGGGCTTCTTTTACTTTTTCGGTTGTCTGCCTGAAATACTCCTGGTCTTTAATCGCCGCGGTCGCAACAGCTATAGCGACAGCATCGACATTGTAGGAGTCTTTGACTTTCAATAGTCCGGATATCAGGCTGGCCGGGGCAATCGCATAGCCAAAACGCAACCCGGCAAGACCGTACCCTTTGCTCATCGAGCGAAGGATAATTACATTATCGAAGTTTTTAACGAGTCCGGCACAATTCTCTTCGGCAAAATCAGTATAAGCCTCGTCGATCAGGAGCACGCCGGAAAGCTCATCGGCCAGCGAAGCCATCTCACCGACACTTACAAAGCTGCCGCTCGGCGCGTTCGGATTGCAGACAATCGTCAAAGCGGCGTTGGTTCTGGTCAATTCGACCGGAAGATTGAATTCGTGATCGAACGGCACTTCCAGAGCCTGACAATTTTGCAGCTTCGCCAGCACGGGATAAAGCGAATACGTCGGAACTGGGTACGCAACGGGCCGGTTTTCATCGCAGAAAGCACGAAAAGCGATAGTCAGCAAATCGTCACCGCCGTTGCAGCACATGATATTTTCTGGACTCACGCCATGGATTTCCGCGGCGGCTTCTCGAAAGGCAGTTCCAACGGGGTCCGGATACCGCCGAAGCTGCTCTACGTTAATCCCACTGAGCGCTTCCACGGCCTGCGGCGAGGGCAAATATGGATTTTCATTCGTGTTCAGCTTTATTATATCCACAGATTTAGGCTGAAAACCCGGCTCATACCCTTTTATCTTAGCAATATTGTCCCGAAAATAGGTCATAACAACTCCAATATATTTCAGCATCAGATTATACGGATATTCGCACAGAAGTGAAAGAGAAGATTTTGCGAGTATTCGAAGAGAATAATTATCAATAAAATTTCATGCTTTTTGCAATAAATCTATTACGGTTTCCGTCTTTAGGTATTGACAACTACGACAACATGTCGTACAAATACGACAAATTATCGTATTTTGGTTTGAAAATTAAGGATTAATAAGATGAAACAACTACCATTGGCCAACTCGGAACTGGCGGTCATGAACCTGCTTTGGCAGAACGAACGCTTGACTGCTCGCGATATACGCGAGCAACTCTACCCTGACGCTACCAAAGCGCAGCACGGAACTGTCCAGAAACTGCTGCAACGCCTGGAAGATAAAGGATATGTCGAGCGTGACCGCAGTTTGTCCGTCCATTTGTTTTCGGCTGCGATTTCCCGCCAAACCTATGCGGTCAGGCAATTGGAATCGCTCGCGGATAAGCTCACTGCAGGATCGTTCGCACCGCTGATTACGCATCTCGTCGAGCAGAAGAAAATCTCCCGCGATGAGATTAACCGGATCAGGGCCATCCTTGACGGGCAGGTAGATGAGGGAGACAAAGAATGATTGATTACTTTATTCAGATGGGGCTAAGCAATGCGTGTTTATCACTTGCCTTAGGCATCGTGGCGATGCTCGTAGGGGCAAGAGCCAGGCGCCCTCAACTCGCCTAAATGCTTTGGCTGCTCGTATTCATCAAGTTACTGACGCCGCCAATCGTGACGATTCCCATTGTCACAATTCCGGCACAGGGCGAAACGGCCCTTGAGGTCAACGAGATTTCACAACCGGGGCAACTGCTTTCTCATAATCCCCAACTCAATATTGAGGTTTCTCAGTGGTCAAAACTTGGATATACCGCATGGAATCACGCAAGAGTCTGGCTGCCGCCTATCTGGCTGCTGGGAAGCGTGGTTGTCTTTGCCTTCTCGATGGTCAGGATTTGTCGCTTTAGCCGCCTGTTGGCGGCGAAATCTGAAATTGCACCTCAGGAATTGCATACTTCCGCAGCAAAGATGGCGTGCCGATTTGGACTGAGCAGAATCCCGACGATTTGCACGACGTCGGCTCGTATTTCGCCAATGGTATGGTGGACTGGCGGAAAAGTGCGGATTGTCATTCCAACGACTTTGCTCGACAAAATGGATGCTCAGCAGTCGCAATGGATTCTGGCGCACGAACTGGCGCATGTAAGGCGGCGAGATTACCTGGTCCGATGGCTCGAGTGGCTGGCCTGTGTTGTATTCTGGTGGAATCCGGTGGTGTGGTGGGCACAACGCAACCTGCGCGCAACCGAGGAGATCTGCTGTGACGACCTGGTAATATCCTGTCTGAGTCCTAAACCTAAATTTTATGCGAACTCCCTGCTATCGGCAGTGGAATTTCTTGCTGGCCCGGTTCTCCGCCCCCCGGCAATGGCAAGTGAAATCAATAGCGGCGGATTTCTCGAAAGGAGATTCAAAATGATTTTATCTGATAATCCGAAAAGATCTAACACACGTTGGCTGCAGGGAATTGTCCTACTATTTGCAGTAGTCGTGCTTCCCCTGGGTATCGCATCGGCCGCGGATTACGAAGCCGTCGGCAGGCGGCTGAGGGCGGCGGTCGCGGCCGGTGAACTGACCGGTGAAGAAGCCGGAGTCATGCTTGGAGCACTTCGAAAAGTAGACGAAGCCAAGGATAAGAAAGACATCGATTATGAAGCTGTGGGTAGACGGATCAGAGCCGCAGTCGCCGCCGGTGAAATGACCGAAGAGCAAGGCAGAGAAAGGCTCGCAGCTTTCAGGCGACGTATGGAGATGGTCGAGCAGGGCGAACGAAGTGAAAGGCGTATCACCCGTGAGGACTACGCATGCGCCGAGGCCGAACTGGATAAAGCAATCGCTGCAGGCAGGATATCGGAAGAGGATGCCAAAGCCCGCCTCAATGAGATGCGCAGAATGATGGCCGGGCAGAGCGAACGCGGCCGGAGGAGTATTACCATCGAGGAGTACAGGCGTGCAGAGGCAAAGATGCGGAAGATGGTCGAGGATGGCAAGGCAAAGCCTGAGGATGCCGAACGCCGTTTGATCGAGATGCGCAAGATGATAGGCGGTCAAAGCAAGCGTGGTGGTGAGCAACAGCGCACCACTCGTGGGGACAAGCGCGCCGAATATGAAGGCTTTGAACGGCGTATCAAAGCGGCAGTCAGAGAAGGCAAGATGACTCGTGAAGAAGCAGGCGAACAGCTTGAAGGTTTTCGGCGGCGTATGGAGATGGTCGAGCAGGGCAAGCAAGGTGAGAGACGCATCACACGTGAGGATTACGCGCGCGCAGAGGCAGAACTGAAAAAGGCAGTCGCCGAAGGCAGGATATCGGAAGAGGACGTGCGAGTCCGCCTGAATGAGATGCGCAGGATGATGGATGATGAAATCGGCGACGACGCAACAGGACGCCGCCGCTGATTCGAGAGAGAAGAAACTAAAGTCAACAGAACCGAAAGAATAGGAGTATCGTGCTATGTGGAAGAAAAGGACAAGGCAGATCTGTTTGGCAGCAATGACGGCCATAGTGGTTATCGGTCTCTCCCGGGACCCAGGCAACGCACGCGCCGCCCGGGGCAGCGATCGTCCCGCCGATGAGCGAGCCCGGGCCGAAAAGGCGATGAGAGACGCGCTCAAGGTGATGAGGGACGCGGACAAACTCACCGATGAGCAAGTCGACGAGTTGTTCAATATCGTCTTCCCGAAGGACATCGATCCTGAAAAGAGTACCGGTCAACGGGGGAGGGCTTTCGGTATGAAATTCTATGTGCTGATCGAAAGCGGACAGGTCGAGCGTTTCGACAAGGACATGCAGAAGGTGTACGACATCGGGGTGGCGGAAATTGAGCGTCAAGGTGGAGGAAGAGACAGAGGTCGAGCAGAAGATCGGGCTCGCGAAGGCCGACTTCGCGAAGGCGCCGCCCGTGGTAATGACCGCGCCACGCTCCGCAGAAGGAGAGCGGTTCCCGGCACGTTGAAGTGGAGCGTTCCGCTGGGGGGCATCGTTGGGTACTGTTCACCGGCCATTGCCGAGGACGGCACTATCTTCATCGGGGGCGGTGAAAACACGCTGCATGCCCTGAATCCGGACGGCACCAAGAAGTGGAATTTTGCCGCGAGCGGAGCCGTGGTGTCTGCCCCGGCCATCGGTAAGGACGGGACCATCTACTTCGGAACCCACGGCAACCGCATCCATGCGATCAACCCCGATGGCACCGAGAAGTGGAGCTATCCGGTGGGCGACAAGATCGATTTCTCTTCCCCTGCCATCGGCAAGGACGGGACCATCTACATCGGATGCTACGACGACCACCTCTACGCGATGAATCCTGACGGGACGAAGAAGTGGAGCTTCCGCGCCGAGTTCAATCTCTTCTCTTCGCCTGCTGTCGGACAGGACGGAACGATCTACATTGGTTCAGAAAACGGAAAGCTGTATGCGGTCAATCCCGAGGACGGTACAGAAAAGTGGAGCTTTCAAACGGGGCAATACATCCATGCTTCCCCGTCCATCGCGAAGGACGGAACCGTCTATATCGGATCCAGTGACAAGAACCTGTATGCGATCAACCCGAAGGACGGCTCCGAGAAGTGGCGATTCACGGCGCAGGATCAAATGCATGCACCCCCAGCCATAGGAGAGGATGGGACACTCTATGTGGGATCGAACGACGGCAATTTCTATGCGTTGAATCCGGATGGCGCCAAGAAGTGGAGTTTTCGGACGGGCAAGCGGGTCGATAACTGCTCAGCCGCCATCGGCAAAGACGGAACGATTTATTTCGGCTCCGACGACAACCACATCTACGCGCTAAACCCAGACGGGAGTGAGAAGTGGCGATTCGAGATGAAAGGCGTGGATGACATGGATTCATCCCCGGCAATAGGCGATGACGGTACGATCTATGTGGCATCCAGGGACGGCAACCTGTACGCGATCAACGGCGAGTCGGGAGGTTTGGCCAAAACCCCGTGGCCCATGTTCGGGCTTGACCCGCATCACACCGGCCGGGCTCGACCGGGTGGTTATTCGCCACCGGCCATGAGGCTGATCACCAAGGGCCAGTACGAGATGGGCAATCACAATCCCTCACGTGACAAGCTGAATGGGTTCGCGTTACCCGTTCACACTGTGTCCATCGAGGCTTTCTGGATGGACGTTTACGAGTTGACCAATCAGAAGTACTGCGAGTACCTGAACTCGGCCAACGTCCTGGGACTGATCAAAGTGTCGGACGGCGTTGTGCACAAGGCGGGCGACACCGAACCCTACTGTGACACATACAAATCATCTCCAAACAGCCGCATCCACTGGGACGGTAAGGTTTTCACCGTCACGGAGGGCAAGGAGGAGCATCCCATGGTGGAAGTGAGCTGGTACGGAGCGGTAGCCTTCGCCAACTGGAAGAGCGCTAAAGCGGGTTTTACTCCCTGTTATAATTTGGAAACCTGGGAGTGCAACTTCGATGCAGAAGGCTTTAGACTTCCTACTGAGGCTGAGTGGGAGAAGGCGGCGCGCGGTGGCGAGCACGACCCGTACTTTGATTGGCCCTGGGGTAATAGTAAAGACGGTTCAAAAGCGAACTACTATATGTCAGGTGACCCGTTCGACTTTGACATGCCTGCAACGACACCAGTGGGATACTATGACGGCGGACAGACTCCGAGTGGACAAGACATGGCGAACGGATATGGACTATACGACATGGCGGGGAACGTCTTTGAGTGGTGCTACGACTGGTATGATGAAAAGTACTACAGCGTTAGCCCGAAAGATAATCCTCGCGGTCCCGAGAGCGGGACCACGCGCGTTTGTCGCTGCGGCTCGTGGGGCTACACATGGTCAACTGCGATGCGAGTCGGCTTATTCCACCCTGATTATCGAGGCAGCACGGTCGGTTTTCGTCTGGTTCGGAAGGACTGATATGGTATGTTGACCTTATCCGTTTTTCAATGTCATGAAGGAAAGAATTTCTGAAGTTTGTCAAAGCCAAAAATTTTCAACTAAATAAGGGAGCAGCACTATGAAGTTCTTCAAAGTCAATTATATGTTTCTACTAATTTTCATAGTATTCTGTACGGTTAGCCACGGACAAGAAAATGTGGTCCTAATCCCGGTGGGCGAATACGAGATGGGCGACCACCATTCGAAGGACAGGCCGTACTGGAAAGGTAATCAGTGGGCGCCGGTTCACAAAGTCTACATTGATGCGTTTTGGATGGACAAATACGAGACGACTAATGAGAAATACGTTGGGTACCTGAACTCGGCGTATAATCAGGGGCTGATCGAGGTGACAGATGGCGTGGTGCGTAAGGCGGGCGACACCGAGAACTACTGTAACACCTCCAGTTCATCGGGAAAAGGTAGTGAGTACAGCCGCATCCACTGGGATGGTAAAGGATTCACCATCACCAAGGGGAAGGAGGATCATCCCATGGTGCAAGTGACCTGGTATGGGGCGGCGGCCTTCGCCAACTGGAGGAGCGCAAAAGCGGGGCTTGCTCCCTGTTATGACCTGGAGACGTGGAAGTGCGACTTCGATGCAGGCGGCTTCAGGCTTCCGACGGAGGCTGAGTGGGAGAAGGCATCTCGCGGCGGCCATCAAAACCCGTACTACATGTTTTCCTGGGGAAGTAATAACTTAAAAAACAATGAGGGGAACTTCGTCGGTTCAGGCGATCCGTTTGAAGAAGAAATTCCCCCAACTACCCCGGTGGGCTACTATGACAAGGCCAACGGGTACGGTCTGTACGACATGGCGGGGAACGTATGGGAGTGGTGCAACGACTGGTGGGATTATGATTACCCCAGCGAGAGCCCATACAATAATCCGCGCGGCCCTGAGAAGGGTATCATTCACGTAAATCGCGGCGGCGGTTTTCATTCTCGAGCTATGGTTAATTCGCGAAACGCAACCCGCTGCAACGGCTGCCACGGCCTCAATAATCCTGCCTCCGGTAATATTCTCGGATTCAACACTGGTTTTCGTCTGGTCAGCAAAAAAACGCCGACGGACGCGGATTGGGAAGTCATCAAAAGGCGAATCGAGGGCGCTGTCAAGAGCGGCAAAATGACCCGCGAAGAAGCCGACGCCAAGTACAAGGCGATACGGGAGCGGACGGCTGGGCGCAGCGAACGGTGATCCTTTGACGAGCCAACTTGGCAACGATTGAGTAAGCTATACGCGACTCGGGCGAGAAATCTGAGCCGCATTTTGATTTCAAGAGGTAGTAATGAAAACTAAAAACCTGATAACAATAGCTGCTATGATTGCTTTGTGTGTGCATGGATGCAAAGATTCAAAAGATTATAGAGAGTATTACAATCGAGGGATTGCCCGTCTCGGGGAAGGCGAATACGACCATGCAATCTCAGACTTCACCAAGACGATTGAGATGAGGCCGGAATTCGCTATGGCCCACTTTTATCGGGGACGTACGCACTTCCGTAAAGGTGAACATGACCAGGCCATCTCAGACTTGAACAAAGCCATCGAGATAAAGCCACAGCTTGCCGTTGCCTACGGCGAACGTGCTGTTATCTACTTCATCAAAAAAGAATACGACAAAGTGTGGGAAAATATCCACAAACAAGAAAGTTCGGGACTTCAAGCCGACCCGGGATTTCTCAAGGCTCTTCGTGAAGCTTCAGGAAGAAAAAAGTGAATCAGGGTAAATCATCTCTACCCGGCTCATACCCTTATATCTTCTCGATATAATTACGAACTACTTCCGGCAGTAATCTATCATGCGGGCGATTTCGCTGCGCAGGTCCTTGCGATGTACAATCATATCAACAAAGCCGTGCTCCAGCATGAATTCGGCCGTTTGAAATCCTTCCGGCAACTTGACCTTTATTGTCTCGGCGATAGTGCGAGGCCCGGCAAAACCGATCTGCGCCCCCGGCTCAGCGATCAGGCAGTCGCCCAACATTGCAAAGCTCGCCGTGACTCCGCCGGTCGTCGGGTCGGTCAGAACGCAGATATAAAGTCCGCCGACCTCGTCAAACTTCGCCAAAGCCGCGGACGTCTTGGCCATCTGGCCGAGCGATACCACGCCCTCATGCATCCTTGCCCCGCCTGAGCAGCATACCACAACCAGGGGAAGTTTCTCCTCGATCGCCGTATCAACCGCTGCACAAAATTTTTCGCCGACCACCGAACCCATAGAACCCATCAGGAAATTCGGCTCCATTACCGCCATCACCACACCCCTGCCCTTGATAAAGGCCTTGCCGATTAACATAGCCTCCCTGACGCCGGACTTTTTCTCGTCGTCTTTGATTCGCTGCTTATAAGTGGTGTCTCTGAACTTGAAGCTTAGCGGATCATCGGAAGTCAAATCGGCAAGCACCTGCTGAAAAGAAGCTTCATCGACCAGATACGAAATTCGAGTTTTTGCTTCAATGCGAAAGTGATGGTTGCATTCCGGGCAAACATTAAGGTTCTTCTCGACCGTGCTTTTATAGAGCATATGCTCGCAGCCCGGACACCTTATCCAGAGCCCTTCGGGCATCTCTTTACGCGGCTTCAGCGAAAAACCGTTCCACTTTGATTTGCCTTTTTTGGTCATAACAACCTATACTTAGCCCCGCAATTTATTGCGGGGTTTCTCCACATCAATACAAAAACGATACGGGGATTCTACCAAAAACTGACCAATTTCGCCAGAAAAATTACTTACAGGCTTTTCGAATGGCGTTTATTGCCGCGACACGATCGTTTTGTCCAAATATTGCATTGCCCGCCACAAGCGTATCGGCACCATAAGAAACCACAATTGGCGTGGTCTCAGGGTCTATACCGCCATCGACTTCGATGCGTATATCGGGACCGACAATATCTCTGATTCGAGCGACTTTTTTCGCCGCGTCCGGCATGAATTTCTGCCCGCCAAAGCCCGGATGGACCGTCATTACCAGAACCATGTCGCAATGCGGCGCCACGGCGGCAATCTCCTCGACCGGCGTTTCCGGATTCAGGCATATCCCCGCACTGCAGCCCAAATCGTGCAGCTTATCGATAAGCTTTAGCGGATCATCGGCCACTTCGATATGAAACGTGATATGGTCAGCCCCGGCCTTTACAAAAGGTTCGGCATATTTCGCCGGCTCGCTTATCATCAGATGGGCATCGAAAACCAGATCGCTTACCTTGCGCAGCTTGTTAATGACCGGCGGGCCGAGTGTAATATTCGGCACGAAGTGGCCGTCCATAACATCCAGATGAACCATACTGATCCCGGCCAGGGTAACTTCGGCAATCTCGTCGGCCAACCTGGCAAAATCGGCGCTCAGGATCGACGGCGCAACTTCAATTGTTCCGGCTTTTGGTAATCGCATTTTCGCTGATATAATTAGGATCGACCCCCGGTAAAACCGGGGGCTAAATACTAAAGGCTTTATTTTTCATCCAGGATTTCGAGGCATTTGAACTTCTTGCCTTCGAGAAATTCAAGTGAAGCGCCTCCGCCGGTGGAAATATGGCTTATCCTGTCTTCCAGGCCCATTATATTGACAGCGCTGGCACTGTCACCACCGCCGATGATACTGATTGCTCCCTTGTCCGTAGCCTCAGCGACAGCCAGAGCGATGGCCTTTGTCCCTTCATCGAAAGGCGGGATTTCAAAAACGCCCATCGGACCGTTCCAAACGATGGTTTTGGCATCGGCAATCTTTTGTGCGAACTTCTGGGCCGCCATCTGCCCTATGTCGACGGCCTGATAACCCGGGTCGATGTCGCCGACAGCGGTGCGATACTGCACGCCGGCTTTCAACTCGCGTACTATATGGTGGTCGACTGGCAAAATTACTTCACAATTCGCATCGGCGGCTTGTTTCAGCAGCTCCTGACCCTTATCGATAAAGTCATCCTCACACAGGCTCTTACCGATACTTTTACCCCTGCCTTTGAGGAAAGTATAGGCCATAGCCCCACCGATAATTATACGGTCGACCTTGCCGATCAGGTTTTCGATCACGCCGAGCTTGTCCGAGACCTTGGCCCCGCCGAGTATCGCTACGAAAGGCCTGCCGGGATTACTGAGTGCCTGGCCAAGAAATTCCAGCTCTTTTTCAATGAGAAAGCCAATCACCCGGGGCTTGCCTTCCATCATCAGCGGAACAGTATACATCGAGGCGTTGTCCCTGTGGGCCGTGCCGAAGGCGTCGTCAACGTAGATATCCGCCATGCCGGCCAACTCTTTCGCGAAGTCGTCTTTTGCCTGCCGGAGCTGAGCATCTTCCTTTGCCGCCTTGTCCTTTATGGTCTCTTCCTTGTGGAAGCGCAAGTTCTCAAGGAGCATACAATCGCCCGGCTTGAGGGCCTGGGCCTTTGCACTGGTTTCAGGACCTATGCAATCGTCAGTGAAAATAACCTCCCGGCCCAGCAACTCAGACAATCTCTTCGCTACCGGGGCCAAAGACATCTTCTCATTCTTCTTGCCCTGAGGCCTGCCGAGGTGGCTCATGAGAATCAGTGCGCCGCCACCCTCTAATATCTTCTTTATCGTAGGCAGTGCCTTAACGATCCGGTCATCGCTGGTGATGTTGCAGTCATCGTCCAGCGGCACATTAAAGTCGCACCGGATTAGAACCTTTTTGCCCTGCACATCAATACCAGCAACAGTTTTCTTTGCCATTTCCTTATCAATCCCCAAAAAAAATGCTTCGTGCAATTCCTTCAATCAATCAAAGAAATACACGGTCAACTCCACGTTTTCCGCGGAGCTTCGACTCGCCTATTTATAGTTTTAATTCGCTATTCGGTATTCGGATTACATCGCGGCCATTTTTTCCATAATATCGACACTGCGATTCGAATAGCCCCACTCGTTGTCATACCAGCTTACGACCTTGATGGTCTTGCCGATGACTATCGTGCATAGAGAATCAAAGATGCTCGAATGAGGATCGTTGACAATGTCGCTGCTGACAATAGGCTCGTCGCAATAGGCCAGGATGCCCTTCATCGGGCCTTCCGCGGCTTTTTTCATTGCTGCATTGACGGCATCGGCCGTAACGTCCTTCTTGACGTTCACCACGAGGTCAACGATGCTGCCTACCGGAATGGGAACCCGGATCGCAAAACCATCGAGCTTGCCGGCAAGTGCGGGAATGACTGTGCCGATGGCCTTGGCAGCACCTGTGCTGGTAGGAATTATGTTCGCCGCAGCGGCACGGGCTCGACGCATATCCGAGTGGATCATATCGGCCACTTTCTGGTCGTTGGTATAAGCGTGAATAGTCGTCATCATACCCTGCTCGATACCAAAGGTGTCGTTGAGAATCTTGGCTATAGGTGCCAGGCAGTTGGTCGTGCAGCTTGCGTTAGATACGCATTTTACGTCACTTGTGAGCATCTCATCGTTAACACCCAGAACGATTGTCGCATCGATTTTGTCCTTGGCCGGTACGCTCAGCAGAACCTTTTCGGCGCCGGCTTCGATATGGTCGGCATAACCGCCCTTCGGAGACGAAGCGTTGCGAAACAGTCCCGTCGATTCCAGAACTATTTTCACGCCCATATCCTTCCAGGGCAGCTCGGCGGGATTCCTGACAGCCAGGACCTTGATTGTCTTGCCGTTGATGACCAATGCGCCATCCTTTGCCTCGACCGTTCCACCCCATCTGCCCATCACGGTGTCGTATTTGAACAGATGTGCAAGGCTCTTGGCATCTGCGAGGTCATTGATAGCTACGAGTTCCAAATCGCCGTCTCTTTGCATAATAATTCTTGCTACGGCCCTGCCGATCCGGCCGAAGCCGTTAATTGCTACTTTTGTTGCCATTTTGTACTTCTCCTTATTTTTAATGTTAAAAAACGCTTTTTTTCTTTTTTAAGCCCCTCATCAGATACTGCTATAGGGTATACGAGAGGGCTACTTTATGTTTTTGCCGCCCCGCTGTCAAGTATTTCTTCCAAATTCGAGAATCCCGCCCCGGCACAATCCTCAACTGATTACGCCGTAATCACTGCTTTGTTTTGTTCTTCTTTTTCGTGCCGGCCGCCCCGGTAGCCGCTCTGTCGGCCCTGACTCTTGCGATTTGAGGGGCCATTTGGTTCTTCCAGGCCGTGTAGGTCTTATGCAGACGTTCGATAATTTGGGGATTTTCTTTCGAAAGGTCGTTTTTCTCGCCGATATCGCTCGAAAGATCGTAAAGTTCCAACGAGCCTTTTTGAGACAGCAGCTTCCATTTACCCGCCCGGACGGCCCACTGATCGGCCCCATCGTACCAGAAAAGGGCTTCGTGCAGCGGTTTTTTGCTCTGCCCGCGAAGGACCGGCAGCATATTCCGGCCGTCATAGACACGGTCATCGGGCAATTTGGCGCCCACCGCGGCACAAATCGTCGGCATCACATCCAGCGAAATTACCGGTTCGTCGCAAACCTTCGGTTTCGGCAGCTCGTCCGGCCAGCGAACCATAAACGGTACACGGATCCCGCCCTCGTAAACACTGTGCTTGTAATCTCTTAGAGCGCCGTTATTGGCGAGACTCTTCTTGGCGCCGCCGTTATCCGAAAAGAAAATAATCAGCGTATTGTCATCGGCGCCGGTCCGCTTCAGGGCCTCCAAAACCCGCCCTATCGCCTCATCCATGCACACCAGCATCCCAAGATAAATATCCCGGTTCGGGTCGCCCGTATTGAAACGCTCGATATGTTTCTGCAGCGCCTGGAGCGGCCAATGTACGGCGTTAAACGGCAGATAAAGGAAAAAAGGCCTGTTTTGCTGCCGCTCGATGAACGAGACAGACTCACGCGCGAGATTATTCGTCAGGTAACCGGTATCTTTGATCGGTTTTTCGTTGCGGTAAATCGATGTATATTCATCAGTTATGTCCAGATTGAAGTAATCGTGCCCGCCGTGGCCCAGAAATCCGTAGAATTCATCAAAACCGCGCTTCATAGGATGATACTCCGGCTCGATGCCCAGATGCCATTTGCCGATGACGGCAGTGGCGTAGCCTTCCTTCTTAAGCAGGTCGGCCACGGTAATTTCCTTTAAGGGCATTCCCGTCCTGCTGTCTGGGGCGGTATAGAAGCCAAACCGCTGCTGATATCTTCCGGTCATAAGTCCGGCCCGCGTCGGCGCGCAGACATAGCCGCTCGCATAACCATTGGTAAAACGCACGCCTTCATTCGCCAGCCGGTCGATATTCGGCGTATCGACCTCTTTCGGATGCTCGTAGCAGCTCGAATCGGCATAGCCCTGGTCGTCGGATACGATAAGCACAATATTAGGCCGCCGGCGATTATTCTGTTTTGCCGCCGCCGAGAAAATCCCGCCGCCCAGACATATCCCCGATGCAGCCACAACCGATGAACGCAAAAAACTTCTTCGAGTAATCACGCCGTTTATCATCTTACTCACACTCTCCAATAACCACGTTTTCACAGAAAAATTAGCTCTATAAATACAGTCGATATAGTATCCGATTTCTCATGGTAATACAATTACCACTTTGGGCTCATTGAAAACGGTTACAAATGGCGGCTCATTTCTTATGGGGCTCTCCGGTTAAAATACATTTTGGGGGATTCTTTTTGTGAAATTCTGTAACATAATGGCTTCCCGCGCAATTATAGTGACGACAATGGTTGGTGCTATGGCAAAACTTGTTGAAGCAACGGAAGATAACGATTTGGTCCTCAGGGCCAAAACACAGGCTGAGGCGCTCGGCCGGCTTTACGAAATGTACTACGAGCGAATCTTCCGCTTCTGCGTTCACCGGCTCTTTAACAAGGAAATAGCCGAGGATGTAACTTCGGCGGTCTTTCTTCAGGTAGCCCGCGGGATGCGCAGCTTCAAAGGCCGAAGCGAGCAGGATTTTCGCAACTGGCTCTACGCCATAGCAGCCAACCAGGCGAACGCCTATATCAGGAAAACTTCCCGGCGTAAAAAACTGCTCGCGGCAGCCGCCGACTCGATAAGACCGGCAGCTACCGGCAGCGCCAATCCATCGCCGGGGCCGGACTGGCCGAGGCTTTACGCCGCCATCCTCAGGCTGAAGCCGCAGCACCAGACCATTGTCACATTAAGGTTCTTTGAAAACTTCTCATACCAGCAGATAGCACAGATTTTAGACGTCAAAGAGGCAACTGTGCGCGTAACGCTGCACAGAATACTGAACCAGTTACGAAACCAGTTACAAACCGTTTATGACGGAGAAATATAATGTTCAAAGACGAAGCCGATTTTGAAAAAGTCGTTGGTCGGCTGAATATCGACACCGAGCTGAACCCGGCGCACAAACAAAAGCTGCGCCGGCAGATGTTCTCTGTCTTCAAGAAGGCCGAACAGGAACCTTCAACCCGGATAACCGTCTTTCGAACATTAAGGAGCATAATCATGAAAAGTCCAATCACAAAAATAGCCGCAGCAGCGGTAATTATAATTGCCGTTTCACTGTTTGGTTTATTTTTCCAAAACCAGAATAGTGTTAACGATTTCAGTCTCTTGGCAAAAGCCTTTGCGGCAGAGGACAATCTATTTACCGGCGAAGACATTGTTCACATTAAAAATGTGATTATTGTTTTCCCAACAGGAGAAGGTTCTGATGAGCTGGATTCAACACTGGATTTCGTATGGCTACCGATGTGTTCATTGCAAGCCGATGGTCAATTCATGTTTAATCAGCTCAAACTTTCCGGATACGCAGAACCATATACTGTTTATGATCAGGCCTGGTATGAGCCTGCTACCGGAATGTTCATAAGGATTTTAAAGACCGATGAAAATATCGTCTTCGCTAATTCATACGATGGCGAATTCGTTTATACCTCACAAGTAGAATCGGATGGAACCCTACAGCTTATAAAGGAAGCTATCACTGAAGATTTCGTTCCACCGCTAAAACCCGCAGGGTTTCTGGGAATGGGAGCAGGCCTGCAAAGTGGTCTTGGGCAAGACACTCCAATGCTCCAGGACATCACCGATGGAGTGCTGGAAGATGGCAGCTCGGCACAAGTCTATAAAGTGGGAACACCTGATCCCGTTGGAGAATTACGCGCTTATTGGCTCTTTAGAGTATGTGATGATGATGGGATAATCGCGGAAAAAGAATTTATCATCTCAGATGAATCGCGATTATTAGTCCGCAGAATCCTGGCTGAGTCAGTACAAACAGCCGAATACTCCTGGAATCTTAGCGAAATTGAAGGACTGGATGTAACAGCAGATGCAGGGCCGCAGGTATCCCTCACGCCTGATATGGTTATACTTGATGTTTCTGTTCAGAGTATGGTTGACCGTGCCAGTTTTGAAACCTATATTTTCGCTATTAATCCTTCATGGACCGAGCAGATTCAAATTGTTGATGTTATCGATCCGGCCAGTCCCGGCGAACGTATGTATATCTTTGCCGCTCATGCTGACGATGGACGTCATTTGGTAATGGTTCAATCACCAACTTATAACAAAGCACTGGGAGGTTTGATAAAAACGGGTACTTTGGTGTATACATCCCCCAATGGCTTTAAGATTTGGGGCGGCGGACCTGACAAATGGTTTGCAGAAATATTGCTTACCAGCGCTCAGTCTGTCATTAAAGATCCGCCATCAGATGATCGTGTTGGCTATATACTCGAATCACCGGCCGGAACTTTTCCCGCCCTGGCAATTAACGGCTCACTCAGCGATGAGGAACTTCATGAGCTAATTGACACTCTTATTCCGGCAAAAGAATATATTGAAGAGTAAGCGATAAGAAAAAAGATTATGAAATCGAGATACTATTGTATTCTTATTCCAGCTTTCATTATGCTTGTCTTTTGTGGCTGCAAATCCGGTTCTATTCAAAATGAAACATTGCAACCGGCAGACGACGTTGAAGTAAATTCCCACGCTCAGGACGAGAAAGAAAAGATGTTGGATACAGCCCTTAAAATGAGCGGAAAGAAAATTACTGCCGAGGAACGGAATGCGGCATTAAGAATGTTGAATTTAAATGAAGATGATTTGATTAATGGTCTGAATGTTTTTGCCGAGCTTTCTGGCGGCCGGTATCCGAGCAGATTAGACACAAAAACAACACTCAAAGAAACTGATGAACTCGGTGCAGAGAAGTTTCTGGATATGTCCAAGTATGAAAGGAAACAGAAGGTGCAGGATATTTTCTTTGCATCTGCATATTACGACAAACTGCAAAGACATAAGAAGGACGTAGAATACTACGGTGGTAAAGTCACTGCCAAAGACAACGATAAAATTCTTATTCGATGGAAGACCGGCAAGGATAAATACCATATTGTTTTTGGGGATTTAAGCACCGAAAATGTTTTGACTAAAAGGTTGGCTGAACTTGAGAAATAATTAACTCAGTAACAAATACGATTGGTTAAAAAGGCCGGGCTTTCTCGCTCGGCCTTTTATTTTTGCAAATCCCACAGCAAAAGCTGCCGGAAGAATATTTTTTCTTATACCAAAACATATCCGGCCATCGTCATATTCATGACGAACGATTGTTCCCATATCAGGCAAATAAGGAGAGCTATTATGAAAAGCCCGATTAGAGATATCGCCATTGCCATCTTAGCGGTGGTATTAATTGCAGCCATTAGCATATATAACAAAGGCAAATCCAGGCTCTCGCCGTTAGAGATTAAACTGCCCTGTGCGATGTTCACCGGCACAGAAAAACCCATACGAGTCAGCAACCTCAGGAAACTCAGCGCTGAAGACCGGCCGCCCTTCCTGGCGCCCACCGGTACGACGAACGTCGCTCTCGGCAAACCCGTTACCAGCAGCGATGAAGAATCTATAATCGGCGAGATTGAGATGATCACCGATGGAGACAAGGAAGCCGCCGACGGCAGCTATGTGGAATTAGGCCCATTCTTACAACACGTAACCATCGACCTTGAGGCAATGTATGAGATTTACGCCGTAGCGACCTGGCACTTCCATCAGCAGCCCCATGTATATTTTGACGTTATCGTTCAGACCGCTGACGATAGTGATTTTATCAAAAATGTCAGGACATTGTTCAACAACGACACCAACAATACAGCTGGGTTTGGTGTCGGTACTGATAAGCACTACGTTGAAACTAACAAGGGCGAACTCATCGATGCCAAAGGCGCCAAGGCACGCTATGTCCGACTCTACAGCAACGGTAATAACAACACTGATCTGAACCACTACATCGAGGTCGAAGTCTACGGCAAACCTGTAGAATAGCATCCATTGGAATATTCAAAAAAACACAAAGACCATTTTTATAATAAAATTTTTCCACATTTTCAGCCAAAAAATAGCGATTCGCAAAATTTATCAAAAATGATTGTAATATTTTCTTGGCATCTTCGACATATGTAGTAGATTACTACTACTTTTGTAGAAGGAGATAAAGATATGAAACTATCGCAGGCAGAATGGCAAATCATGAACGCTTTATGGGAAAAGCACCCGGCCACGGCAAGGGAGATAATGGCCCGGCTGCCCCAGGGTGTCAAGTGGGCATACACTACGTTAAAGACGATGCTGAGCAGGCTGGTGGAAAAAGAGGCCGTCAGCGAACACAAGCAGTCCAATACGAGCATCTACGAACCACTCGTTTCACAACGCAAAGCCCGGCTCAGCGCCTTTCGATTACTGCTGGACCAGTCTTTCGACGGCGCAATGGGACCGCTGATGCATTTCATGCTGCAGGAACAAAAGCTGAACGACAAACAGAAGAAGGAGCTTATCGAAATCCTCGGAAACGAAAGCGAGAAAGCAGGAGAAATAAAATGATCGAACAAATCAATCACATCGCAGGTTTATGGTGGAGCGGGGCGATAGCCATGTTCTGGCAGGTCGGCGTCCTGATACTACTGATTGGCTGCGTCGATTTAATCATTCGACGCTGGGCCTGGCCGCAGCTAAGATACGCTTTGTGGCTAATGGTACTTCTCAAGCTTGTCCTGCCGCCCACGATTTACCTGTCAACCAGCATCACGTCCGGGCTGCAACCTCTTGCCAGGCAGATAGTCGCCAAAGAAATCCACCGGGAAAATCTGGACTCGGCAACGGCAATGATTCTCGCAAATCTTGAAACCGCCGTAGTCGAATCTCCGGTTGAAGCTGTATTTTCCGGCGACCATGCCACTGAGCGGCAGCCGGCACTTGTTTATACCCGTACCGAAAACGTGGCCGGCAAATCTCTAAATGCCGCCTCTGTAAAATTGATCTGGCAGGCTTACGTTATGACAATATGGCTGGCGGGAATGTTCGTACTGGGCGGCTTGCTTACCATCAAATTGCTGCATTTGCGAAAAGAAGACCTGCCGCCCGCATCGACAGCATCGCTTCCGGAATCCTTTTATGACTCTTTGACTCGATGCGCCGAACGCCTGGGACTTCGCCGAGTCCCGAAGGTAGTACTGACTCGAAGAGTGGCATGTCCGGCCGTCTTCGGTATGGTCCGGCCGGTGCTGCTTATGCCCGTCGGATACCTTGCCAAGATGACACGCAGTGACACTGAGCATATGCTTCTTCACGAGTTGGCTCATATCAAAAGGGGCGATCTGTGTGTGCATGGTTTCTATATGCTTCTGCAGATTGTTTACTGGTATAACCCGCTGCTGTGGCTCGTCCGCGGCCAGATGCACCACCTGCGCGAGTTGTGCTGTGATGCTACTGTCGCCCGGCTCCTGAAAGAAAGAATCAGCGAATACCGCCAAACACTGATCGACGTGGCGCGCAGATTCCTCACAAAACCATCAGAGCCCGGCCTTGGTCTGCTCGGACTCTTCGAAGATTCCAACCGTTTGCTTGTAAGATTAAACTGGCTAAAAAAAGAAACCTGGAGGTACCAAAAAATGAAGAAACTAACAATCATCACCACAATTGTCCTGATGCTCGCCTTTGTTCTTCCCATGGCTCAGGCACAGGACAAACCCGCAACCGAGCCCGGCAGCGCCGAGACTGTAAAAACCGACGAACAAACCTCACAGAGCGAGAATACTGCTGAAGTCGAGCAAAAGCTAAAGCAGAACCAGCAGCAGTTGTCACAAAACATGCGTGAGCTTGAAGTCCGGCTGCAGCAGCTCCAGAGCGAAAAAATGAAGCTCCAGAAAGAACTTCAAGTGATGGCGCAAGCCAAAGGCCAGGCCTCACAGGCCACAACAAAGGCCAAAGAGGCGAAAAACAAGGCGGAAAAGGCTTCAAAGGGGGCCGAAAAAGCCAAAGATATGGCAGCAAAGGCAAAAGCTTCCGCCCATGCCCACAAGGCCGAAGTCGATGCGAAACAATGGGAGCAATATGCCAAGGAAATGGAAGTATGGTCACAACAATGGGCAAATAGTGAGCAATTCAAACAATGGCAGAAAGAGATGGAACTGTGGGCCAAAGAATTCGCCGAGGCACACCAGAATGCCGAATCAAGCGGCGATGTTTTCGCGCCGGCTCTCAAACACCGCCCGATGCCTGTGATGCCACCGATGCCTGCTATGCCACCGATGCCCGTGGAAGTCGTTGCTCCGGATGTCGTAGCACCCGCCCCACCGGCAATTCCCGTGGTTTCTGCGCCTACCCAGCCACAAGCTAAGGATAAAGATAATCGACCCAATGATCGGGCTGAAGAGGTCCTCATTACATCAACATTTATCGATAATGACCTTGTCCTGGAGGTGTTACCCTTTATTGCAAAACGAGCAGGTATATCTATCATCCCCGATGAGAGTGTCACAGGCCTTTTCACTGGCGAACTAAAAGATGTGCCACTCGATACGGCATTGGAGATAATCTTGGCCGGCACGCCTTATACCTACAAGAAGACGAAGTACTATTATTTGGTTTGTCCAAGAAAAATCGCCGGGCCGACTCCTGTTCTGCCAAACACTACGGGCACCAAACGAAATATCGAAATCAAGAAAGATAAGGACGGCAAGTATCTCGCCACAACTGAGATGCACTTCGTTTCAAAAGTACAGCCCGGCAAACCCTTCGTCGTCAGAAACAGCCTCGGTAATATTATCCTGAAGCCCAGCAAGGGCAGTACCTGTGATGTCAGAGCAGTTATCCGGTCAAAGGCCGAAACCGACGCCGAAGCCCGCGAGATGGTCGAACAGGTGGGGATGAATGTGAACTCATCGGATGAGGGATACTATCTCAAGCCGGTCAAGCAGGACGGCGATAAGTGGAACAATCTAAATGTAGATTTTTACATAACAGTGCCCCTCGGCGTCCTGCTGGATGTAAAGAGCGATCTGGGCAACATTGAGATCTCTAATCTCCAGGGACAAATTAAGGCCGCTACCAACCTGGGCTCTATCAAAGCCGTAAATACAACAGGAGACATCGAGCTATACACTAAAATGGGTAAAATCGAATTTGTTGCTCCCAAGAGCCTGTCCGCAAAACTCAAAGCTCAAACCAAAATGGGAGAAATCGAGAGCGAACTGCCGCTGGAGATAAACAAATCCGACATGTTCAAAAGAACCGCAGAAGGCACCATAGGCACCGGCCAGGCAAACATTAAAATGGCTACCGACATGGGCAAAATAAGCCTGAAATGGCAGCCCTCGTCGCAGGATGAGTTGAAAATATAAACGACTGAACATCCTCCTTCAAAACGTCACTACATGCACAAAGCCGGGTATATTCGACCCGGCTTTTTTCTGCGCTTCAAGAAGACTACTCCGGCAACTTTCATCAAATCCCATCAAAGCAATGGCGAGAGTTTCGTCAATCCGGGCTGTTTTAACTATTTAGCAGCCATATTTAGTCAAACTCTTAATATTTTCTTATTTTCCTGTCGCAAAAGCGGGCAAACTTGCACTATATAGCGAGAACAGTAATTCTTTGGGAATTTGAGGTGCTAAGATGTCTGAGAATGACAAATTTTATGTAGAGCGATGTTTGGATGGCCATCCGGACGATTTTCGCTACCTTGTGCGACGCTATCAGGGCGTCCTGTTAGCCAACCTGGCCGGCAAGTTGGGAAGCAGAGACCGTGCTGAAGAAGCCGCACAGGAGGCACTCATAAGAGCCTATTTCAATATGGGCAAGCTAAGAAAACCGGATTCCTTCTTTTCCTGGCTGCTCGGCATCGCCGACAACGTGCGAAAG